>JAAUXZ010023872.1_pt1 | contig 17218 bp, 16 predicted proteins | sample 7278131 | NCBI WGS metagenome assembly JAAUXZ01 (sample SAMN14350119, study PRJNA611818) | marine sediment metagenome | isolation source: surface marine sediment (3m) | place: French Polynesia: Moorea | collected 2018-08 | reverse complement strand
GCCCGACAATACGCATCCAACAGCCGTTTTGGCGGCAGGACTGCATCTGCCATGTCCTCCCACAGTTTTCCGCCAGCCTTCCATCCGGTGATGCCGGTCTCTCGGGCGCTGTCGCAGAGGACGCCGTCAAAATCCAGTGCGAGCACAGACACTAATGAAACATCTCCCGGTTTATGATTCGGCCCAGAAAAACTGTTCATATTAGATCTCAGCAGTCTTGGCATCAAGCAATAATCACCACTCGCCGTGTTTTCGCAACCCGACCGCTGACGGTCATCAGGCATTTTGGAAACCACTGAGCAGGCGCCGTTTGGCGATACGCCAACAGGGGCTTTGCTGCAGATACTCGCGCACCAACCCCGCGAGCTGCACGTCGTTCCCGCGATCAGGACCCGAAATGGACTGTTGTGCGGATTGTGGTTATCGCTCATCAGGCGGTCTCATCATGCCTCAAGCCACCTCACACTGCGGATGAGTAACCCTGTGCAATAGCCCGTAACAAGAACAGGAGCATCCGTCAGCCAAATCCACACAAACCTAATCAGAAGTTGGCGTTTCCCGTCAAATGCCTTTAAATATACATGGAACCCCCACAATAACCAGATGCGCTCTGTTTCCATGCGGCGCCAGCGAGAAGAGATATGGACCTCACAACCCGATACCTGGGCATGCAGCTCAAGAATCCATTGGTGCCCTCCGCTTCACCCCTGTCCCGCAGCATCGACGATGCCAAACGGATGGAGGATGCGGGCGCCTCGGCCATCATCATGTACTCCCTGTTCGAGGAGGCGGTGACCGCTGAAGAGGAGTCCATGGTCAGGTTTCTGCACCACCAGGACACCGGCTTCGGTGAGGCCGACAGCTTTCTGCCGGACCACTACGATTTCTCCAACGGTCAGGACCGCTATCTGGAAAACCTGCGGGGATTGAAGGAGGCCCTGGAAATCCCGGTAATCGCCAGCCTGAACGGCGTCACCCCAGGCGGCTGGATTGAGCATGCCCGTGAGATGCAACAGGCCGGTGCCGACGCCCTCGAGCTCAACGTCTACCATGTGGCCGCTGATATCGAGGTCAATGGCGGCCAAATCGAGCAACGCTATCTGGATCTGCTCACTCAACTGCGCCAACACATCAGCATTCCGATCAACATGAAGCTCTCCCCCGCCTTCAGCTCGGTGGCGAACATGGTGAAACGATTGGAATCCGCCGGTGCCAAGGGAGTTTCCCTGTTCAATCGATTTTATCAACCCGACATCAATATCGATAATCTGCGGCTGGTCTCCAGCCTTCACACCTCCACATCAGCCGAGGCCTTGCTGGCCATGCGCTGGATCGCAATCCTCTATGGCCGTACCAGTTTGTCCCTGGGCGCGACCGGCGGCGTCCACACCACCGAAGATGCTGTCAAACTCTTGCTGGCCGGCGCCGATGTGGTGCACCTATGCAGTCTGCTGCTGGAACAAGGGCCCAGGGCAATCGGTCCGATCCTGCAGGGCATCGAGGAGTGGATGGAGGAGAAAGGCTTTGAGTCGCTGGACGACATACGCGGCCGGGTCAGTCAGATCAGTGTCTCGGATCCTGCGGAATTCGAGCGCAGCAATTATGTGCACATCCTGGACAGTTTCCACATGAGTCCCGGGGTTCGTTGACTCCAGGCTAGTACAGCGCCGGGCCATTTGGATTATTGCGAGGATCGGATCGGCAACGAGTTTTGCAAACAGGCTAACAAATCGCTATTTTCTTTCTCCGTGCATTTGCGCGACAATTTGACTTTGCATCGAGTAGAAAGCTAACCAAAGCGTGGCCGACCTGATCCTCTATGAACATCCGCTCAACGAAAGGATACGCACCTTTCTGCGCCTTGAGCACCTGTTTCTGCAGATAGACCATTTCAGCCCCATGACAGATGCCTGGAGTAATCGGGCTGCCATCGATGGGCTGCTGGATATCATCAATATATTCGGTCGTGCCGATCTGAAGACGGAAATCCTCAAAGAGCTGGAGCGGCATACCGGCAATCTGGAACGGGTGCGGCGCCAACCCGGCATCGACATGCAGGCCCTGGGACAGATCCTCGATGAACTCGAGCAGGCCATTCATCAGGTATACCGGCTGGACGGACAGATCGCCCAACATCTGCGCACAAACGAATTTCTCACCACGATCATGCAGCGCAGCAGCATCCCGGGCGGCAACTGTAATTTCGATCTACCGCAATACCACTATTGGTTGAATCAGCCCCATGAAATTCGCCAGACCCAGATGCGGGACTGGCTGCAAGAACTCAGCCCGGTACGCGAGGCAGTCATCCTGCTGTTGAATCTGGTGCGCAGCAGCACCGTGCCCACCCGGGAACTGGCAAACAAGGGTTTTTTCCAGAAATCATTCGAGAGTTCAGCGCCTGCTCAGCTGATTCGGGTCGGCATACCGAAGGAAGCCCCATTGTTCGTCGAGATCAGTGGCAACAAACACCGGTTCAGTATCCGTTTTCTCGAGGCGGTGGATACCGGTCGCCCCTTACAGACCAGCCACGACGTACAATTTCAACTCACCAGTTGTGTGTTCTGATACGCCATCACCCGACACTGTCGTTGCCTGCCCCACCTGCGGAAAGCAGGTCATCTGGGGCCTGACTTCACCCTGGCGTCCGTTTTGCAGTGAGCGCTGTCGCTTGATCGATCTGGGAGACTGGTTGGAGGAAAACAACCGTATTTCCGATCCACTCGATGAATACCCATCACATCTCCCTGAAGAAGATTCACAATAAATTTGACTTCTTCATCAATAATACGTTTTACTTCGCGAATGATAAGAAATCCTGCCTGTTTAGAGTAACAGCTTCACCGATCTTTCAGATCTCGACCTCTCCAAGCGCCATTGTATTTCTTCTGTAAAAAATTACCGGCCCAGGATCGAGCCGGTTGTGCTTTCAGGGAGACCCAAACAAGTTTGAGTTCCCGACATTTTCAATGGCCTGTGACCACTGAAAAGGCGGTTTGGACAAATACCGCCCACGCCTCTGAAGCGATTCAGGGACATCATTCACAAACGCAAGACCGCTCTAGCGTGTCATCACGCGAAAGCATTTTTCTATTAAACGAGGTTAAATTTTATTATGTCTGAACAGCAAACAGGCACCGTTAAATGGTTCAACGATGAAAAGGGTTACGGGTTTATCGAAAGAGAAAACGGTGCCGATCTCTTTGTCCACTTCCGTTCCATCGTAGGCGAAGGTCGCAGGACATTGACTGAGGGCCAAAAGGTCCAATTCAACGAAGTCGCAGGTCAGAAGGGTCCACAGGCCGATAACGTCGTCCCGATGTAAAACGGCTTATACCCGCTGAAGTCCGGCCCCATGCGGGCCGGTCGCATACATTGCTACTTGGTGGCGACATGGTCGATCCGTTGCCACTCCGATCATTTATTGTCTTGGAAAAACCTATGATCAGACTGTCCGTCAGAAACCTGCCACGCTCAACCACTGAAAAAAGCCTGACGGATCTCTTTTCAGCGTATGGAACCGTCAGAGGACTCAGCCTTGCGAAAGACCTCTTTTCCGGTGATTGCAAGGGCTTTGCGACCATCGACATGGAAGGCCATGAAGCCCGGGCTGCCATCGAAGCGCTGGACGGCAGCGAACAGGACGGCCGACAGATCTATGTGACGAAGGATATACCCCGCAAGAAGGGATCACGTCGCAGACGCTGACGAATCCTGCACTTCACTCAACGTCTTTCTCAAGGTTTCGGCCTCAGCATACCAGGCTTTTACCTGACTGTTATCAGGCCCATGCTCGTTGAGGAAGGTCTTCACACTGTTGCAGTGCCCCAGGGCATCATGCAGTTTATCCTCGTCCTGGAAGTGTCTCGCCTGCTCCATGTGATAGCGGTAGACAGACTCAGCACGTAGGGTGGCGACCTGCTCGACATACTGACCAGCCTGCTCTGCGGTGAGTGGGGTTAAGAGCCGTCCACTTCGCAGAAATTCGATCAACTCACCCAACGCCCCGGTAATCCTCTGCAACTGCGGTTTGTTCTGAATATCGAAATGCTGGCTCTCTACAACCTGACTGATCGCATGTTCCGCATCCGCGATCAAGGCATCGACCCCCTCGAACCGGGCATCGATCTGCTTGACCCGTTGAAATCGGACCAGAATATCCTGCTGCAAAAGCCTTTCCAACTCCACCGGCAGGGGGCAACCGGCAATCCGGTCACACAGGGCCTGAATCAGATCGACACCCCGCAGGGTACGCTTGATTCGTGCGCGCTTCTCCGCCATGAGCTCCTGATAGCGTCGTACGGTACTGGCCAACATCAAAGTGATGATCAACAGGGCGGCAAGGGCAATAAAAAGATTGGTTTGCTCCATTTTGGCTGTGTATTTCGGCTGCAAGTTAGGCATTCGGGCAACTCCCGGTCAGCCAGTGCTGGATCAGCCGATTGGGAGATCCCCGGGACGTATGACGGCAAAATTTCGCCTTATCATTGGTGATTGTTGGCGGCACTGGTTAGAATTATTTTAAAAAACAGATATGCGACAGACCCGTATTGGCAGGATCGGGTGAGCGGAGGGGCAAGATGTCTTGGCAAATTATCATCATCGTGATTCTCGGCGGGATTCTAATCCTGGTCCCTCTGTTGACCTACCTCTCAAGCCGTCGCATGGTCGGTAAAAAGGTCAGTGAGGACCAATACAACCGCAGAGACGGTTTGCTCTATTTCTACAGTGTGAACTGCGGCCCTTGCCGAAATATGACGCCAGTCATCGATCGGCTCTCCCGGGAGGACGATAGAGTGAACAAAATCAACGTATCGGAAGACCCGGACATGGCCCAGAAATATGGCGTCAACGCCACTCCCACGACCATCCTGGTAAAGGGACATGTCATCAAAGAGGTCATGCTGGGGGCCAGATCCCAAAAACAGCTCGAACGCCTTCTGACAGAGATCAATTGATGCAGTACCAGATCCTGCCCGTCACGCCCTTCCAGCAAAACTGCACCCTGCTCTGGTGCGAGAACACCCACAAGTCCGCAATCGTCGATCCCGGTGGGGATATCCAGCAAATCACCGAGACCCTGATCGCCAAGGAACTGATTCCCGAGAGGATCCTGCTGACCCATGGCCATATCGACCATGCCGGCGGGGCGGCGACCCTTGCCAAAAAGCTGAATCTGCCCATCGAGGGTCCCCATCCGGATGACGGCTTTCTACTCGACGCCTTGTTCGAACAGGCCCGCATGTTCGGTTTTCCAGAAACCGAACTGCAGCTGTGCGAGCCGGACCGCTGGCTGCAACCCGGCGAAACGGTCCATTTCGGCGAGGAGGCCCTGGAGGTCTACCACTGCCCAGGCCATACCCCGGGTCATATCGTGTTCTTCCATCGGTCCGCTCGCCTGGCTCTGGTAGGGGACGTCCTGTTCCGGGGCTCCATCGGACGCACCGACTTTCCGCGCGGTAACCATGCTCAGCTGATCCACTCCATCCGGGAACAGCTCTGGCCACTCGGCGATGATGTACGCTTCATCCCCGGCCATGGCCCTGAATCGACCTTTGGCGAGGAACGCCGCAACAACCCCTTCGTTGCCGACGGCGTCTGAAACCCGATCTTCTTCGGCACTGACGCGATTAATTCCCAAGATTCGCTATGACTCCCCAAATCTATTTGATTCAGATCAATCAAGCATGACATTTACACAATATGTTGTGATTGTTTTTTGATTTTGGTCTATATATTGTGCTTCAAAATAAACAACCGGAATCAGTGAAGCCGTGAAGAATCTCCAAACCACCCCCGTCTATCTCCCGGTCAAGGTATACAAGCGCGATGGCAGCGAAGCGGCGTTCGATGCCGGAAAGATCAAGGCCGCGATCCTCAAGGCCGGTCAGGCCACCGGGGAGTTCGACGACAGCGAGGCTCAGTTGCTCACCGCTCAGGTGGTCAAGGTGTTGACCCATACCGGTTACCGCCGGCAGGTCCCGGAGATCGAACGCATCCAGGATATCGTGGAGCAGGTGCTGATCAGCGCCAACCATCAGCAGACCGCGCGAGCCTATATCGTCTACCGGGAGCAACACAAGAAACTACGGGAAGACCGCAAGACCCTGGTGGACGTGGCCGCATCGGTCAATGAATACCTGGAGCAGGCGGACTGGCGGGTCAATGCCAACGCCAACCAGGGCTACTCCCTGGGCGGGCTGATCCTCAATACCTCGGGCAAGATGATCGCCAACTACTGGCTCAGCCATGTCTATCCGCCGGAGATCGGCCTGGCCCACCGGGAGGGGGACTTACACATCCACGACCTGGACATGCTGGCGGGCTACTGCGCCGGCTGGTCCCTGCGCACCCTGCTCAACGAGGGGCTCAACGGTGTGCCGGGTAAGGTCGAGGCTGGACCGCCCAAACACCTGTCCTCGGCGGTGGGGCAGATTGTCAACTTTCTCGGCACTCTGCAGAACGAGTGGGCCGGGGCCCAGGCGTTCAGTTCATTCGACACCTACATGGCACCCTTCGTGCGCAAGGACCAACTGAACTACACAAAGGTCAAGCAATGCATTCAGGAGCTGATTTACAACCTCAACGTACCGTCCCGCTGGGGCTCCCAGACCCCCTTCACCAATCTGACTTTCGACTGGGTTTGCCCGGAGGACCTGCGCGAACAGGTGCCGTTGATCGGCGGTGAGGAGATGCCCTTCCGCTACGGCGAGCTGCAGGCGGAGATGGATCGGATCAACCGGGCCTACATCGAGGTGATGACCGAGGGCGACGCCAAGGGCCGGGTTTTCACCTTCCCGATCCCCACCTACAACATCACGCCGGATTTTCCCTGGGAAAGCGAAAACGCCGAGCGGCTGTTCGCGATGACCGCCAAGTACGGCACGCCCTATTTCCAGAACTTCCTCAACTCCGAGCTCAGCCCCAACATGGTCCGCTCCATGTGCTGCCGCCTGCAGCTCGACCTGCGGGAACTGCTCAAGCGCGGCAATGGCCTGTTCGGTTCAGCAGAGCAGACCGGTTCCCTGGGCGTGGTCACGGTCAACTGCGCCCGTCTGGGTCGTGTCAGTAAAGGCAACGAAACAAAACTGTTCGAGCGGCTCGACCAACTGCTGCAGCTCGCCCGCAACAGCCTGGAGATCAAACGTAAGGTTATCCAGCGCCACATGGACGCCGGGCTGTTCCCCTACACCCAGCGCTATCTCGGTACCCTGCGCAACCACTTCTCCACCATCGGCGTCAACGGCATCAACGAGATGATCCGCAACTTCACCGACGACCACGACGACATCACCACCGAGTTCGGTGCGGAGTTTGCCAGCCGCTTTCTCGACCACATCCGCGCCAGGATGATCGAATTCCAGGAAGCCACCGGCAACATGTACAACCTGGAGGCGACCCCGGCGGAAGGCACCACCTACCGCTTCGCCAAGGAAGACCGTAAACGCTACCCGGATATACTGCAGGCCGGTACGGAAGACCAGCCCTACTATACCAACTCGTCCCAACTGCCAGTAGGTTTCACCGACGACCCCTTCGAGGCCCTCAGCAGACAGGAACCCCTGCAGCGGAAATACACCGGCGGCACCGTACTGCATCTCTACATGAACGAACGCATCGGCAGCACACAAGCCTGCATACGGCTGGTGAAACGCTCACTGGAAAACTTCCGCCTGCCCTACATCACCATCACCCCGACCTTCTCCATTTGCCCGAAGCATGGCTATCTAAGCGGAGAGCATCATGAGTGTCCGGAGTGTGGGGAGGCGACCGAGGTATGGACGCGGGTGATGGGGTATCACCGGCCGGTTTCCGCCTTCAATCATGGGAAGAAGGCGGAACATGCGGAAAGGGTTTGTTTTACGGAGGCTGAATGAGCTAGTGTATTCATTAATTATTGACCTAAATTATTGTTGAACCGGTGTGGTTCCCGATATGGACGAAGCCACAGAATCACTCATTTCATTGGAAGATGACATGCAAGGTTACCAAATGAATACCGAAGAACTTATAGACGAAGCTGTGTCTCTTCTAATAGCAGAGCACGCCTTAGTGGTAGATTCATTGCTTCGCAGTCTGAATTAACCAGATTCTGAAATCGACAAAAAGTGTGCTGTAGCCGCCAAACGCCGCCTCACTGAACTTCGTTCGGGATATACCGAAGCAAGTTCAGAAGAGGAAGTGCTCAATACAATACGGGAAAGATTCGACAACTGAGCTTTCCATTTCATCTGAAAACAGAAAAGGAATTCAACGCAACCATCGAATATTACGATGAGATAAAGCCAGGACTTGTCTATAACTTTGTTGTGGAGGTCTATTTATCGTTCAAGTTCCCGAAGGCAAGGGCTTCATTTGAAGGAGAAATCAGGCAGTCTTCTGTTTGTCGATTTCCTTATGGCGTCCTATAAACAGTAGATTAAAAGGGATATACATTGTCACTGTAATCATCTTCATCGCGAACCAGGTTATTGGAAGCACAGAGCTGGTGCAAAATAAAAGACTTGACGCCAGAGGCGGTGGTTTACCAAGATTAAGATATATACAGCGCATTGCCTTAGCTTATCGGGCCCTACGCGGGCTGGTCATCTTTCGAAGACCCGGCTAGGGCAAACCATGGCCGGGTTCCGAGATGGATCTTCAGTTCTCGTTTTTAGGCTTCATGATGATTTTTCGCCTGTAGCCAATACCAGCCAGACCGAGTCCCATCAATGCGAGAACAGTAGGTTCGGGAACTGATACAGTACCTCCGCATACATCTCCCTGATCGATGCAGACATTGTCCGTCCAAAGCTCCGCCCATGCAGTTCCGTAGTAAGAGGTATATGTACGAAATCTTAATTAAAATAATCGATACTACTTTCATCGATTGTAATATTTGAAAGAATCTCAGCCATCCCTAAATCAAAATTTATCAATGCTCCTTCTGTTAGTGCACTGTAGTAAATGGTTGGGTCAGAAGCCGCTATATCAGAGAGGTAGCTTGTAGACGCGGTTCCATAAAGAATCCGGCCGACTATGGCTCCCACCGCATCGTAAAAATAGAAATCTACCCCGGAATACGCATAGTAGTTAGGTGAAATTATTGTTCCATTCGATGTGACCTCAATGTCAAACATGAAATTGAGTAACGGATCATAGGCAAAGTCTTTTTCTAAAGTGATCTCCGTAAAAGAGGTCTTGTAAAGATGTCCCATCAAGCTGCCATACCGCTCAACCGTATTAGCCAGATTTATACCCGCAAGTTGACGACCTCCAATTGTCCAACTATCGAAAGTACCACTCTCGAAATCATCTTCAAAAATTAAAACCGCATGGGCTGTCGATGAAATGCCATGAATCCCGTAGGCAAGAAATATTATGTATATAAGCGATCTGATCCTGTGTTTCATATTGCTCCCCGATTATCTTAAGTTGTTTCCTACAAGCCACGGCATCGATTTGATCGCATACAGTGGTCCATTCGATTTAGTAAACGTCCAATAATCACTGATTGCAGCCCGCGTAGGGCGCAATAACCGCAGGGCATTGCGCCGTATGTCAATCATCGTACGTAAGAAGGTTCTCGTTGCTGCCTGCCCAGTCAGGTGGATAGACGCCTTGTTCGACCAACCGATGAAAAGTCGAATGAGGCCAATCAGATACTCTTGAAACCCAGCCATGCTTGACCGGATTGAAATGCACATAGTCCATATGTGCTCGGTAATCCGCCTCGTCGCGAATCAAATGCTCCCAGTATCGTCGCTGCCAGATACCTCGTTCACCGCGTTTTTGTCTAACTTTTGATCGCCTCTCTTTTATAGGGAGAGACTTTGAGAAACCCATTTTGATCAATCGCCAGCGCAGAGCATAATCAGCATCATCAGGCGGCATTTCCATCACGCAATGCAGATGCTCAGGGAGAATGACCCAGGCATGGATCACAAAGGGATGACGACTTTTAACCCATCGTACCGACTCCCGTAATGCTTCGATATGGCGAACCAGCAAGTCATTACCATGTCTTTGCAGCAAATTGATCGTAAAAAAGTAGGTGCCGCCCGGATACCAGGCTCGTCGATAGTCAGGCATATTCGGAGTATAGTGGGGGATTCCAAATACGGCGCAATGCCCTGCGGTTATTGCGCCCTACTCCAGTTCCAATAACGGGAATTACGGTGACATCTTACCATTTACACTTATTTTCTTTGGGCATGTAGCCCGCATAGGGCATCCCGCATGGCATAGTATCTCCCCGTAAAGGGGAATTCTGGGGGGAAGTTCTGGGGGGAAGTTCTGGGGACACAATACTCATTTTATGCACGTTCGGAGCACAGGTTCAGATCAAGCCTCTTAGAATCAAACAATTCTTATGCAATTCTGAGGCATACTGGAACGTCAGATGAATGATCCAGCGTAAATACGCTTGATACCTTATGCATCATTTAATATATTCGTATGCATAATCCTGGGGGCGAACATGCGAACATCTCTGGATCTTCCCGAAGACCTTCTGAATGAGGCAATGAAGGCAGCCCATTCCGATAACAAGACCGCCGTGATCATCAAGGCATTGGAAGAACTGGTCAGAATATCGAAAATATCCAACCTGAAAAAAATATAAAGGCAAGATCGATCTGGAAATCGACATCGATAAAACCAGAGATCGACGTTGATAGAGATCCAGGCCGATTCATCGGTATGGATCGATTATTTTTAGGATAACATCAACTCAGATGACCTCGATTTCTTGATCGATGAGAACCTGATCGTCACCAGCGATCTCATCCTCACGGAGTTGATTCCGTATCTGAAGATCAAGCGGCAGATCAAACTCATTGACCTGCTCAAAGAGATGAAAAGACTTCCTTTGGATATTCAGTGGAATGAAATCATCGACTTTCAGGTCAAGTGTCTAAAAAGCGACGCGAATGGTATCGGCATCCCTGATTTGATCATCGCTCAAAACGCCAAACAGCATCAATGTAGTGTCTACTCACTGGATAAGCACTTTCGAATTTGCATAAGTTTTTGAAAGTTAGGTTACAGGGATACGGCAACTAGCACAGGGTAAAATTACCTGTGGGCGTTTCGCCGAAGGATTCCAAGAGGGACTGAGGAATAGATTATTGATAGACTGTTATCGCCTTTATCATAAACAACGATCAACTAATTTTCGGCGGTTATCAGCATGACAAACAATTCGGCAACACTCGATACATTGGAATCGCATTTCGACTCAATCATCCAGATGATGAATGTGCGTTTTACCTCCCATGAATTCTTTCAACGGTTGGCCTACGAGCATCAAGTTGACTATGTTGCAGGGCTTTCCAGCTATGCTGAAGGCGGCAAGCCTTTCAGAGACTTACATCACGCCTTGGTGGAGAGAATGAAGAAGCTGGAGGGAAAATCCATCACGCAGCGGAAGACTGACTATCCGAGCCGGGACATCTTTGGCATACCTTCCCATTCGGGGCTTTGGCGCAAGCTTTGAAAGTGCTTCAATTTACGCTGTCAAACTCGATGGAATGATCGTTTCTGACCGTATCGGTTGACGCCATCGAGAACGATGAGGACTTAAAACCATAACGGGAAAAGCCCTATGTCCACCCCCGTAAAAATCGGTCCCTGGCAACGGCTGTCGCAACTGGAGGTCTATGCCAATCCCTGGATCCGCCTGACTCATGAGGAGGTCATTACACCGGGCGGCAAGCCGGGTATCTACGGCAAGATCCATTTCAGATATCGCGCCATCGGCATCGTCACTCTCGACGATGACCACAACACCATCCTGGTGGGACAGCACCGCTATACCCTGGATGCATTCAGCTGGGAGATACCCATGGGCGGTGGCGCCCTGGATGAAGATCCATTGATCTGTGCGCAACGGGAACTCAAGGAGGAGACCGGACTGCACGGCGGCGAGTGGCGGCAACTGATGCGGCTGCACACATCGAATTCCGTCACCGACGAAGAGGGTTATCTGTTTCTTGCCAGGGATCTAAAACCGGGCAGCCAGGCTCTGGACGATACCGAGAGCGATCTCGTCGTCAAAAAAATTCCTCTAATGAGAGCCCTTAAGATGATCGAGCTGGGAGAGATTACCGATGTGATCTCGATAGCGGGCTTGTTGGCGGTTGAAAAAATACTCTCGAAATAACAACAGCGCTTGTAAGGCGCAATAAATTGAGGGCATTGCGCCGCATGTATACGGGCAGACGATATGTTACACAAAAGGATGACCCAATCCACTAACACCAGGATGATCTTACGCCTTGTAGCATCAAGTTAAACTCGGTAAATGTTTATCTATTTGCTGATAAAAAACTCCCTGAGTCGGATACGCGACCTGAGGAACTAGATGACACGAATTATCAGGTAATCATAGTTGGCCCATGCAGGCTGTTTTATCCTGTAGAGAAGAAGACAATCTACATACTTTATGTCATGCGCGTTGAACGTGAGTTACGTAAATTCCTTTTGGAGGATAGCGCGAGAGAGGAAGTATAGAAGCAGTGTGGGATCATTAAGCCTCGTTGGATATTACCCATGTCTGGTCATGTAGCATTGCCAGATACCAAGGTCACAGCATCAATTCTTTTTACATCGATCCCCAAAGCTTACCTGCCCACCCAAATACTCGCTGGTAGGCTCAACGATACAAGAGCTGCGCTTCCTGTTGATCCCACCAAGCTGCTTCATCCGGTACTGTTGGCATTGGGATCAGGTCACCAATAACAGTTGATACCAAGTTCCCTCGCTAACAAATGCCGAGGTTCTAGCACTGTAACGTTTATATTTAGATCAGGATTATGTAATTCAATCCCATACCCTTGAACAATCAAAGTTAAGCAGACATTTTGCCAAATCAAACTGGAAGGTCTTTGTCGTCGCATCCGCTTGTTTGATGTATTGACCATCATTCAATCGAAAAATCTTGATGACTTTCTCGTCAGGGTCGACAAGACAATAATAGAGAACACCTTCCGCCTGATAGAGACGGAATTTAATATTTTCATCTTTGCTTCGAGTGGAAGGTGATAAGACTTCGAAAATCAGCCCAGGTGCTTTGCTCAGGTAGCGCCCTGATGGCTGGTAACAGACCACCAGGTTATCGGGTTGCACGATGGTATCTTCGGTGATCTTCCAATCAACCGGTAACAAGGCCACACACGCCTCGCAGTTCTCAAGTGCCTCTTCCAGCAATCGAGCGATCTTCTGACTGATACGCTGGTGATCGATTGAGGGGGCGGGTGTCATCGCGTATGCGATCCCGTCCAGCAACTCCCATCGCCCATCCCAATGGACATAGTCCTTGTAAGTGTAGTGAGGTAGATCCGACTGTTCTAATATGCGCATTGATAGGCCACCCAAGCTAATTGTCAATCACCGCAGCATAGTTAAAAGCATTTAAATTTCAAAGCCTTGATTAAGTCTATGGCCCCAGTTAAATGAACGCAACTCCTTTTCGTACAACGGTGAGAACAGTGTCCACATCTAAGAAATCTTCTCCGTAAGGCGCATACTCCTGCAGTACAATCAGACAGTTGGCGGCAAAGGGTCTAGCCTTGTAGCATTACCAGACACAACCGTCACAGCATCCATTCTTTTTACACTGATCCCCCAAGCTTACCAGCCCACCCGAATATTCGCTGGTAGGCTCAACGATACAGCAGCTGCGCTTCCTGTTGATCCCGCCAAGCCACTTCATCCGGCACTGTCAGTGCGTCCAGATCGCCGGGTACGGCCTCGGGGTCGTCCACCCACTGGCGCAACAGTTCGCTGCCATTAATCACATCGATGGCCAGACGGTTGGTTTCGTATTCATAGGGAAAATCACGCCAGAGTTCGTAATCCGGCCGCAGCCGACGCAGCGCTTTGAAAGCCAGGGCCATCAGCCGCCAGGGATGGAATGCACCGTGGTCGTAAGCACCATCTTCAACGTGAATCTGCACCCCGGCGCATAGCTTCCCGATGTGCTTGTGAAAGGTGGGCTCGAACCAGCATTCCCGCAACCGGCAGCCCTGCAACCACCTGGGTTCGAGCTGCTGCATCTCCGTTAGCAGTTTGCGCGGTTGCAGATCCGGTGCACCGAACAGCTCCAGCGGCCGTGTGGTACCCCGCCCTTCGGATAGGGTGGTCCCCTCCAACATCACCGTCCCGGCGTAGCAACGCGCCATCCACAGATTGGGCGCGTTGGGGCTGGGGTTGATCCAGGATCGTTCACCCAGAGGCCAGCCATAACCGGGCCCTTGCTCCGGTTTCCAGCCCTTCATGCTTACCACCTTGCAATCCACATCGAGCTGCAGTGAGCGCACGAACCAGCGCGCGAGTTCGCCCATGGTGAGGCCGTGACGCATAGGCATAGAACCTGCGCCCACAAAGCTCTCCCAGCCCGGGCGCAGATTCAGTCCTTCGACCGGGCGTCCGGCCGGATTGGGACGGTCCAACACCAACACCCGCTTGTTGAACTGCGCAGCCGCCTCCAGCACATAACGCAGGGTGGTGATAAAGGTGTAGATGCGGCAACCCAGGTCCTGCAGGTCCACCAGCAGCACATCGAAGCTGTCCATCATGGCTGGCGTGGGCCGGCGCATCTCGCCGTACAGGCTGTACACCGGTATCTCCAGCAGTGGATCAGTGAAATCCTCCGATTCCATCATATTGTCCTGCTTGTCCCCGCGCAGACCGTGCTGCGGGCCGAAGGCGGCGCTCAGTCGGATATCGGTCAGACCCGCCAGCGCGTCCAGGGAAGGTACGAGGTTCTCGGTCACCGAAGCGGGATGGGCCAGCAGAGCCACCCGCTGTCCATTGAGAGACCGGCGCAACTCAGGTTCTTGTAACAGACGGTCGATTCCGAATTTCATGAAACCACTCCACGGCTCGAGCTATACAAGCACTCAGGTCAAATCCAGTTGCTGGGCAAACACATCGTGATGATGAAAGCCCACGCAGGGCAATGATCTATGTCGTAACGGCTCCGCTGGCTCAACGCAGATAAACCTCATCCTCGCCGATTTTTCCCGGCCCGTTCAGTACCCAGATGCCGGCAGAGTTGGCCTTGACGGGGAAGTGCAGATTGCCATCGCAGTGCTGTTCTGCACCGGTGATGGCATCGCGGTAGACGCCGGGTCGAACGCCGCTGACGGACAGCTGCTGGCCGGAACCGATGGCTAGGCCGATCACCGCATAGCTGCCCTCCTCCATAAGATCGCGCACGAAGCTCATACCACTGCCCCATTCGTTCACCTGGGTCATGCGCGCCTTCTGTAGTGCGGGTACGGCGCGGCGAATCAGGTTGAGGCGACGGATGTGTCGGTAGATCGGATGTGCCTGGGTCTCGGCAATCCGCTCATCGGTAAGATGGTCGCCGAAATAGGCCCGGCCGGTCGTATCCAGGGTGTCCTTCTCCCCTTCTACGTCCTGCGGGGCACCCTTCATGAACTCGATCTCCTCGCCAAAATACAGGCAGGGGATGCCCCGGGCGGTCCAGATCAGATTGTAGGCCGCAGCGGCCATCCACTGGTCGCCCTTGAAGCGGTACTTGAAGTCGTTGTCCGGGCCCACGTCATGGTTCTGCAGGAAGGTGACCAGTTGGGTGACATCGCCATAGATCCAGTCCATCGACAGGATCTGCCCGGTGCCGGCATAGGTACCCTTGCTGACGGTGTCGCGGAAGGTGGAGAACAGGCCGAAGTCCAGTTGAGGGAAGCCGGAGTCGCCGCCGGATACCGGGTCGCACGGATCATCGCCCAGGCGCGTGTACCACCAGGGACGGATCTCGCTGGGGCCATTGTCGCCGCCGCCCAGGTCACCCCAGCCATAGCCCTTGACCAGGTTTTCGCCGAACACGAAAAGGTCTGGTTTATGGTCCTTCCAGGCGTTCACGTATTCCAGCAGGTTGCTGCGTTCGATGTGCTTGACCGTGTCGATGCGCAGGGCGTCCACCCCCAGGTCCAGCAACTTGTTCACCGAGCCGATGATGTAGTCCTTGACGTTCTGCCGCTCGGTGGCCAGATCGATGCAGTCACCGGCCATGTGCCTCTGCTGCAGCGGGTGGGCGCTCTCCCAGTCGCCACCGCAGATGAAGCCGTCCTGGTGGTACCATTCCGGGTCCAGGTCGTCGGCGTCGATGCCGAAGAAGCGGCCCGGGTTGTAGCCTGACTTGGGGACGGTCTCGCCGGTCTTGGGGTCGACCAGCGGCTCGATGCCCTCTGGATCGCGCTCGTGGCACTCACGGTACCAGCCGGGTGCGACCGGGTTGTCTATGTCATCACGGTTGGGCCAGGCGTAGTTACCCAGGTTACCCTGGTAGGGGCCGTGATTTTCCCGCCCCTGCTCCGAACCTTGAGCGACGTAGTACTTGATCGGCAGATGGTCGATGTGCACCTTGCCACGGATGCCGTATTGGCAGGAGTGGTTGATGACCACATCCTGGATGATCTTGATGCCCTTGGCATGGGCCGCATCGATCAGGTCCTGGTAGCTGGCGTCCGGCGACTCCAGGCGCGGGTCGATGCGGGTCCAGTCGTAGCCGTGGTAGCCGTGGTAATCGAGTCCGGAGCGGTTCTCGATAGGCGGGGTGATCCAGATGGCGGTAAAGCCCAGGTCGCAGATGTAGTCCAGGCGCTGGATCAGCCCCTTGAAGTCGCCGCGCCAGTGGGGATCGACGGCGTTGCCCTGGTCATCGAATTGGATACGGTCACGACAGAAGAAGTTGTTCGAGGGATCGCCATCATAGAAACGGGTGGTGAGCAGGAAGTAGATGGTCTCCTCACGGAAGTCCAGCCGGTCCTGCAGCGGTCTGGGTTCGAGTTGCACGGCGGTTGGGGTAGAGTGAGGAGCTATGGGCGATTCCAGCGATGATGGTGATAGTGCAGCATCCAGCGGCACATCGGTCCAACCGGCCTGAAGGCTGAACCAACCATCCCGGTCCCGCTCCAGGTCCGGTGTCTGGCGCCCCCGGTTGTCGTGGAACAACAGATGCAAACTTGGCGCGCCGGTAAGGCGGAGCCGGTACCAGCCCGGAGCATCCGGATCTGCGGCCATCGGCACCCCGGGCCAGTTACCCTGATCACCGCCACTGCCCGGGGTCCAAGTGTAGACCATGACAGGCTCGGCCCAGTCAGCCGGACGCAGGAATCGTACAACAAAATCCACCATCATCGATCCTCTGATTGAAGCCCAGTGGGTGACGGAATGCACTCACGCGACTTGAGGGAGCAAGTTAACACAT
>JAAUXZ010116971.1_pt1 | contig 17232 bp, 15 predicted proteins | sample 7278131 | NCBI WGS metagenome assembly JAAUXZ01 (sample SAMN14350119, study PRJNA611818) | marine sediment metagenome | isolation source: surface marine sediment (3m) | place: French Polynesia: Moorea | collected 2018-08 | reverse complement strand
CGCACCTGGTCACCGACCCCATCGAGCGGGTCACGCCCGAAGGCGTCCAGACGGCCGCTGGGAAGCTCCACGAGCTCGACGTCCTGGTGCTGGCCACCGGCTTCGACCCCACCGCCTTCATCCTCCCCACCCGCGTGACCGGAGAGGCGGGGCGCGACCTCGAGGCCTTCTGGGACAGCGCCCCGCGCGCCCACCGCGCCGTGGCGATGCCGGGCTTCCCTAACTTCTGGATGCTGGAGGGCCCCACCGGGCCGGTGGGCAACCTGTCGCTCATCACCATCACCGAGCACCAGGTCGACTACGTGATCAGCATGCTCGACAAGATGAAGGCCGAGGGCCTGGCGGCGATCGCGGCCCGCGAGGAGGCCTTCGTCGCCTACAACGAGGCCATGCGCGAGGCCATTCCCAATACGGTGTGGGTCACGGGCGGCTGCACCAGCTGGTACATGGACAAGACCGGGCTCCCGAACCTCTATCCCTGGAACCCGCAGCGCTACCTCGCTTCGATGCACGCGCCCGACTTCTCGGAGTTCCGTCTGATGAGCGCGGTGGAGGAGGAGCTGGAGGCCGACGCCGCCTAGTTCTTGGAGCTTCGCTCGCCTGCGGCTCGCTGCGCGCCCTTCGGGCTTGCTGTCGTTCTTCGGGTCTTACCGTTGGGGGCGCACGTTCACGGGGATGGCGCTCTGGAGCGCCAGGCCGGTGACGTCGTCGTAGCGGTGGTCGTCCGTGGTGAGGCGCTGCACGTTGCTGCCCTTCTCGCGGGCGGGGCGCGGGTCGCTGGGGTTGCCCCAGCCGAAGGCGAAGGCGATGGTGCGACGGCCCACGTCGGGGCTCGCCTCGACGAAGCCCTCGACGCGGCCGTGCTCGTTCTCCACCCAGACCGCGTCGCCGTCCACGAGCTCCAGCTCCCGCATCGACTCGGGGTGCATCAGGACGGGGTTGTAGCGCCGCTTGGCCCGCAGGGAGGGCAGGTTCTGCCCCTGCGTGCAGTACACCTCCTTCATGCGGTAGGTGATCATGCGGAAGGCGAAGTCCTCGTCGGGGGCGTAGCCGCCCCCCGCCAGCACGGGCTCGGCGAAGACCTCGCGCAGCTCGGCGAGCACGGCGGGGTGCCCCGCGGCCATCTTCTTGTCGCGGTGGCCGATCATGTTGGGAACGACGCCACCCGCAGCGGTGTGCCGGCCTTCGAAGGCCAGGCCGCTCGGGTGCTTGCGCAGCTCCGCCAGCGGGAGCCGCGCGTGCCGGTACATCTCGTCGAGGAGCTCGTCGCTGCCGGGCTTGCGATCGGTGCCGAGCCGGCCGACGCGCAGCGGGATGCCGAGGCGCATGGCGAGCTCCCAGAAGACCTCCCACTCCTCGAGGGTCTCCTCGGGCCCCGCGACGATCGGCGGCGTGTACTGACCGAAGGGGAAGGGATAGGAGGCGTCGTTGAGCTTCGACACGTCGGCCCGCTCGAAGGGGTGGCGCACCCCGAAGACGTAGTGGGCGTGCTCGGCCGTGGCGGAGCGGAAGAGATCGAGCACGACGAGCAGCTCGAGGTCCTGCAGGGCCTCCTGGGCCGACGCCTCCTCGGCCAGCACCAGAGCCGGGTTCCCGCCGTTCACGATCAGCGCGCGGATGCGGCCCTCGCCGGGCGTCAGGATCTCGTCGGCCAGGGTGTTGGTGGGCATCTCGAAGTAGCTGCCGAAGAGGCCGTTGAGCCCCGAGATGCCGCGGATCCGCGATTTCGGCGCGGGCTGGATCGGAATGGGCCCCACGCTCGAGTCGAGCTTGCGCCCGAGGGCGCCCTCGTTCCGGTTCATGCCGCCGGGGCGGTCGTAGCGGCCGCACAGGCCGTTGAGCGTCATCACGAGCTGGGTCGCCAGGTTGTGGTGGATCGCCATGTGCAGGCCGGTGCCGCTGTTGGCTCCACCCGTCTTGGCCGTGGCGAACATCACCGCGGCCTCCTCGACGAGCGGCCCCGGCACGCCGGTGCGCCGCTCCGCGTAGGCGAGGTCGAAAGGCCGCACCGCCTCGTGGAGCTCCTCGACGCCGCTCACGTAACGCTCGCAGTAGTCGTGATCCTGCAGCCCCCGGTCGAGGATGACCTTCACCATCGCGGCCAGGAGCGTCGCGTCCTCGCCCGGCTTCACCTGGAGGTGGATGTCGGCGCGACGCGCCACGTCGGAGCGGCGCGGGTCGACGACGATCGTCTTCATGCCGCGCCTGCGGGCCGCGTTCAGCCGGGCCGAGGGGCTCGACTGGGGCATGTTGAGCTGGTGGGAGGCGGCCGGGTTCGTGCCGACCCACATCACGCAGTCGGCGCGCTCCACGTCGAGCAGGTTCACGGGGATCGGCCCGCCGAAGAAGCGGTTGGCCGCCACCGTGAGGCTCGGCGAGTCGATCGTGAACGACGTGTACATCTTCGTCGAGCCCAGCGCCTCGACGAAGCGGCGCACGAACCAGGGTCCACCAGCGGCGGTGCGGTGGCCACCGCAGCCGGTGTAGACGGCCACCGAGTCGGGGCCGTGGCGCGCGATGACGTCGCCCAGCCGCTCGGCCACCTCGTCGAGGGCGCGATCCTTCGCGAGCTGCCTCCAGCCGCCCTCGTCGCGCCGCTCGGGGGCGAGCAGGCGGTCGGGGTGATGCACGCGCTCCACCTCGGCCCGCCCCTTCTGGCAGGTGTAGCCGCGGGTCACCTCGTTGTCGCGGTCGCCGCGCACCGCCACGACGCGCCCGCCGTCGACGTCGACCTCCAGGCCACAGAAGACGTGGCAGAAGCGGCAGAAGGTCTTCCGGGTCTCGATCATGTCGGCGGCCAGTCTATCAGCGGACGAGCCGGGACGGTCGACCCGGGGCGCCCGGGCGATCGCCGCGGGCCGGTGGAAGGTTCGTCGCCGGGCCCTCCAGGCCCCTGGGGGCACGCCCAGCCGGAAAAATGGAAAGATCGAGACACCGCGTCGTGTGCCCGACAGCGGCGGCCGGGCCGGGAGCCCACAATCTCGGCGTCGCCCGGCCACATCCCGGCGAGGTTCCCGCCCATGCGCCGCACCATCCTGCGCACCGAGACGAGCAACGTCAACGTCACGCCGCTCCTCGACGTCGTGTTCATCATGTTGATCTTCTTCATCGTGACCGCGTCCTTCGTCAAGGAGTGGACGATCGACATCAGCCGCTCCGGCGCAGGCGCGAGCCAGGTCAAGTCGTCGGGCAACATCCACGTGGTGATCGGCCCGAACGAGGACCTGTGGGTGAACCAGCGGCCGGTGAGTCCGGAGGCGCTGCACGCGAACATCAAGCAGCAGCACGCGGAGAACCCCAACGCGAAGATCATCGTGTCGGCCCATCCCGACTCGCCGAACGGCCTGCTGGTGCACGTGATCGACACGAGCCGCCTGGCGGGAATCAACGACGTCTCGCTCGCCGCGACGGACTGATGGGACAGGGCCCCGGTCTGGCTTAAGATCGGGGCGGGGTGGGAACGAGGCGCTTCGACCAGAAGTTCGGTGCCGACCTGCTGCGCGAGCTGCCCGCGGAGCCCGCGGTCTATCTCTTCAAGGACGAGCAGGGGCAGGTTCTCTACGCGGGCAAGGCGGTGGACATCCGGCGCAGGCTGCGCAGCTACCGCAACGCCGGCCGCCGCAAGGCCACCCGCAAGATGCGGAAGCTGGTGAGCGAGGCGAGCACGCTCGAGGTGAGGCTCCAGCCCTCGGAGCGCGACGCGCTGCTCCTCGAGAACGAGCTGATCCGCACGCTGCGGCCCCGCTACAACGTGGAGGGCTCCTTCACCTTCCTCTACCCGGCGATCGGTGTCGGCGGGGCGGGGCACCAGGCGCTCTTCGGGCTCAGCACCCGCCCCGAGCAATGGGACGCCCTCGAGCTCGCCTGGTACGGCGCCTTCCGCTCCCGGCGGCGCGCCCTCGCGGCCTTCGATGCGCTGGTCGGGCTGCTGGGCCGGCTCGGCCACCTGGAGCCCCACAAGCGGCTTCCGCGGGCGCCCCGGCCGCGCGGCTCGCGACTCGTGGGCTTCCGGCGCCTGGAGCCCGAGCTGCTGGACGCGATCCACCGCTTTCTCGGGGGCGAGGCGCCCGAGGCCCTGGGCCTCCTGGCGCAGCGACTGCTCGAGAAGCCCCACGCCCGGCGGGAGGCGGGCCTCGTGGAGGAGGACCTGCGGGAGCTCCGGGCCTTCCACGCCTCCGACCTGGCTCCGCTGCGCCGGTCCCTCCGCGAGGCCGGCCGCGCCGGCAGCTACGTGCCGCGCGACGAGCGGGACGCGCTCTTCATCCGCACCCGGCAGCGCCAGGCGGGGCCCCGTCGAGGGCCTCAGGCGTCGAAGACGATGACCTGACGAGCGGCCTCGCCCGCGCGCAGCTTGTCGAGGGCGTCGTTCACGCCGTCGAGGCCGATGCGCGCCGAGATCATCTCGTCGAGCTGGAGGCGGCCGTCGAGGTAGAAGTCGACGTAGCGCGGCATGTCGATGCGGAAGCGGTTGGAGCCCATCATGGAGCCCAGCACCCGCTTCTCCTGGAGCGTGATCTCGGCGATGTGCAGCTCGACCATCTTGCCGATCGGCACCAGGCCGACCAGCACGGCGGCGCCGCCCCGCTTCACCATGCCCACCGCCTGCTGCACCGTGACGGGGAGCCCGATGCACTCGAAGGCATGGTCGGCCCCGCCGCCGGTGAGCTCGTGTACCGCGAGCGTCGCGTCGCCCTCGGAGCCGTCGATCACGTCGCTGGCGCCGAGCTTCTCGGCGAGCTCGAGCTTCCAGGGCTGCGTGTCGACGGCGATGATGCGGGCCGCCCCGGCGATGCGGCAGCCCTGGAGCGCAGAGAGGCCGACGCCGCCGCAGCCGATCACCACGCAGGTGCTGCCGGGCTCGACGCGCGCCGTATTGAGCGCCGCGCCGAGGCCCGTGGTCACCCCGCAGCCGATCAGGGCGGCGCGGTCGAGGGGCATGTCGTCGCGGATCTTCACCAGCGCGCGCTCGTGGGTGAGCATCTTCTCGGCGAAGGAGCTCAGGTTGGCGAACTGGAGCAGCGGGCTCCCGTCGGCGGCGGAGAGGCGGAAGCCCTCTTCGGGCGGCCGCTGCAGCGATTCGCCGCCCGCGCAGAGGTAGGGCTTGCCCTTGAGGCACAGCTCGCACTTGCCGCAGAAGGCCGAGATGCAGCCGATCACGTGATCGCCGGGGACGAAGTCGGCGACGCCCTCGCCCACCTCCTCCACCACGCCCGCGGGCTCGTGGCCGAGGATGCAGGGCGGCGGCATGGGCAGGCCGCCTTCGATCACGTGCAGCTCGCTGTGGCAGATGCCCGAGGCGGCCGTGCGCACCAGCACCTCGCCGGGCCCCGGGCTGGCGACGCGAACCTCCTCGATCTCGAGGGGCGCGTTGTTCCTGCGCATGACGGCGGCCTTCACGACTTCCTCCCGTGGCTCCGAAGGCCGGCAGCGTAGGCCAGCCCGCTGCCGGCCGCGACGCCGTTCAGCGACGCAGGAAGCTCCCCGAGCCCGGGATCGCCGCGTCGCCGTAGCGGTCGGGACGCCAGCCGAAGTCGGCGTGGCCCTCCTGCCCCTCGTCGAAGTCGAGCACGCCGAGCTGGAGGCGGAAGCCGTCCCAGGAGCCCCCCGCCAGCTCGTCGAGCACGGGGAAGGGGACGACGAACTCGGCCGAGTAGCCCGCCTGCGTGCGCACGGAGCGCACTTCCACGCCAGCGGGCGAGGGGGGCAGGAAGAGCGTCATCACGTCGTCGCGGCGCGGCTCCACGGGCCCCGCGTTGACGCGGATCGTGCGCGCCATGCTCCCGTTGGTGAGGGCCACCCAGGTCGACTCGTTGCGGGAGCGCGCGGGCTCGGGCCGGGCATCGAGGGACACCTGGATGCGATCCTGATCGCGCTCCTTGCGCTCCGGAGAGACGACCAACGAGTCGTCGGTGACGTCGACGGCCAGGAGCACGTGGCCGTCGTCGACCCTCGCGTCGAAGCGGAAGGACAGGTCCTCGGGGCCGTCGTGGAGCTGGGGGTGGACGAGGCTCCCGGGCTCCTCGACCTCGAAGGCCAGCTCTCCCCACTCGTCGAGGCGACCGTCGAGCGTCACCTCCCTCGGGACACGGGCGAGACGGAAGCGACGCTCGGGAAGCAGCGCGAACTCGCGCTCCACCACCAGCGGTCGGCCTCCCGGGCCTTCGCCCCGGAGCTCGACGCGGGCCGCGCCGGGCGCGAGGCGCTCGTGGGCGATCTCGCCCCCTCTCGTGCGCAGCGACACCTCCACGGAGCTCTTCGCGCCGGGGGCGAGGACGAGCCGCCTGCGATGCGGATCGGCCACCAGGTCGCGACCGCCGCGCGTCTCCAGCACGACGGCCAGCGGAGCCTTGGTGGGGTTGGCGAGGTCGAAGCCCACGGCGCCCGTCGCGAAGCGGGCCCCCTCCGACAGCGACGGACGAATGGACACGGCGGACTCGAGCCTCGCGAGGAAGCCGCGCATCTCGGCGCTGCGGACGTCGTCGCCGTGGATGCCGTCGACGAGCAGATTCGCCAGCACCGGGCCGTCGGGGCGCATCGTCACCAGGAGCACGTGATCGAACTCGCCGTGCACGAGGCCGCGCAGCGGGCTGCCGCCTCCCGTGGTCGCCAGCGTGATGAAGCTGCGGTCCTTCCTCACGTGCTTCGTGTACTTGTGGATGTGTCCGGCGAAGACGGTGAAGGGGCGATCGGCCAGCAGCGACTCGATGCGCAGCCAGTCGGGGTGTGGCTGGCGCTTCCCGGAGTGGCCGGCGTCCCAGAGGGGCTGGTGCACGAGAACGAAGGTCCAGCGCACCCCCGCGTGCTCGCGCAGCACCTTCTCGGCCCAGGCCATCTGCTCCGACTGCACATAGGGGCCGGGCACCGGATTCCTGGGATCGTGCACCATGCCGAAGAGCTCGCTGTTGAGCGCGAGGAAGAGCACGTCCTTGTAGACGAAGTGGTAGTAGCTCCGGCCGAAGCGCTCCCGCCACTTCTCGGCCATCACCCGGTTGCTCATGTCGTGGTTGCCCGGCAGGTAGAAGAAGGGCATCTCGAGGCGCGCCACGAAGGACTCGATCTCGTCCCACTCGGCGTCGAGCACCGTCTCGTCTTCCGTGTAGCCCTCGATCAGGTCGCCAACGCTCACCACGAAGGCGGGGCGCAACAGGTCCGCCTTCGGCATGGCGTCGCGGAAGACACCGGCCCGGTGCTCGCCGGTGCGGTCGCTCACCACAAGGAAGCGGAAGTCACCCGGATCCTCGAGGGGCTCGAGGCTCGTCCAGGGTGCGGGGCCCGTGATCGTGACGGCTTCGATGCGCGGCGTCTCCGCCGACGCCGTCGCGGGCAACAGCAGCAGGGCCAGGGCCACGACCTCGGGCTTCATCGGAACCTCCAGCTGCGAGCGCGGGAGGCCGCATCATGCAGGACGGGGCGGCTGGGGCGCCAGCCCGGATCACCGCCTACATTGCCGGCCCGGGCGAGGCGCAGCGGTGACCCACGACATTCCCATGACACCCGAAGAGATCGGCCCGGCGTGGCTGTCGCGGGCGCTGGAGAAGCGCTTCCCGGGCGTGCGGGTCGCGCGCGTGGAGGTGACCGACGCCCACGCGGGCACCACGGGCCGCGCGAGGCTGCGCGTCGCCTATGACGAGGGGGCGGGCGCCCCGGAGCAGGTCTTCGTGAAGCTCCCTCCGAGCGACCCGGCGCAGCGCGAGATGGTGCGTTCCACCGGCATGGGGCAACGCGAGGCCCGCTTCTACGCCGAGCTCGCCGACGAGGCCCCGCTGCGCGTCCCGCGCCCCCTCTTTGCGGCCTCGAAAGACGACGGCACCGCCTACATCATGCTCCTCGAGGACCTCGCGGCCGCGGGCTGCAGCTTTCGCAACGCGCGCGAAGGCTCGACGCCCGAGTACACCCGCGAGGTGGTCACCGCGCTGGCCCGCCTGCACGCGCGCTTCTGGAACACGGAGCGCTTCGCGAGCGATCTCGCGTGGGTGGTGCCCGCACCCCGCCACCCGATCGGCCGCATGCTGATCGAGCGCGCCCTCCACCAGTACGAATCGGAGATGCCGCCCGTCTTCGGCGAGGTCGGGCGCCTCTACGTGGAGCACAGCGAGGGCGTCTACGACCTCTGGGACGAGGGCGAGGCAACGGTGGTGCACGGCGACGCCCACATCGGGAACCTCTTCTCCGACGGCCCCCGCGCCGGCTTCCTCGACTGGGCCTGCCTGAGCCGCACTCCCGGTATCCGCGACGTGAGCTACTTCCTCACCAATTCGGTGCACCCCGAGGAGCGCCGCCGCGACGAGGAGGGCCTGCTGCGCCACTACCTCGCGACCCTCGGCGAGGCCGGCATCGACCCGCCCTCCTTCGAGGACCTGTGGCGCCGCCACCGCCGCCACGCCGTCTACTCCTGGGTGTCGGCCACGGTGACCATCGCCATGGGCGACCAGTGGCAGCCCCTCCGCTACGCGCTCGCCTCGGTGAAGCGGGCCAACGACACGCTCACCGACCTCCGCTCCGCGGAGCTCCTGCGCGAGGAGCTGGGGCTCGGCAGCTGACGCCGCCCGCCCGGTGCTCAGCGAGCCCCCACGATGCGCCGCCAAAGGGGTTCGCAGCCCGCGGGAAGGCCCGCGAGACGGGACTCGACAGCGGAGGCCAGAGTCGCGTCGACGTCGAGTAGCTGGTCGATGTCCCACGCGTCCTGGGGGCCGCCCGCGTAGAGCTTGAGCAGGATCAGATCCGCAGCATCGACGACTGGGATCTCGGCGCCCGCTACGCGGGCGGACCCGGCACGGGCGAGCAGCTCTCCCTGCCAGGCACCGCGGCCCACGATCACGTCGACGGCGCCTTCCTCCTTGGAGCCGATGCGGACCACGCCCAGCAGGGGGTCACCGTCGTCTCCACGCCGGACGTCGATCTCCACGGCAGGGGAACGAAGCGGACTCCACAGGGCGCCCTCGAGGCAGACTGGATCCACCACCAGGAGGTCGAGGTCTGCGGTCGAGCGGGCCACCCCGTGCACGGCCAGGGCCGCCGCCCCGATCAGCGCGTGTCGGATCTTCGCTCGCGACAGCACGCCCGCCACGTCGGCGAGCAGGCTCAAGCGAGAAGCTCCTCGACGCAGCGGGAGGGCCGGCGCCTGGCCTGGCGCCTGCGCTGCTGCTCGAGACCCACCTCGCGAGGCGAGCGCCCAGACCGCGCGGATCGGAGCGCGAGGCAACGCGCCCCGAGCTCGAGGGCCAGCTGCACCCGCTCCGCCGCCGTCAGTGCCGTCAGGCGCGCGCGGTCGTCGGCGCGCAGCTCGTCTACCACGGATCGGCGTCGCATGACTCCATCGCTTCGTCCGGCGGCCCACTTGGCTGGAGCCCCGGCAGCGAGGTCAGGTTAGCGTGATTCCCCTGCCCGGAAGCGATCCGACGCGGGAGGCTCAGCGTTCGTAGCTCGGGTCTTCGCGGTCGGGGCGGCCCCGGATGAAGGGCGGGTCGAGGGGCCAGCTCTCGGCGATGGGAACGATGTAGGTGTAGTCGTAGGCGCAGACGCGCCGGGCGATGAGCCAGCGGCCACCGTCCCGGCGCTCGAAGCGGTCGAGGTAGCGCAGGCCCATGATCGCGTCGCGCGGGCCGCCCGGGTCTTCGGGCGGGAAGACGTGGTGGGCCGTGCAGTAGGTCTCGGTGCGTGCGACGTCGCCCTCGACCTCGATCGAGAGGTTGCCGAGCACGTGCTGCGTGCAGGCGAAGAGCGCCAGCGTCTTCGGTACCCACTCGGCGAACTCGGCCGGCGAGCCCTGGAAGGCGCCGTGGTCGTCGAAGCCGTCGGGGTGGTAGCAGGCGCGGATCAGCTCGGGGTCTCGGCGGTCGGTGCCGCGCGCGAGGCGCACGAGCACGCCGCGAATCTCCTCCTTCGCGACCAGCTCTTCGAGGGCCCGCTCCACGCTAGCTCCGCGCGCCCCGCACCAGGCGGCCGGGCAGCGCCCCCGTGGCCTTGCCCTCGCGCCAGGTCACCTCGCCCGCCACGATGGTCGCCTCGTAGCCGCGGGCCCGCTGCACGAAGCGGCTCGCTCCCGCGGGCAGGTCGGACACCAGCTCGGGCAGCCCGAGGCCGATGCGATCGTGGTCGATCACGTTGGCGTCGCCCTTCATGCCGGGCCGCAGCAGCCCGCGGTCGCGGAGGCCGTAGAGCTCGGCCGTGTCGCGGGTCATCTTCCGCACGGCGCGCTCGACGGGGATCTTCTCGCCGCGCGTGCGGTCGCGCGTCCAGTGCGAGAGCAGCGACGTCACCATGCTGGCGTCGCAGATGGCGCCACAGTGCGCGCCGCCGTCGCCCAGGCCGAATGCGCTGCGCGGGTGCTCGAGCATGGCGCGCACCGGCTCCAGGTCGTGGTGGCTGTAGTTCAGGAGCGCCAGCATCACCAGCTGGCGCCCGTCCATCTCGAGCAGCCAGTCGTAGAGCAGGTCGAAGGGATCGCGGCCCTCGCGGGCGGCCATCGCCTGGAGGCTCTCCTCGGGCGGCGGCTCGTAGCTCGGCGGGTCGCCCAGGCGGAAGACCTTGTCGATCCCGTTCTCGATCATCTTCATCACGACTTCGAGCTGCGGGATCGGGTAGACCGACTCCTCGGACAGGATGCGCCGGCGGATCTCCGGGTCGCGCAGCCTCTCCACCCGTTCCGGCAACGGCAGCTCGGCGAGCTTCTGGCAGGTGGGCCGGAAGCTGAAGGGGTGGAAGGTGCTGTGGCCGATCAGCAGCGTGGTGGGCCGCGCCGCCACCTGCGGCCGCAGCGTGGCTCCGCGCGCGCCGGCCTCGTCACAGAGCTCCAGCAGGCGGCGCCAGTGCTCGGGCTCCACGTCGTGCTGCACCAGGGCGAAGGTCACCGGGCGGCCGATCTCCTCGGAGAGGCGGCCCATCCAGTCGATCTCCTTCTCGGGGGCCGACATGTCCTCGCCCTGCACGCCCGCCGGCGCCAGCTCCACGACGCCCGTGCCGAGCTCGCCGAGCCCGCTGCAGATGCCGAAGATCTCGTCCTCGGCGGCGTGCGTGCCGGGCACCACCTCGCCGTCGACCGCGCGGTGCACGATCGTGCGCGACATGGAGAAGCCGAGGGCGCCCGCCCCGACGGCCTCCTTCACGATGGCGGCCATCTCGCGAATGTCGTCAGCGCTGGCGGGCTCGTTCTTCGCGCCGCGCTCGCCCATGACGTAGCCGCGCACGGCGCCGTGGGGCACCTGGGTGCCCACGTCGAGCACGTAGTGCCGCTTCTCGAGGGCGTCGAGATATTCCGGGAAGCTCTCCCACTGCCACTGGATGCCCTCGTGGAGCGCGGTGCCGGGAATGTCCTCGACGCCCTCCATGAGGCCGATCAGGAACTCCTCCTGCCCGGGGTGCACCGGTGCGAAGCCCACGCCGCAGTTGCCCATGACGAGCGTGGTGACACCGTGCCAGGACGACGGCGTGAGGTAGGGATCCCAGGTGACCTGCCCGTCGTAGTGGGTGTGGACGTCCACCCAGCCGGGCGTCACCAGCTTCCCCTTCGCGTCGATCTCCTCGGCGCCGCGCCCGGGCACCGTGCCCACGGCGACGACCCGGCCCTCCTCGATGGCGACGTCGGCCTCGACGGGCGGCTCGCCGCTGCCGTCGGCCACGGTTCCACCGCGAATCACGAGATCGTGCATGGCTGTCTCCTGGCGGGCGGCTAGAGGGCCACCTCGATGCGTTCTTCCTGGATGCGAACCGGAAGCGTCGCGGCCTTCCGGCGAATCGGCGGGGCCACGGGCGAGCCGTCGCGGACGTCGAGCTTGCCGCCGTGGAAGGGGCACTCGAGCACGCAACCGCGCAGCACGCCCCGGGAGAGCGGCACGGCGGCGTGGGGACAGACGTTCTCGATCACGCAGGCGGCGCCCTCGGCGTTGCAGAGCAGGAGCTTGCGGCCGCCGGCCTCGAAGGCGCGCACGCCTCCCACCTCGGGCAGGTCCACGGGCACCGGCGTCCAGTTGGCGCCCTCCTCAGGCACCGTGCCCGCCTCCGAGGTACTTCATCAGCGTGTCGTGGTGGTGGAGGATCCGCACCTCCTGCGTGCCCAGGTGCAGGCTCTCGAAGGCCGCCGAGCGCATGCCGGCCTGGATGCGCGGCAGGTTGTAGAGGTCCTCGTCGAGCAGATCCCCGCCCTCGCACTTGCCGGCCAGCGTGTCGCCGTTGGCCGTGGAATAGCGCTCCTTCTCGGGACGCGGGATCTCCTGCGCCGGCGCGTTCACCAGGCTGATGAAGTCGAATAGCATCTTGTTCGGGTCGTCCGGGTGCGGCCGATGCGTGAAGACCCAGACGAAGAGCGAATGCGTGTTGAAGGTGACGTTCGGGAAGATCGTGTAGTGGAAGTCGTCGCACATCTGCGACTCGTTGAGCCGCGAGAAATCGGCCCCCAGGACGGGGGCCATCTTGCGCACGGCCTCGGCGAAGGCGGCGCGCGCCTCCTTCTCGCCGCCGTGGAAGTTCTCGACGTCGACGCCGACGCGCTTCAGGAAGAGCTCCTTGATCTCGTCGGTGGCGGTGCCCGAGCCGGGGTGCCGCGGGGAGGCCTGCACCTCGGGAAAGATCATGCGCGTGTGCTTGTCGTAGCAGTCGTAGGTGGTGCGCACGTCGTCGCTGAAGGCGATGGTCCACGCGTGCGTGGCGGAGAGGTGATACGCCTCGTTGAAGGCGTCGACGCAGGTCTTCCAGTTGCACTCGATCTCGATCGTGCAGTCGTAGCCGATCTTCCAGCGCTCGAAGCCGTAGGGGTCGAGGTGCTCGGGAATCACGCCGAGGTAGTCGCGGAGCGGCTCCACCTCGGGGTCGAGGCTCACGAAGACGAAGCCCGCCCAGGTGTCGCACCTCACCGGCCGCAGGGAGAGCCGGTCCTTCGGCACGCCCTGCCTGAAGCACTCGGCGTCGAGTGCCTCGATCAGGCTGCCGTCCACGTCGTAGCGCCAGCCGTGGAAGAGGCAGCGAAGCTCCTCGGCGTGGCCGCGGCCGGGCTCGCGCAGCCGGTTGCCGCGGTGCATGCACACGTTGTAACGGGCGCCGATCGAGCCGTCGCGCTGGCGGATCACCAGGATCGACTCGGTGCCGATCTCGAAGGTGAAGTAGTCGCCCGGCTCGGGGATGTCGCTCTCGCGGCCCGCGAGGAGCCAGACCTTCGTCCACATCCGCTCCCACTCGAGGCGGGCGAACTCGGCGCTCGTGTAGCGCTCCTTCGGAATGGGCACGTAGTCGAGCGCCGGCGCCGGCGCGCGGTCCATCGGCGGGGCCATGAGCGGGCTCCCCTCGGCGTGGAGGTCCCAATCTGCCACGAATTGAATCGCGAATCAATTAGCTTTCGGAGCTCCCTGCCTTGAACAGCTCGCCCCGCAGGAGCTGCTGGAAGGCCTCCAGCACCGCCTCGTGCTCCTCCGGCCCGGGCAGTGCGCCGTGCGCCCAGGAGAGCCCGTAGCTCGCTGCGATCATCAGGTTCGCCACCGCACCGCGCGCCACCTCGCCACCCACCTCGCCGCGCGCCACGCCCTCGTCGAGGATGCCCCGGAAGACGGACACCACCTCGCCCCCGCGCTCGGGGAGGCTGCCCGCCAGCTCGGGATCGCGCTGGATCTCCACGGGCGCTCCGGCCAGGAACTCGGCCAGGCCGGGGTGGAGCCGGTTGACCTCGGCGTTCGCCCCGAACACGGCGCAGAGCTTCTCCACCGTTCCCGTGCGGCCGGCCACCGCCTCGTGGTACGCGCGGACCAGCACGTCGAGCCCGGCTCCGTACACGGCCGCGTAGAGCTCGGCCTTGGAGTCGAAGTAGTGGTAGACGGCAGTGGTGGTGACGCCGGCCTCCTCGGCGATCTCCTGGATCCGGGCGCGGCTGTACCCGCTCGCCGCGAAGCGCTGGCGCGCCGCGTCGAGGATGCGAGCGCGCGTCTCCGAGCTGTCGGCCGCAGCGGGGCGGCCGGGACGTCGCCGGGGGGCACCCATGCGGCCGACGCTAGCTCACTCTCGCCGTCGGCTCGCTGCAAGGAGGCCGACGCCGGGCTTTGATATCTTCGCGCGCCGGATGCACCGCTCCTCCGCTGCTCTGGTCGCGGCGCTCGGCGTGGCGCTCGTTGCCTGCGGCCCGGAGCGGCCGCCGAACGTCGTCCTGATCGTCGTCGACACCCTGCGCGCCGACCGCCTGTCGGTGTACGGCTATCCCCGGCCCACCACGCCGAACCTCGAGCGCCTGGCCGACGAGTCCGTCGTCTTCGACGACGCCCTCACCGTGATGAGCCACACGCTGCCGGCTCACGTCTCGCTCCTGACCGGGGTGCATCCGACCACCCACCAGGTGCTCAGCAACGGCTGGGTGTACGAAGGGGCCTGGCCCACCCTCGCGGCGCGCCTGCGCGGCGCCGGCTACGCCACCGCGGCCTTCGTGTCGGGCTTCCCGCTGGTTCGCCGCTCCGGTCTGGCGAGCGGCTTCCAGGTTTACGAAGACGTCGTGATCGGCGGCAGGAATCACTCGAAGGTGGAGGGAGAGCTCACCAACCGGCGCGTTCTGCGCTGGCTCCGGGCAACGCCCCCGCAGCCCTTCTTCCTGATGGTGCACTACTTCGACACCCACACTCCCTACACGTGGCCGGAGCCCGGGCCCCTTCCCCTGCCCCTCGACGCGGCCTTCCAGGAGCGGTTCGAGCGCGACGGTCTCGCCGGTCTCGAGGTCCGGGACGTCAAGAGCTCGGGCATCGCGTTCCGCGGGGCGGAGATCGGGCTGGCCGAGGCCGGCAACGTCTACGACAACCTCGTGCTGCGCGTCGATGGTCTGATCGGCGAGCTGCTCGACGAGCTGCGCAGCCAGGCGCTGCTCGACGACACCCTCCTGGTGGTGACCTCCGACCACGGGGAGGGGCTGGGCCAGCACGGCTACTACTCGCACGGCCTCCATCTCTACGAGGAGCAGCTGCGCATCCCCCTCATCGTGCGGCCGCCCCGCGGCGCCGGGTGGCAGCCGGGCCGCTCGAAGGCTGCGGTGAGCCTGCTCGACGTCGTGCCGACCGTGCTGGAGCTGGCGGGGCTCCCGGCGAGAGACGGCCTCCACGGGCGGAGCCTGAGCGAGGCGGCCGCCGGAGAGCTCCCCGCGCGCCCCCGGTACCTGGTCGCGCAGCGGCGCCACTTTCCCCGGCGCGCCCGGATCGCGCGGGGCGAGTTCGCATCGTCCACCGATCTCCACGCTGTGCGTGGGGATGGCCGGCTCAAGTACCTGCGCGACGGGAGCGGGAAGGAGGAGCTCTACGACCTCGAGGCGGACCCGTCGGAGCTGCGCAACCTCGTGGAGACCCGGGTCGCCGATGCGGAGGCCTTCCGCCGCCGGCTCGAGGAGCGGCTGGCCGCCCTCGACCCGGGTCGCCCGGTGCAGGAGCCCGACCTCGACGAGGAGACCCGCCGCCGGCTCGAGGAGCTGGGCTACGCGCAGTAGCCGCGGGGCGCCCGCACGCAGGCGGCACCTCGCCGGCGCCCCGGGCGCAGGCCTGCCCCGCCCACGACACGCCCGCCGGAGCGCAAGCAGGGCTTGGGCCCGGGCCGCTGGTGACCGATGACCCTGGAGGGGTGCTCGGCACCTCGGGGAGGCAGGAGCGAGGCATGTCCGCCTACGACTGGCTGGGGCTGGATCCCAACGAGGCCCGCGCGCGCGTATCGCGCCGGGACCCCCACGACTTCCCCTTCCTGTGCATCCCCGAGGTCGACGGCCGCCGCGCCGTCTGCGCCTTCGCCTCGCCGGACGAGCTGCTCGACTTCGTGGAAGACGTGGTCGTGCAGAGCTGGACCGCCGACCGCGGCAAGCGCTCGGCCATCCGCCGGCGGATCGCCGAGGCGCGCGAGCGGGTCGGATCGCACGATCTCTCCGACGCGCTCTTCGCCGCCGTCGACGTCGCCTTCGAGTCGCCGCCCCAGCCCGTGCTCGAGAGCTGGGGGCCCGTGGATCGCTACGCCGCGGACCCCGCCCCGCCCTTCGCTGCGGTGCGCGACGCCTTCCGCTGCCGTCGCGGCATGGACACCGAGGACAGCTACGAGCCGATTCGCAAGGCGGACGTGGAAGCCTTCTTCGCTTTCCTCCGCCTGAGCTAGGCGGCCGGCGAGCGCCGGCCGACTTTCGGCGAGCCGCAGGCGAGCGAAGCTCGGTGAGCAAGGAGTCCGGCCCCTGGCCGGACTCCGCGCAGCGAGCCGCAGGCGAGCGAAGATCGGACAGCTAGAGATCGGGCAGGCCCATGTCGAGGTTCGAGCCGCGCAGGCCGCCGGTCACGTCGATCACGCAGCCCGTGACGTAGCTCCCCGCCGGCGACGCCAGGTAGACGGCGGCGGAGGCGATGTCCTCGACCACGCCGAGGCGCTTGAGCGGCGTGCCCTCGACCATGCGGCGCTCGAGCTCCTCGTTCTGGAGCACCACGCCGAGCGCCGAGGTCTCGATGGCGCCGGGCGCGATGGCGTTCACGCGGATCCGCGGCGCGAGTTCGGCGGCCAGGTTCTTCGTGAGGTGCACGAGCGCCGCCTTGGCCGTGCCGTAGCCGGCGAAGCCGCGGTCCACGAAGCGACCGGCCGCCGACGCGATGTTGACGACGCTCCCGCCGTCCTTCTCGAGCATGTGGGGAACGGCGAGCTGGGTGAGGTTGAAAGCAGTGGTCACGTTCCAGCGGAAGGCCTCCGCGAAGGACTTCTCGCTCGTGTCGAGGAAGGGGCCGGGCACGCTCCCGCCGGCGTTGTTCACCACCACGTCGATGCGCCCGAACTCGTCCATGGCTCGCTCGACGAGGCGCTGCATGCCCTCCCGCTCGTGCAGGCTCCCCGCTACCACGGCGGCGCGCCGTCCGGATCGGGCCACGTCTGCGGCCACCTCCTCGAGCTGCGCCTCGGTGCGGGCACCGATCACGACGTCGGCCCCGACCTCGGCGAAGGCGCGGGCAATGCCGGCTCCGATGCCCCGGCCGGCGGCGCTGATGACGGCGACCTTCCCTTCCAGCTTGAACAGATCGAGGATCATGCGGGGCCTCCGGCTGCGGGGATGGGTTCAATATACTCGCCCCTCGCCATGAGACGAGTGTGGGCCTGGATCGCCGCCGGTGCCGTCGCGGCCCTTCTCGGGTGCGGGCGATCCCCCGACGTGCGGCCCAACGTCGTCCTGATCGTGATCGACACGCTGCGTGCCGACAAGCTGGGGTCGTACACGCCGGGTCTCGACAGCTCGCCGGAGCTCGACACCCTGGCGGAGCGTGG
>JAAUXZ010024119.1_pt1 | contig 17237 bp, 18 predicted proteins | sample 7278131 | NCBI WGS metagenome assembly JAAUXZ01 (sample SAMN14350119, study PRJNA611818) | marine sediment metagenome | isolation source: surface marine sediment (3m) | place: French Polynesia: Moorea | collected 2018-08 | reverse complement strand
GTTCAGGGGTAACACCCATGACCTCTGCCGCATGCAGCAGCGGCATCGGATCAGGCTTTTTCTTCGGCAGGGTGTCGCCACTGACCACCACTTCGAAATTGTCATAGATGCCCAGATCCTTGAGCAGAGGCACCGTGAACTGCTCAGCCTTATTGGTCACACAGCCCAGGCGAAAGCCTGCCTGCTTCAGGTAAGAGAGGCCTTCGGAAACACCCGGGTACAGAGAGCTACGTCCGGAGGTATTCTCGGCATACAGGTCCATAAAGATCGGCATGGCCTTCTCGAACAGGGCCTCGTCAGGCTCGCCGTCGAGCTGATTGATCAAGGCACGACGAACCAGGCGCTCAACACCATTACCAACCCACTGGCGGACTGCTGCCTCACCACGGCGTGGCATATCCAGCCGGTCCATCATCTCGTCCACACAAAAGGCGAGATCAGGCACGCTGTCGACCAGCGTGCCATCAACATCAATCAGGACCATTTGTGGTTTTTTCAAGATGACGCTACCTGCTTAGCTGCCGGCCTTGGCCAGCTCTTCACGGAAGGCATTGATCACGGTCTCGTACTTGTTCGGGTCGTTATCGTTAACCGCGCCAAATACGGCAGAACCGGCAACAAAGGTATCTGCGCCCGCTTCCTTGATCTCGCGGATGTTGTCGACTTTCACGCCGCCATCGATCTCGAGGCGAATATCCAGACCAGAGTCATCAATCATCTTGCGTGCCTGGCGCAGCTTGTCGAGTGTGGCAGGAATAAAGGACTGGCCACCGAAACCGGGGTTAACCGACATCAGCAGAACCATATCAACCTTGTCCATCACATATTCCAGGTAGGAAAGTGGAGTCGCAGGATTGAATACCAGGCCGGATTTACAACCTTCGTTGCGGATCAGCTGCAGGGTACGGTCGATGTGATCAGAGGCCTCAGGGTGGAAGGTGATGTAGCTGGCACCTGCCTTGGCAAAATCAGGAATGATGCGATCGACAGGCTTGACCATCAGGTGGACATCGATGGGTGCAGTCACGCCGTGCTTGCGCAGGGCATCACAGACCAGTGGGCCGATGGTCAGGTTAGGCACATAGTGATTATCCATGACATCGAAGTGGACGATATCGGCACCGGACGCGAGGACATTGTCGACCTCTTCGCCAAGGCGTGCAAAATCGGCTGAAAGAATAGATGGTGCAATCAGGTTATCGTTTGCCATGGGGCTTAACCTCTTGGGCTCAAGTCAAAACGGGGCGCCATAATAGCCTAAACATGCTGCGATTTCACTGCCAAAACGCAGGGATATCGCCCTTCCCCGCCCTTGATGGCCCTGTAAATTCCCCGTATTTCATCACCTGCTTTTGCTGTATCCTGCATCGCTTTGAAATTTTGATCGGAAATACACCAATGCCACTCGCTATTGCTCTTCATGTTCTGTCCGTTGTCGTCTGGGTTGGCGGCATGTTTTTCGCCTACATGGCCCTGCGCCCCGCGGCCGTTGAGACCCTTGAGCCCCCTTCCCGCCTGACACTCTGGGTAGCAACCTTTAAGCGCTTCTTCCCCTGGGTCTGGGTGGCTATCGCCCTGATCCTGGCCAGTGGTTACTGGATGATTTTCAAGTTTGGTGGTTTCGGTAATCTGGCCCTCTACATTCATGTCATGAACGGGCTGGGCCTGTTGATGATGGCCATCTACCTGCATGTCTTCTTTGCCCCCTTCAGGAAGCTCAAGAAGGCGGTATCGGAGGCCAACTGGCCTGAGGGTGGCCAGCAGCTGGCAAAGATTCGCGTCCTGGTGGGTATCAACACCCTGCTTGGCCTGCTGACCATTGCCATTGCAACCGGCGGACGCTACCTGATTCACTAAACGAACCCATTTACCGGAAACAGGGAGGTTTCCGGTCAGCCCTCGGCCCAGACCTCGTATACCCTCAGGGCCTGATCCGCGCACAGGCATTCCTCCAGTCTTTCAGGATAACTGCTGATCATGTGCCGGATGAAATCAGCGACAAACCGGCGCTGCTCCTGGTTACAGCTCAGCAGCCAGTCATTGCCTGGTCCGTCACCCTCCAGGTGAAACAGGAATTGTTCAAAATAGAAGGCGTCATCCACCGTATCCAGGCTCAGTCGGACAAAGGCCGGCATGTAATAGGACCTCCCTTCCGGCGAGCTAAAACAGATTGGATCCCATCCGGGATTGCCCAGCTCCTCCAGCCCGATAGTATCGATCTCTGCCGTTAGCAGGGTCTGGTCATGCTCTGCGCATTCATCGCAGTGCCGGTAGTTGGTGAAATGCTCGGGCCTTTCGCTCAGGAACAAGCGCCTCGCCTCGGCCACCCAGTCGACCGTCATCTGCTCATCCGCTGCATAGATACTATCGACAACATCACATTACCCGCTTCAGCACCAGGTTGCAGACCAGGCAATCATTCATCCATAAAAAAAGCCCGCTCAAAGCGGGCTTTTATCGTCAGTAACTGACTGGATTACTTGGCAACAGAAATCATGTAATCAACAGCGGCCTTTACTGCGTCATCAGAGAGGTCCATACGACCACCCTTAGGAGGCATAGCACCCTTACCATTCAGGCTTGAGGCATACAGTGCGTCGGCACCCTGCGCGATACGAGGCGCCCAGGCAGCCTTGTCGTCCAACTTAGGAGCACCAGCAGCACCAGTATCATGGCATGCGAAGCAGGCCTGCTTGTAGGTAGCCTTACCATCAGCCATAGCCGCACCAGAAGCAGCCATTACCAGGCCAGCGCACATTGCGATTGCAGTCAGTTTTTTCATTCAATTACTCCTCAACTGTGTACTACCTGTCACGCAGGTATTCAATAAACTACTTGAATTCTGTCAAAGCCCTTAGGGCAAGTAAAGTATTATTACTTACCTTTGAGATACAGATCATCATTAAAAGTTGCCACCCATTGCGGCCGCAACACCACTAATCCGGTCATAACCATGCCATTGACGAAGCCCTCAGGGAAGGCCAGCAGCGGCAGATAGGCCAGATATTCACGGCTTAGCTGACCAAGATCATATTCGCCACTGACCCAGAGCATACCGGCTGCAACCACACTGGTCGCCGAGATGGCCACCATGCCCGCCAGAAAGGCATTGATATAGATATAAATGAAGAAATGGTGCGGCAGAAAGCGCTCGGCCAGCCTCAGCATCCCGACTGTTGTCAGGATCGGAATCACGCCAGTCAACAGGGCATTAACGGGATAGTTAAACCAGTCCACCTCGGTAAACAGGCTCACACCGGCGAGCACCAGACCGGAGCCGATAATCGCCATCTGCCAGCCCGCGATCAGTGTCAGGGCCGTCATACCCAGAAAATGGATGTCCAGACCTGGTGAGACACCTGCACGCATCTTCCACAGCAGCATAATCAGTACGCAGGTGGCCAGGATGACATGCAGCCTCTCCGGTTGCTCGAGGAACGACTTCCAGGGAGCAGTCCAGATTGCCCAGGCCAGCACGACAAAATAGATTGCCGTGCTCAGCATTACGAGATCCCCGAGCAACTGATTATTAACGATATTCACTATGCAACAACCTGATTCCTTGCATGCAATCTAGCAGCATAGACCAGTAAATCATTGAGATGACTCAATCAGGAGGGCTTTTCTGCCATGGAGACCGTGTAATTCTTGCCCTGTTTGACCTTTTTGTAGTTGCCAAACACCTCGGTGAACTCACGTTTGAACAGCTGCCTCAGGCCGTTGACGCTGACCACGTAAAAGCGCCCACCCGGCCGGAGGTGATCAAAGGCATCCTGGTTAATAATGGCCAGCATTTCCTTCCCAACCTTTGCCGGGATATTCGAGACGATCAGGTCAAACTGCTGATCACCAACCTCTGAGAAGGCATTACTGAGTCGCGCCTCAACATTATCCAGCCCGTTTAGCTCGATGTTTCTTTGCGCATACTCGATGGCGACAAAGTCCTTGTCCACCATCAGGGTCCTGCCCTGCGGTGCCAGCTTCGCCACTGTCAGACCAATTGGGCCATAGCCACAACCAAGATCCATGCAGTCATCGCCGGGATTCACCTTGAGATGCGAAAGCAAGAGACGCGTGCCTTCATCAATGGCCCTGGGTGAGAAGACCCCCCAGGTAGTATGAAACCTGAGGGTATGCCCGCACAGGGTATCGCTGAACTCAATATCCCGACGGACCTGATCTAGGTATTCAGAACGATCCACCTCAGCGAGCCAGCCTGTTCATAATTCTGCTCGCCTCGGCAATGGCCTGTTCAACTTCAGTGGCAAGTACACAGTAATGCCCCATCTTTCTTCCAAGCCGGGCCTCACGTTTTCCGTAAAGATGCAGCTTGGTACCGTTGCTGGACAGAAGCTCTGACCAGTCAGGTTCATCATCACCCCAGACGTCACCCAGCAGGTTGACCATAACGACAGGGCTAAGCAGGCTGACATCACCAAAGGGAAGCCCGCAGATGGTACGTACCTGCTGCTCAAACTGGGAGGTAATACAGGCATCCACTGTATAGTGGCCGCTGTTATGGGGGCGCGGCGCCATCTCGTTGATCAGCAGATCACCAGCGGTGGTGACAAAGAACTCAACGGCCATCACACCACAGTAATCAAGGCCATCCGCCAGGTTCATTGCGACTTCACGAGCCTTGTCAGCAATCTCTATATCCACGCGTGCCGGGACGATGCTCTGGTCAAGGATGCCGTTGCGGTGAATGTTCTCAGATACCGGGTAGCACAGCACATCACCTTCCTGGCCACGCGCGACAACCACCGAGACCTCCAGGGCGAGATCAACCCGGTCTTCCAGTACACAGGGGACTCCATCCATGGCGCGAAATGCGGCCTCGGCCTCTTCCGCGCTGGTCACGACATACTGTCCCTTACCGTCATAGCCAAAGGCTGCACGTTTAAGGATGGCGGTGTCACTGAGCTGCTCAAAGGCAGGGGCAATCTCTTCTATGGCATGGATGGCAAAAAACGGGGCGGTATCAAAACCCTGGTCACGGATAAAGGTTTTTTCCCGTATGCGGTTCTGGGCGATCTCAAGGGCTTCGGCCGAGGGATGGACGGGCAGATGCTTCGCCAGGACATGCAGGGTTTCGGAAGGGACGTTTTCAAATTCAGTGGTGACAACATCGCAGGCGGAGATCATCTGCTCCAGGGCCCATTCATCGTTGTAGGCAGCGTGAATATGCTCATCGGCCATGCGACCGGCCGGGCTATCTGCATCAGGATCCAGAACGACTACATGGTAACCCATGGTCCTTGCCACGACCGTGAACATAAGACCAAGCTGGCCACCGCCAATCATCCCAAGGGTTGCACCTGGCAGTATCATCAATCGGAATCCGGTGGCAGCTTCATGGCAAATACGGCTTCCTGCTGTTTCTCGCGAAACGCCTTGAGTGACTGATCGACCGCGGGGTCTTCGTTAGCAAGCATCGCGGCAGCGAACAGGCCGGCATTTGCTGCACCTGCCTCTCCAATTGCGAAGGTCGCTACGGGGATCCCCTTGGGCATCTGAACGATGGAAAGCAGTGAATCCTGACCTTTCAGGTAACGTGAAGGTACAGGTACACCGAGTACGGGGATTGTTGTCTTGGAGGCCAGCATACCCGGCAGATGTGCGGCGCCACCGGCACCGGCAATAATGCATTTCAGTCCGCGGTCCTGCGCACTGGCTGCATATTCAAACAGGAGGTCCGGGGTTCGGTGCGCTGAGACGACTTTGTACTCGTGGGGAATACCCATTGCTTCCAGCTGTGCGACGGCGTGTTGCATCACGGGCCAGTCACTGCTGCTGCCCATGACAACGCCAACCAGGGGTTTGCTCATCCTGCTTCCTCTGAATCTCGGAAAAGCGAGTTATTCTACTATGGAAACCAGCTTCAGGTGCAGTGTTTACAGGGATTTTCACCCGTTCCAGCGGTCAACAGATCCCACCCTTTAGTACAAAGGCATTTTTTCCAGGCTGAACTAGGCTTATCTGAAACTAAACTGAAACCTTCTGGGGATTCGGATGCAGCAGGAGCAGGAATCGGAACACCGCAAGCCTGTGGTATTTCTCGTCTTTTTACTGTTGATCGCATTTTCAGCAGGTTCTCATGCTGAACGCTCTCCTCTGGACCGGTTTCTGAACGATTCTGACGCCGTCCACCCCTACAGTCATACACTATCAAGGCAATTTGATTACCCCATCATCTTTGTTAGCCAGGCAGACAGGAACAACCCGGCCTATCGCGCCTCTCTTAAGAGGAACCTGAAACTTGCTGATAATGCCGATAATCGTGCCTGGCAACTCAAGGTCAATACCGCCCTTGGTCAGTTTTTTGCCTCAGGATTTACCATCAAGAACGACACTGCCGGACAACCCTGCCTGATCACCACGGCGGGTAGCTACGATGAACATGTTACCGGGGAAAACTTCCTCGATTTACTCAGCGAGTACTACTACAACCCCTACCGTGGTCGCCCTGATGACTTCGAGGCCATGGTGCTCTACCACGAGATCGGCCATTGCTTCGAATACTATGATCCTGTTCGGGCAGAGCATTTTGCAGATGTGCTGGCTGGGCTTTTCCTGCTGAGAGAAAAGACTGACTGGGCAGTGCTTGACGAGGAGATGATCCCGAACCGCACACTCAACCTGCTCAACGGGGACTTCGAGCATTACAGCGTGGCCGCACTGAAGCTTATCCATGACTGGGTAGAAACACCCGATGAGCTAAACAACTATGACAACAATGAGTTGATCCAGCTGGCACACATCATTATCAATAGCCCGGGCGCCCTGCCCAACGAAGCTGAGCTCAGCCGCCTGCGCACCCAATTACAGTTTATTATCCTGGAGATCGCTATCGAGATTGACCAGCTCGACATCGAATACTTCGCCGACGATACCAGCGACCAGGTAGAAGAGATCCGTGATTACCTGGTTCAGCGCCAGGCAAGTAACAAGCTGGAGCTCTATGGCCTGCTGGATGATCTCGAGCCTGGTGATGTCCATGAGATGAAACAGATGCTCACTGAGATTGCCAGCAATATGTATCGGGTGCGCCTGGCCAGGAATGACCTGTTCAATGATCCCCAGACCGCGACCTATCATCGTGACGTCGAGAGCCTGTTCGAGGCCGTCGGCTTTCCCGCCGAAGAACTGAACCTGACCTTCAATTACCAGTAGGCACTGATGAAAAAGAAAAGGCCCCGCAATGCGGGGCCTTTTCTGCAGGTTCGTCATGAACGACTGATTACATCATGCCGCCCATACCGCCCATGCCACCCATATCACCACCAGGCATTGGCGCTGCTTCCTGAGGAATCTCAGCAACCATGGCTTCAGTGGTAATGATCAGGCCGGCAACAGAGGCTGCGTTCTGCAGTGCTGAACGGGTTACCTTGGTTGGATCCAGGATACCCATCTCAACCATATCGCCAAACTCGCTGGTGCCGGCGTTATAACCGTAGTTACCGCTGTTCTTGGCAACTTCGTTCAGGATAACTGATGACTCGTCACCCGCATTGGCACAGATCTGACGCAGAGGCTCTTCCATGGCACGACGTGCGATGTTGATGCCGATATCCTGGTCATGGTTATCGCCTTTCAGGCCTTCGATAGAGGCTATGGCGCGCACCAGGGCAACACCACCGCCAGGAACGATGCCTTCTTCAACCGCGGCACGAGTTGCATGCAGCGCATCTTCAACACGAGCCTTCTTCTCTTTCATCTCGACCTCAGTCGCGGCACCAACCTTGATGACGGCAACACCGCCAGCCAGCTTGGCCAGACGCTCCTGGAGCTTCTCGCGATCGTATTCAGAAGTGGTCTCTTCCATCATCGCGCGAATCTGCTCAACACGAGCCTTGATCTCATCAGAAGAACCCGCACCATCGATTACGGTGGTGTTTTCCTTGCTGATAACAATGCTCTTGGCACCACCCAGATCATCCAGGGTTGCCTTCTCGAGGCTCATGCCGATCTCTTCAGAGATCACCTGACCGCCAGTCAGGATGGCAAGATCCTGCAGCATGGCCTTACGACGATCACCAAAACCCGGTGCCTTAACGGCAGCAACCTTAACGATGCCACGCATGTTGTTTACAACCAGGGTAGCCAGCGCTTCGCCTTCAACGTCTTCTGCAATGATCAGCAGTGGACGACCGGCCTTAGCAACGCCTTCCAGTACTGGGAGGAGGTCACGAATGTTTGAGATCTTGCTGTCGTGGAGCAGGATGAAAGGATTGTCCAGCTCAGCAGTCATGTTCTCCTGCTTGTTCACGAAGTAAGGAGACAGGTAACCGCGATCGAACTGCATGCCTTCAACAACATCGAGTTCGTTCTCAAGGCCAGAGCCTTCTTCAACGGTGATGACGCCTTCCTTACCAACCTTCTCCATGGCTTCAGCGATGATGTCGCCGATTGAAGTATCGGAGTTTGCAGAGATAGAACCTACCTGTGCAATCGCCTTGGTATCCGCGCAGGGGGTAGAGATAGACTTCAGGTGCTCAACAGCGCTGCTGACTGCCTTATCAATACCACGCTTGAGATCCATTGGGTTCATGCCTGCTGCAACGGCCTTCATGCCTTCACGAACAACGGCCTGGGCCAGAACGGTTGCAGTGGTGGTACCGTCACCGGCAACATCAGAAGTCTGAGAAGAGACTTCCTTAACCATCTGGGCACCCATGTTTTCAAACTTGTCTTCAAGTTCGATTTCCTTGGCAACAGAAACACCATCTTTGGTCATGGTCGGTGCGCCGAAGGCCTTATCCAGAACTACGTTGCGACCTTTAGGACCCAGGGTAACTTTTACTGCGTTGGCCAGGATGTTTACGCCATTCACCATCAGTGAACGCGCGTCATCACCAAACTTAACTTCTTTAGCTGACATTAAAATATTCCTCTTAACTGTCGTATGTCTGTCGATTAGCCCAGAACGGCAATCACGTCGTCTTCACGCATAACGAGGTATTCCTCGCCATCAACCTTGACGCTGGTGCCGGCGTACTGACCAAACAGGACCTGGTCGCCAACCTTCAGCTCCAGGGCACGAGTTTCTCCGTTGTCCAGGACCTTGCCGTTACCTACAGCCATGACTTCACCCTTGCTGGGCTTTTCGGTCGCGGAATCAGGGATAACGATGCCACCTGGGCTGGTGCGCTCTTCTTCCATGCGCTTGATGATCACGCGATCATGCAAAGGACGGATATTCATGTCGAAATAACTCCAATTAAGCTTGAAATGTGAGAAATGCTATTTAGCACTCTATTAAAGAGAGTGCTAATCATAGTGGCGAATCCCTCTAAGTCAAGGAAACACGCCGTTCCGGGAGGCTAAATGGGGATGGTGGCTGGTTATTCAACCACCAGGTGATAATTCATGACACCGAGCTCTTCCATGGCACCGGCCAGGTCGTCCGCCTGGTCGACCGAGGCAATAGGACCCACACGTACACGGTAGACCTTGCGCTGGTTACTCCAGCCCTCGTGAATGAAGACAGAGCCAAGGGTACCGGGGATCTGGCTCTTAAACTGCTCTGCATTGGTCCGCGCCGAGAAGGCACCAACCTGGATATAGATCTTACCTCCACCGCCCTGGGTGGAACTGACCGTTGTTGTCTGGGTGGGCTTGGGTTTCGATGCACTGGCCTGGGCTGGCCGTGCCGGCTCAGGCCTGCCGGGATCGAGGGCGCGCACCTCGACAAAGCCTGTTCCCTTGCTGACGATATCGAGCTTTTCTGCCGCCGCGTAGGAGAGGTCAATCAGGCGGTTATCATGGAATGGCCCACGATCGTTGATCTTGACCACCACGGAGCGACCATTTTCCAGGTTGGTCACGCGGGCATAGGTAGGCAATGGCAGGGACTTGTGGGCAGCGGTCATCTTGTACATGTCATAGGTCTCACCACTGGAGGTGCGGCGCCCATGAAACTTCTTGCCATACCAGGAGGCAACGCCTTTTTTGACATAACCACCACTGCTGTCCATCACGTAGTAGCGTTTGCCATGAACAACATATGATGACGGATTGCCGTATTTACTGCGCGGCTCCCTGCGGGGTTTGGCATCCGGAATATGACTGACATCCATACGCGAGTGGATGCCATCCTCGCCCCTGACCCCGTTACCACCACCACAGGCGGTGAGCATGAGGGCCGGAATCGCTATCAGAAATAAAACTCGTATCATTTACTGGCCAGTCTCTGTTCATAGCGCTGCAGAATATCCCGGCTCAACTGATAAACCGCCATGGAATACAGCGCACTATGATTGTAGCGGCTAATAACATAAAAGTTTTTCTGACCGACCCAGTACTCATAACCGTCCTTCTGCTCCAGTGCGATCAGTGAATATGGGCCCGCAGAATCTGGCAGGCTACGTGGGCGCACGCCATGGGCTGACAGTTCTTTCAGATCCAGGGATGGCTTCAGACTGGTCTTGAGTTCCTTGACCCGGTCATCGCGGGCAATGGCCTTGACCGCTACCCCCTCACCCTGTTTCCAGCCATGACGCCTGAAGTAATTCGCGACACTGCCGATGGCATCCGTAGCATTCCACAGGTCTCGCTTGCCGTCACCGCTGAAATCAACGGCATAGGCACGATAACTACTGGGTATGAACTGGCCGAAGCCCATGGCCCCGGCATAAGAGCCCTTGATCTCAAGCGGGTCCCAGCCCTCATGCCTGGCCAGCAACAGATACTCCCTGAGCTCCTTGCTGAAGAATTTACTCCTGGGTGGATAATCGAAACCCAGCGTGGACAGGGCATCGAGCACCGCGTAACTGCCCGTGCGACGACCGTAGTAGGTCTCAACCCCGATGATGGCAACGATGATCTCCTTGGCAACCCCGAACTCCTTCTCCGCACGCTCCAGGTCTGCCGAATGCTCAATCCAGAACTCGACACCCTTTTCGGCACGCTTATCGGTCAGGAAGATGGGACGATATTGATACCATGGCTTACTCTCAGCCGGTCTCGAGATGGCATCCAGGATGGACTGTTGCTTCTCGGCCTGTGCAAATAGTTGCATCAGTTCAGACCGGCTAAATCCCTCTTTCTCCACCAGCTCATTAATGAATTTCTGTACCTCTGAACGCTGGGGATAACTATCGGCTGCATGGACAGGCAGCATAGAAAACAGGGCTAATAGAACGACGAGATATCTCAAGGCTAATGCTCCAGGAGTCGACGATGGGAATGAATAGACATCAGCATACCGAAGGCTGCCATCAGGGTCACCATCGAAGTGCCCCCGTAGCTCACCAGGGGCAATGGCACACCCACGACGGGCAGCAGGCCAATGACCATGCCGGTATTGACGAACAGGTAAACAAAAAAGGTCAGGCTCAGGCTACCAGCCAGCAGGCGCGAAAACGTATCCTGGGCATAGACCGCAATGAACAGTCCCCGGAAGATGATCGCTGTGTATAGCAGCAGCAACATGAAGGCACCCAGCAGACCGAACTCTTCACCGAACACCGCGAAGATAAAGTCGGTGGATCGCTCGGGCAGAAAGTCCAGCTGCGACTGCGTGCCATTCAGCCAGCCCTTGCCGTAGACCCCACCAGAACCAATGGCAATCTTCGACTGGATGATGTGGTAGCCAGAGCCCAGCGGATCACTCTCAGGATTCAGCAGGGTCAGGACACGCTGGCGTTGATAGTCATGCATGAAATGCCAGAGTACCGGCGCCAGCGCCACACCAGTGACGCCAAGCAGGATAATGATGCGCCAGCTGATACCGGCAAAGAAGATGGCAAAGATACCCGCACTACCAACCAGCAGGGCCGTTCCCAGGTCAGGCTGCTTCGCGATCATGAACATCGGGATGAGCACGATCATCCCTGCGACCAGCAAATCGACAATCCTCGGCGGCAGCGATTTATCAGCAAAGTACCAGGCCACCATCATCGGCACGGCCAGTTTCATCATCTCCGAGGGCTGAAAGCGGATGAATCCCAGGTCCAGCCAGCGCTGCGCACCCTTACCCATCTCCCCGGCGAATAGCACTGCAAGCAACAGGGAAACACCGACTGCGAATATCCATGGCGCCCATCGGCGCAGCACCACGGGCGGAATCTGCGCCACGATCAACAGGGTCAGCGTGGCCACACCAAGGCGTACACCCTGGCTGGTGAGCAGGGCCCTGCTCTCACCGCCGGCACTCCAGATCACGCCCAATCCCACACCGGCCAGTACCACCAGTAGCAGGAAGAGCGAGATATCCAGCTTCAGGAAACGTACGAGATCCCGGGCCAGGTAAAACGAGGACTGATCGGTATCTTTCACGATGCCCCCCGTTTCTTATCTTTTTCCGGCTCCAGGCCCAGTCGCTCGAGCAGGTAATAGTCCATCACCTTTCTGGCGATCGGAGAGGCCGTGGCACCCCCACTGCCACCATGCTCAACGATCACGGCGACAGCGATCTTCGGATCCTTAACGGGGGCATAGCCGACAAACAGGGCATGGTCGCGGAGTTTACGCTTGAGCTTTTCGGCGTCATATTCTTCATCCTGGGCGATACCAAAGACCTGTGCAGTACCGGTCTTACCGGCGATTGAGTAGGGGGCATTACGCCCTGCATACCACCATGCGGTGCCGTTCTGGCGACTCATGACATGCACCATGGGACGAATGACCTGATCCCAGTACAGGGGATTGTCGACCACCACCGGATCAAGACGCACCGGATCAAGCTGCGTCTCTTCTCCTGTATGTGAATCGCGAATCGCCTTAACCAGGCGGGGTTTTACCCGCTCGCCCCGGGTTGCAATCGTGGCCGTCGCCGAGGCCAGCTGCAGGGGTGTGGTCAGCATATAGCCCTGGCCGATACCGGCAATCAGGGTTTCGCCCGGGAACCAGGGCATACCCCTGACTCTTCGCTTCCACTCCCTGGAAGGCATGAGTCCGGTGGCCTCGCCGGTACTGTCGATACCCATGCGATCGCCCAGGCCGAACTGAATCATGAAGGCATGAATACGATCGATACCCAGCTTGTAGGCAAGATCATAGAAATAGACATCGCAGGACTGGGTGATGGCCTTATCCAGGTCAACAATGCCATGCCCCTCTTTCTTCCAGTCACGGTATTTTCGCTCATCATTCTTGAGCATGTAGTAAGGACCGGCATACATCGTCTTACCGGCCCAGGTCACCTGGTTGTGTATCCCTGCCAGGCCCATGATCGGCTTGAGCGTCGAACCCGGTGGATACTGGCCGGTCAGGCTGCGGTTAAACAAGGGGCGCTCCGTATCGTCCCTTAACCTGGAGTACTCCTTGCTGGTAATGCCGTTCACAAACAGGTTGGGATTGAAGTGCGGCACGCTGACCATGGCGAGCACATCACCGGTCTGGGGGTCGATTGCAACGATGCTGCCGGTATTCCCCTCCAGGGCCTCTTCAGCAACTGCCTGCAGACCGGCATCAAGGCCCAGGATCAGGTCCTTGCCACTGATTGGCGGCTGATATTCCAGGACGCGCAGGCGGCGTCCCTGGGCATTCACCTCGACCTGCTGGAATCCGACTGTGCCGTGCAGCAGGTCTTCATAAAAGCGCTCGATACCAATCTTGCCTATGTGCGTGGTTGCCTTGTAGTCCGTCTTGTCGACACGCTGAAGCTCTTTCTGGTTAATGCGGCTGACGTAACCCACTACATGCGCCATGCGCCCTTCTTCGGGGTAACTCCGCCCCAGGCGCGCCTCGATATCCACCCCGGGGAAGTGATGTCGCTCAATGGCAAACCGGGCGACCTCTGCATCATTCAGGTTGAACCTCAGCGGGACAGGCTCGAACTGACTACGTCTGCGCAGGGCGCGTCGGAAACGACGGCGATCCAGCTCAGTAATGGTGATGACCTCACCCAGAAGATCCAGGGTCTCATCCATGTCATCAACAGAGGCCGGCGTGATCTCGAGGATATAGTTTGGCCGGTTCTCGGCCAGGATCTGGTTATTGCGGTCAAAGATCATGCCCCGGGGTGGAGAGATCGCCTCGAGACGGACACGGTTACTGGTAGAGAGGGTGGTGTAATGCTGGTGATCAACTACCTGCAGATAGAACAGGCGTATCAACACCATGGAGAGGGCTGCCAGCACCAGGATACCGCTCACGATTACCCGGTGTCGGAGTATCCGTTTTTCCAGCTCATGGTTCTTTATTGCCTGGCGTCTTGCCACCCAGCCTCGCTCGCTTTAATCAAAGACCGGGACGGAAGGCCCCGTCCCGGTTGTATTTACTAAATCTGAATCAGCCCTTGTAACGCTCGACGCTATCCAGGATCTCCTGTCGAGATTCTTCAATATCACCCCAGCCTTCCACCTTGACCCATTTTCCGGCCTCAAGTGCCTTGTACTGTTCAAAGAAGTGACCAATCTGGGCCAGAAGGTTCTCTGGTAGATCATCGTTAGTCTTCACATCATCATAGATCTTGGTGACATCGCTGGTTGGTACGGCAATGATCTTTGCATCCGGACCCTTTTCATCGGTCATCTTCAGCATACCCAGGGGGCGACAGGTGATCACGCAGCCAACAATCAGCGGCTCGGGGGTTACAACCAGGACATCAACCGGATCGCCATCTTCAGACAGGGTATGCGGTACGAAGCCATAATTACATGGGTAGTACATGGCCGAATTGACGAAACGGTCAACAAACATCGCGCCGGTATCCTTGTCCATCTCGTATTTGACGACGGGTGCGCTATTGGCCGGAATCTCAATTATGACATTGACCTCATCCGGTAGGTTCTTGCCTGCGCTCAGCTTGTCGACATTCATCGGTAAATCCCCTGTTCGTTAGTTGCAAAATGCGGCCATTATACTGCCTGGACCACGGCCCGACTAACTTAATTACACGCTTTTACTGCACCGGTCATACTGCGAGGTGGCGATGCTTGAATTAGCCACTTCATGAGGGTATAACCGCATGCCTAACATTGGCTTTTGCCATGCTCATCGAACGCACAAAGACAGGATCAGACAATGAGACTCGTACTGCTTGGCGCACCCGGCTCAGGTAAGGGCACACAGGCCCAGTCCCTCGTTAAACGCTATAAGGTTCCACAAATCTCAACGGGAGACCTCCTCAGGGCAGCTGTTTCCCAGGGTACTGAACTGGGCAAGAAGGCCAAGCAGTTCATGGATGCGGGCCAGCTGGTCCCAGACAGCATCGTGCTGGGGATGATCAAAGAGCGCCTGTCTCGTCCGGATGCGGACAATGGCTTCATCCTCGACGGCTTCCCACGCAATGTGCCTCAGGCCGAGGCCCTGGACAAGATGCTGGCTGAGATGAAGCAGCCACTCGATACGGCTCTGCTGATTGATGTCGACTATGACATCCTGATGCAGCGCCTGACCGGTCGCCTGACCTGTGAATCCTGCGGCGCGGTATTCAACATCTACACCAACCCGCCCAGCCAGGAAGAAGCCTGCGACCTCTGTGGTGGCAAGCTTCATCATCGCGCCGATGACAACGAGGAGACCATTGGCAACCGCCTGCGTGTCTACGATGCCCAGACCAAGCCCCTGGTCGAGCACTATGGCAAGAGCGACCACCTCGATACCGTGGTTGGTGAAGGCGACATCAAGGAGATCTTCAGCAAGATCTGCGCAGTCATTGATAAACGCATGCCTGAAGACGAGCCCAAGCTGCCCGCGCCTAAGGAAGAGGCTAAACTGCCAGCACCAAAGGAAGAGGCCAAACTCCCGGCGCCTAAGGACAAGCCAAAACTGGTCAAGCCCGCTGCGAAGAAGGCAGTGAAGAAAGCAGCAACCAAGAAGAAGGCCGCGAAGAAAAAGCCCGCCCCTAAGGCCGCAACGCCTAAAAAGCCAGCCGCTAAAAAGAGCGCGGCGAAACCGGCTGTGAAGAAGGCAGTTAAGAAAAAGCCCGCACGCAAGGCTGCAAAGAAACCAGTCATCACCGCTGAGAATGTGCACAGCTTCACTGGCCGCCTGATCGATGCAGAAATGAAGGCCATGGCCAAACTGCAGGCCAGTGTTGGCAAGGAAGTCGACAGGGCAGCAGCAGCCCTGCAGAAGACCGAGGACAGGTGGGCGAAGAAGATTGCCGCCGCCGAGGCCAAACTGGAAAAGCTGGAAGCCAGGATCACCGGGGCAGCCACGAGCAAGAAAGGCAAGAAGGGCCTCATCGGCCGTATGGTCAACAAGGTAAAAGGCAAGCAGTCCGCCAGGAAGAAGTCGAAATAATCTTCAGCGGCATTAGCACCAAAGGCCCCTCGAATGAGGGGCTTTTTTTATGGGCTAGTCTCCGTCATTATCCCTCACCCGTGACCATGGGCTTCTCCGGGTCAGTAGCCCATTCCTGCAGGGAAGCCGTATAGACAGCGACATTGTCGAATCCGAGGCGCGTCATCACAAAGGCATTGGCCGAGGCCATGATACCGCCCCCGCAGTAGGCGATGTTGCGGCTGGCATTCAGGTCACTATGCATGGCCTTCAGTTCCTCCTGGGACTTAAACCGCCCGTCCTCAGCAAGTATGTTCATACCGGAAATGTTCACCGCACCCGGAATATGGCCAGGGCGGGCATACAGGGTCTGCTCTCCCCGATAGAAGACCTCCGGCAGGGTATCGATCAGCTGCACGGCCTCATCATCAATCGCCGACAGGACTTCGTTCGCATCAGCAATGAGCTCTGGCCTGGGGTCGCAACTCAGGCGCCGGGCTGCTCGTTCAACACTGCCTGAATCAAGCGGACGCCCCTCGGCCTTCCAGGCCGACAGGCCACCATCCAGCAGTGCCGCGTTATCGAAACCGATCCAGCGCAGCATCCACCAAACCCGTGCCGCCCAGGCCGAATACTGCGCATCGTAGAGCACCACCCTGGAGTCATCACCCACGCCCAGGGTGCCCATGGCCTCACAGAACCGCTCGGGTGTCGGTACAGCAAATTCAATCGGGGCATTCAGGTCTGAGAGCTCACCCTTGAGGTCCGCAAAGCCGGCATTGGGAATATGACCCTCTGCGTACCTGGCTCGGCCACTGACATTCTTAAAGCCCCCCTCTTCTTCGGACTCCTGGTAAACAGAGCAGTCGAGAATGACGAGGTCAGGATGATCTAAATGCTGGCTGAGCCATTCGGTTGAAACAAGCGTATCCATAGCTACTTCATGACTGGGGAAAGCCAATAAACACTAGCACCAATTCATCAATTTACTAGCTGCCTGTGACACAAAGCAGCCCGAGATGCACAAACTAACTTTATCCGGCAGGGTCAATCAGTATTAATGG
>JAAUXZ010003600.1_pt1 | contig 17268 bp, 13 predicted proteins | sample 7278131 | NCBI WGS metagenome assembly JAAUXZ01 (sample SAMN14350119, study PRJNA611818) | marine sediment metagenome | isolation source: surface marine sediment (3m) | place: French Polynesia: Moorea | collected 2018-08 | reverse complement strand
GGCAAGTACGCAGTGAAGCTGAGTACCACGGTCACCCCGCTGGAACGGAACCGGGTGGCCATCGATATTGCCATCGTCGAGGGTGAGACGGCGCGCATCAAACGCATCAACATCATCGGCAATGAGACGTTTGATGAAGAGGATCTGCTCGATGAGTTCAGCCTCACGACCGGCGGTTGGCTGTCGCGTTTCGTGAAAGACGATCAGTATTCCCGTCAGAAGCTTGCAGGCGACCTCGAGGTCCTGAAGTCTTTTTATCTCGATCGTGGATACGTGAAGTTCAAGGTCGATTCCACACAGGTGACTATCACGCCCGATAAGCAGGATATCTACATCACGATCAATATCAGCGAAGGTGATGTCTACACACTCAGCGACATTCAGCTTGCCGGTGAGTACGTGGGGGAGCCGGAGGAGTATTTCCCGCATATTCACTTGATTCGGGGCGAGCCTTTCAACCGAAAAAGCGTCGTTGAGAGCAGCGACCGTATCTCCAGTATGTTGGCCGATCAGGGGTATGCGTTTGCCAACGTCAACGCGATTCCAGATATCGATGAGGATGCTAAAAGCGTCAGTGTCACTTACTTCGTAGACCCGGGTAAGAGAGTGTATGCGCGCCGGGTGAATATCTCCGGCAATTCGCGTACCAGGGACGAGGTGGTTCGCAGGGAATTCCGACAGATGGAGTCCGCGTGGTTCTCCAGTGAGAAGCTCAGGCTCTCGCGCGAGCGGGTTCAGCGTACCGGGTATTTTGAGCGGGTAAGCGTGGAGACGCCGGCAGTGCCTGGTTCAGGTGACGAGGTCGACGTCAACGTGGACGTGGTCGAGAAGCCTTCCGGTGCCTTGCTTGCAGGCCTGGGCTTTTCCCAAAGCTCAGGTGTTGTTCTGAATGCGAGCGTCCGCCAGGACAATTTCCTTGGTACAGGCAAGAAAGTCGGTCTGGCATTTCAGACCAGTGACGCCAACCAAAACTACGAGGTCTCTTACAACAACCCTTACTACACGGTTGATGGAATCAGTCGAGGATTCACGCTTAACTACCGCACCACCGATTTTGATGAACTGGACACAGCGGATTACAAGACCGACGACGCGATTCTGGGAATGAACTTCGGGATTCCGCTCAGCGAATTCAATAAGTTTACTTTTGGCTTTGCCTTGCACCATATCGATTTTGAGTTGGGTACGTCACCGTCGGATGAAATCATCGAGTGGCAAGATACGGAAGGTAGCGAATATCTGAACTTTGAGACCAAGATCGGCTGGTCACATGATTCACGCGACAGTGCGATCTTTCCTACCGAAGGTGCGAGCCAGCGCCTAAGTGCTGAAATGACCCTGCCGGGAAGCGATTTGACCTATTACAAGATTGAGTATCGCCACCGTCGTTATTTTCCACTCGGGGATGATTTGGTGTTGTCGCTTGGAGGGGAGATTGGGTACGGCGACAGTTACGGCGACACCAGCAAGTTGCCTTTCTTTGAAAACTATTTTGGGGGTGGCCCCAAAAGTGTCAGAGGCTTTTCAACTTTCTCCCTTGGGCCGCGAGATTCGCAGGGCGACCCACTTGGTGGCAATGCCAAGGTAATAGCAAATGCAGAGTTGGCCTACCCGGCGCCGTTCTATCCGGAGTCCATGCGCTTGCTGGCCTTCGTGGATGCCGGTGCGGTCTATAACACTGATGATGACATTTTTGATTCCGATGAGTTGAGGTATTCCTCGGGCATCGGCATGGCTTGGTTGTCTCCATTGGGTGCCTTGCGGATCAGTTATGCCGTACCGTTCAACAAGGATAGCCAGGACGAACCTGAAGAATTCCAGTTCACATTTGGCACAGTGTTTTGATGGATAGGGTTATGTTGAAAAAGACATCTCTGCTCGCCGTTGCCGGGATAATGTTGCTGGGCTCTTGGCTGCAAGCCTCGGCAGCAGAAATGTCGGTGGTCTACGTGCATGCGCAACGCTTGTTGAACGAGTCGCCCCAGATACAGGAGCTCAAGAAACGGGTAAGAGACGAGTTTGCGGACCGCGACAAGCGCCTTGTCGAGATGCAAAACCAGGTCAAGCAATTGGAAGACAAGCTTGAGCAGGATGTGGATGAAATGACGATGCAGGAGCAAAGACGTCTGCGACATGATATTTCCACACGGCGCCTGAAAAACAAACACGCGCGCGATGAGTTAACCCAGGACAAACAACTACGCTACAGCGAAGAGGAAGAGAGGGTGACACGGGTCATTCGCGAGGTGATAGAGCAGGTCGCCCAGGATGAAAAGATCGATGTCGTTTTGCAGTCCGGTGTCTTGTGGGTATCGCCAGAAGCAGACATTACTGACAAGGTGTTGGGGCGGCTGAAAGAACTTTTCGAGACCGGCAAGTAATCAGCGATGCCCGAATTTTCATTGGCACAACTGGCACAGCTGACCGGTGCTGAATTGCACGGGGATGGAGACTGCATGGTTGGCAGGGTCGGGTCGCTGGATGATGCACAGCCGGGCGAACTCGCTTTCCTTTCCTCGACGAAATTTCGCAAGCATCTCGAGCAGACGCGTGCATCCGTGGTGATCCTCAAACCCAAGGATTTGTCGCGTTGCCCAGTCAACGCGTTGGTCAGCGATAACCCCTACCTGGCGTATGCGGTCGCCGCGGCCGCCTTGACAGCACGACAGGCGCAACAGCCCGGCATCCATGCAAGTGCTGTCGTAGAGGCTTCTGCCGAAATCGCGCCGAGTGTGCGTATCGAGGCACAGTGTTACGTGGGTGAGGATGTTCGCCTGGCTGATGACGTCGTCATCGGGCCGGGATGCGTAATTGCTGAGGGTTGCGAAATTGGCCAGGGTACCCGTTTAGTCGCCAACGTGACGATTGGACCTGCCACTCGTTTAGGGAAGCGATGCCTTATTCAGCCTGGTGCCGTGATTGGTGCTGACGGTTTTGGTATGGCCAATGATGAGGGCCGTTGGGTCAAAGTGCCGCAACTTGGATGTGTTGTATTAGGCGACGACGTCGAGGTCGGAGCCTGCACCACCATCGATCGGGGTGCAGTGAAAGACACCGTGATAGAAGACGGCGTTAAGTTGGATAATCAGATCCAAATCGCACACAACGTACACGTAGGCGCACATACGGCGATGGCGGCAGGGGCTGGGATTGCCGGTTCCACGAAAATTGGGGCATATTGCACTGTCGCAGGTGCTGCCGGCATGGCAGGCCACTTGGATTTGGCGGACCACACGCACATTTCCGGTCTTACTGCGGTAACCAAGTCGATCCGTGAGCCGGGGGTCTATACCAGCACGGTTCCAGCAATGCCGCACGATCAATGGCGCAAGAATTTCACGCGACTCAAGCAGTTGGACGATATGGTGCGACGCATACAGGCCTTGGAGCAGGCGCTGCAAGAAGCAAAACAGGATAAGTCGTAGAATGTCACGTATTTCTGGTTTGCCATGGCGGCAGTACCGGGTAAGCAAGGTTTTTCGGGAGTCATTTTTCAGTCATGGATATCGCCAAAATCACCAGTCTGCTGCCACACCGATACCCCTTTCTGCTAGTGGACAGGGTAATAGAGGTGGAACCAGGGGCTCGCCTAGTGGGCATCAAGAATGTCACGATCAATGAGCCCTTTTTTCAGGGCCATTTCCCCGAAAAACCTGTCATGCCTGGTGTGCTGATTATCGAAGCGTTGGCCCAGGCAACTGGCTTGCTGGCGATGGAATCCGAAGAGGTGGCGGGCAAAGCGATTTATTACCTGGTGGGCGTGGACAAGGCCCGCTTCAAGCGCCCGGTGGTGCCGGGCGACCAGGTGCAACTGGAGGTGTCAGTATTGAAGACCCGCCGCGGGATCTGGACCTTTGCCGGTAAAGCAACGGTGGATGGGGCAGTATGTGCATCTGCGGAGATCATGTGCACCGCCCGCGACCTGTAAACGAATTCGGGCGATAGCATGATAGACGCGCGAGCCGCGATAGATCCGAAAGCTGAGCTTGATGAAGGCGTTAGCGTCGGGCCTTTCAGTGTGATTGGGGCCGGGGTGCGAATTGCGGCCGGGACCGAGATTGGCCCGCATGTCGTCATACGTGGCGAGACTTCAATTGGGCGTGAAAACCGAATCTTTCAGTTTGCGTCGATTGGCGAGGATCCACAGGACAAGAAATACGCAGGGGAGCCGACCCGCCTGGAGATTGGCGACCGCAATCAGATTCGCGAATTTACCTCCATCCACCGTGGCACTGTGCAGGATGAGGGAATAACCCGGATCGGCAACGATAACCTGCTGATGGCTTACACGCATGTGGCACATGATTGCCAGGTAGGCAACCACGCTATCATGGCCAATGCTGCATCCATGGGCGGGCATGTGCAACTTGGTGACTGGGCAATTCTTGGTGGCTTCACCATCGTGCACCAGTTCTGTCGGATCGGGGCACACAGTTTTTGTGCCATGGGCAGTGCGGTCTCCAAGGACGTGCCCCCTTTCGTGATGGTGGGCGGGCATCCTGCGAAGCCGCATGGGCTCAACAGCGAGGGGCTCAAGCGCCGTGGCTTCGATAATCAGACGATCTCGGGGATTAAGCGCGCCTACAAAATGCTTTATCACTCTGGTGAGCGCCTGGAAGAGGCGGTCGCCAATATAGAAGCCCAGGCGGGTGACAGCGCGGAGCTGGAATTTCTCGCACGCTTCCTGCGTGACAGCGAACGCAGCATCGTACGCTGATATTCATGGCCAACCTGCGTATTGGCATCGTCGCGGCAGAAGCCTCTGGCGACCTTCTGGCTGCGGGCCTCATGGAGGCGTTACGCGATCGCTGTCCTGGCGTCTGCTTCGAAGGCATCGGTGGATCGCGCATGCTAGCGCAGGGCATGGACAGCTGGGAGCCGATCGAGTCGCTGTCGGTAATGGGGCTTGTGGAGGTGCTGCAGCACCTGCCGCTATTGCTCAAGTTGCGCAGGGAACTGCGTCATCGTTGGCTGGCTAACCCTCCGGATGTCTTCATCGGCGTCGACGCGCCGGATTTCAACCTGGGTCTGGAAACCTCATTGCATGAGGCGGGCATTCCCACCGTGCACTATGTCTGCCCCTCAGTTTGGGCATGGCGCGAAGGACGGGTCAGAAAAATCCGCGCTGCTGTCGATCTTCTTTTGAGCATATTCCCGTTCGAAAAAGCGTTTCTCGCAAGGCATCAGGTGCGTAGTGAATATGTCGGCCATACACTGGCAGCACAGATGCCGATGGAAGTGGACCGTGCGGCTGCGCGCGAGCATTTCAAAATTGCTGACGATGTGCCGGTGATGGCATTGTTGCCGGGTAGTCGGGTCAGTGAGGTCAGTCGTCTGGCGCGTCCATTTCTGCAGACCGTGCTGGCCTGCGAAGAGGAACTGCCGGGCCTGCAGGTGATCGTACCCTTGGTGAATGACAGGACTGCCACGGTCTGGCGTGAGCACGTCGCAGAGGTGGCGCCGCGCGTGTCTGTCACAGAGGTAATGCAGGGCACGCCGCAGGCTCTGGCGGCTGCAGACGTGGCTCTGGTGGCCTCCGGTACCGCGACTTTCGAAGGACTTCTGAGCAAACGCCCGATGGTCGTGGGTTACAAGCTCAATGCCCTGACCTATTGGCTGCTTCGCTTGTTCAGGCTGGTCCGGCTGAAGCACTTTTCAATGGCTAACCTGCTGTCGAAAACGCCATTGGCACCAGAATTCATCCAACATGACTGTGAACCGGAGAGGCTGGTCCCCGCAGTGATGCATTTTTTCCGCCACCCTGCCGAGGTAAAGGCCATTCAGGATGAATATGCCCGGGTTCACCAGGAGCTCGCGACGGATAGCAGCGCACTGGCAGCTGATGCTGTCTTGGGCTTGTTACGCGAGCGTGGGGTGATTGAGTCAAGCAGCGTCACTGAATGACTCGGTGGTATAGCGCTCGATCTTGAGGTCGTCTGTCCAAAAGCCGGGAGGTAGCCCGGCCTTGGTGACCAAGTGCTGCAGGAATTGTTCGGCGCTCGGCAAGGATTCCCAAACAGAAGGCAGAAAGGTGCCGCGATGACCATGCGTGGAGGACAGGATCAACCCGTCGACTCCCGGGCGGATTTTGCCCAGCAGGTCGGAGCGATCGTCAAATGGCAGGGATTCGGTCTCACTCAGGACGGAGATATCCAGTTCGATATCCGACAGTTCGTCGGCTTCCACGGGGGCGAAGCGGGGGTCCTGGAATGCTGCCGCATAGGCGTTGCCGGCCACATCCTCAACCAGCGGTTGCGTGGCCTCCAGGTGGCCGATACAGCCGCGGAGTTGCCCCTGCTTGTGCAGCGTCACAAAGCAGGCGCGTCTTGCCTGCAGGGGCTCCGGATAGTCGCTGACGCAAACCAGTATCGGGCTGCCATGTTGCAGGCCGTGACGGATTGAGTCCCACGCCAGCCCCAACAGCATCTCACGCTGCTCGAGCGGATAGACGTTGGCTGGGGTTTCAGTGGAAAACATAAGCACCATATCCCACCACACGGTCACGCGTTCCAGCCGTGTCGCCCGAATTCCGCAGATCAAGTGTTGAGACCCTCAGGTCATGCGTCCGCGCGGCCCTTAGCAATCCGCGAATCGGGTTGCGCCCGCAAGCGTCTCCGTAAGCCAGGTTGTCGTCCAAACCCTCAATCAGGGTGGTCGTATGCCGGTCATGCTGTCTCGCAGACTCATAGTCCTGGTAGTGACTCAGATCGGAACTGATCACGATCAACGTTTTCTCATCGCCCCAGAGGGCTTCCAGCAGGCGTGCTACCTCCTCGGGCTCGGCTTCGCCGACGATGCAGGGTACCAGCAGGAAGTCATCCAGGACCAGTTGCAGGAATGGCAGTTGAACTTCGAGGGCATGCTCGCCGGCGAACGCCTGATCAAGGTAGTCTACTGCGGGAAGTTGGCTGGCCAGCTCAACCGCCTGCAGATCCACCGGGATGGTACCGAGCGGCGTCTCAAACTCCTTGGCCGTGGAAACAGCAATACCGCGGAAGCCAACGCGATGAGAAGGAGCCAGCACCAGCACGCGCTTGATTTGTTCACGAACCGGGGCCAGCTGCGCATAGGCGCTCGCGGCAATTGGGCCGGAATACACGTACCCCGCGTGTGGTGCGATCAGTGCCTTGGGTGTCGAGCCAGGGGCGACTTTCGCCCGGGCCAGATAATCCTCTACGTCACGACGCAGCGCCTCGGGTTCGCCAGGGTAGAAAATCCCGGCGACATTGGGTGTCTGAATATGTGGCATGACTTGTAATCCTCCGCAAGGCATCCATAACTTAAGTATGGACCTAAATTACTGGTGACAAGACGATGTCAGATTTTCCGATACTCGAAGATCAGGGGCTGGTATCCACCAAGTACTGGCATAAATTGGAAGACGGGCGCGTGCAATGCGATGTTTGTCCCCGCGAGTGCAAACTCAAGGAAGGGCAGCGCGGCCTGTGTTTCGTGCGGGGCCGGTTTCACGACGAGGTTGTACTGACCACTTATGGTCGTTCGAGCGGTTTCTGCATTGACCCGATCGAAAAGAAACCTCTGAATCATTTCCTCCCGGGGACACCGGTATTTTCCTTCGGCACAGCCGGATGTAACCTATCCTGCAAGTTCTGTCAGAACTGGGATATGAGCAAATCCCGCGAGATGGATACGCTTGCGGATGCGGCTTCGCCGGATGCGATTGCCAAGGCCGCTGTCGAAACTGGTTGCCGCAGCGTGGCCTTTACTTATAACGATCCAGTCATTTTTTTGGAATATGCCATTGACGTGGCGAAGGCCTGTCACGCGCTCGATGTAAAAACGGTTGCGGTAACCGCTGGCTACATCAGTCCAGGCGCACGTGAGGATTTCTTCGCCCACATGGACGCGGCGAACGTCGACCTCAAATGTTTTACCGATGATTTTTACCATCGTTTGTGCGGCGGCCATCTGCAGCCGGTACTTGATACCCTGGAGTACATCAAGGGCCATACCGAAACCTGGCTGGAACTGACCACGTTGTTGATCCCGGGAGAGAACGACAGCGATGGGGAAATCGGGGAGCTGAGCCGCTGGATCGTCGATCATCTCGGGCCGGACGTGCCTTTGCACTTCAGCGCTTTCCACCCTGACTGGAAGATGCGCGACAAACCGCCGACACCGCCCGAAACACTCACCCGTGCACGTGAGATTGCGTTAAAGAACGGCGTGCATCACGTGTTTACCGGCAATGTGCACGACCCGGGTGGGCAGAGCACCTATTGCCCTTCCTGTGGCAGTCTGCTGATCGAGCGCGACTGGTATGAGTTGGGTGAGTGGCGTCTGGATGATCAGGGCCGATGCGCGCATTGTGGAGCCAGGATTGCCGGCGTTTTTGAGGCGAAACCAGGAGCATGGGGTAGGCGACGTCAGCCGATACGCATGAGTGGCTGAGGTGTTGGGGTGCTCGTATTGCTTCTAGCCTCCGGCCTCGTTTCGGGCTGGTTGACCGCGGTCACTTGGTGTCACTCGAATCTTCCAGCCGTCTGATTAGCCTTCTTGTTTCAGTCACGAGGCAGAATCCTCAGGATTGGATGAATCACTGGCGCCGATAGAGACTTGGCAGTAACGCATAAAGCAATACTGCGATCACGATCAGGCCACTGAAGCCTACCTCCATGGCGAGTAGCGAAGCGGCCACTGCGCTGACCACCGAAAAACTGCCGTTGAGGCCCCAGGCCCATGGCATCAGCTGGGGAGCGTGGAGATTCAACTCGGCCAGTCCCAGGGGGAATGGCATCCCCATCGGAATAGCTAAAGGGGCGATCAGCAGCAGGCACGTAATGCCCGTGAGGGGCTGCGACCAGGTGACAAGGTGTTCAAACAATGCAGGTAACAGCCACAGGTAGCCCAGGGAGAAAAGACCGATGCTGACAACACTCCACCGCAGGGTGGTCCGGAAAGCCGTTTTGCATGCGCTTGATAGCCAGCTGCCCACACCTGCAAACATCAGGAACCCTGCCAATACGACGGAGATGGCATGCAAGGGGTTTCCCAGGAAAAGGCGGAAGTGCTGGATGAAGGCAATTTCGATGAACAGAAAGGCCACACCGAGGATGGCAAAATAGAGCAGGGTTTTCCAGCGCATGCCGGCTTGGGCGTCAGCGCGTTTCAAGAACAATAGCGGCAGCATGATCAACAGGCATGCCGCAAGGAGTGCCTGCACGAAGGTCGCTGCGAGGAAACCGTAGCCCCAATCGAATTGCCCGAAACCTGTGCCGGCTGGTAGCGTCAACAGTTGCGGTACTGCTGACACGCGGGAGAAGCGGTGAAAATAGGGGCGATTATCGCTGACCGGTTCGATGAGGAACGGGTAGTCCGCAATAAACTTTTGGCTCTCCGGGCCCAGGATTGCTTTGACGCCCTCGTAGTACCAGGGCTGCTCCAGACGATGATATCGGTTGGTTTCGACGCGCTGGATGCCCGGAAACCACGCCGGATCGAAGCCAAGTTGCCGACAAAATGCACGTATCTTGGCAATGTCAGCGGGTTGCAGCGGCGAGCGGCTGACGAGCAGGGTGAAGGTTCGCCAGCTGCGGATCAATGCCAAGTGTTTCTCGGGATGTGCGATCCCGGCTTGTTCAAGCGCAAGGCGTGCAGTGGCCACCAGGCGTAAGCTGTCGCGTGGCGGAGCCTGTGCCCAGCGGGTAATGGCAAGCTTGCCGTGGGGGAGCAGTCGCCCCAGGTAAGCATGGAAAGCCTCCAGCGTGTATTCGTAAGCTTCGTCCTGGGCCTGTAAACCGCCAATTCCCCCGCCGCCCGCGAAATCGATCTGGATCAGATCAAATTGTCTATGCGTTGTCGCAAGGAACGCGCGTGGGTCAGTAACGAAGGGTTCCACATCCGGTCGATTGAACAGTCCGTGACTGGAGGCTGCGGGGTCTTTCTGCAGTAGAGATTGCAGAGGGGGATGAAGGCTTGTGGCAGTAACTTTTTGCGCCCCGAGACTCAGGGCCTGCAGCACGCTGTCACCTCCCTTGTGTTCAAGAATGAGTACCCTTGGGTTGTCCAGGAGGCGATAGGGCAGGGCTGATGGCAATGCAGCCAGGTAGGCCGGAAAATGCTCTCCTTCGAAGCGCGTGATGGCGCCTAACGGATCGCCATCGATGAACAGCGCTCGCTGTGGCGGTGGTGGTGGGCCCGCGCCCAGGCTGAGCCCGGGGGCGTGCCGGAGGGGTACCTGCTCATTATTGACCACAGTGATGACCCCGAGAGGCGTAGAGAACTGGTGGTCGACGTTTGCGCCGTTGATCGCCAAGCTGCGCGAAAGTGCCTTGTAGTCTGCACCGGGTATATCCCACTCTACGTAGTGCCAGGTAATGATTCCTGCGGATAGCAACAGCAGGGCCAGAATAGCTGCGGTGCGCATGGTTGAGCGCAGTTCCCAGGCACCTATAAGGACTGCAGTAGCTCCCGATACGGCGAGCATACCCAGTGCAGAACCCGGATGCAGAACGAACAGCAGGCCAACGACGATAATCGCACCTAGCCCGGCTCCAGCCAGATCAACGGCATAAACCAGGTGACTGCGTTCGCGATAACGCCACAGGGCCAGACCGATACAGTTGGCCACACCGAAAAAGGGCACCGCGGCCAAGCCATAAACCCCCGCCAGGTACAGTACCTGCCGCCCATCCCAGGCAAGCGCGAGCGGGTCGAGCGGCAGACGCCGGGCAAGTTCGAAACCCAGCACGCTGGAGAGGGCAAACAATAGGGCGTTGCCCAGAAACAGGGAGCGAAAATGCGCGTTCAGATGCTTGCGCATCAGCGCCAGGAAAGTCCCACTCGCACCATAGCCGAGGAGCGCAAGGCTGATAATCATGCTGACCAGATGGTGCCAATGCACCAGGGAAAAGAGTCGTGTCAGGAGAACTTCATAGGCCAGTGCTGTGCCCGAGAGCAGTCCGACGGCGATCCAGGGCACAGGGATTCGGTTAACGGTAGTCACGTAATCCTCAGTGTTCACCTGTCAGGGGAACGAATGCCACCGGCAGGAGCGATTGGGTTCGGACGGTACCCTCTTGGTCCCTTTTGACCAGCATAAGCTGTTGGGAAAAGAAGTGGCTGCCAACCGGGATGACCATGCGTCCGCCCGGTTTGAGTTGTTCGACGAGGGGCGGGGGGATGTGGTCACCTGCAGCCGTCACGATGACGGCATCGAATGGCGCGGCCTCTTGCCAGCCGTGGTAGCCATCGCCAGTGCGCAAGTGGACTTTGCCGGGATGTTGTCGCTGCAGGACAATCTGCGCACGTTTTGCCAGTGGTGGCACGATCTCTATGCTGTAGACGGTGAGGCCCAGCTCAGCCAGCACGGCTGCCTGGTACCCAGACCCTGTACCAAGCTCCAGCACCTTGTCGCCCGGTTCGACTTCCAGCAAATCGGTCATCAGGGCCACGATCAGAGGCTGGGAGATCGTCTGTCCATAGCCAATCGACAGAGGGCGATTCTCGTAGGCAAATTCGCGCTGTCCTGCGGGGACGTAATCATGGCGAGGTACGTTGCGCATGGCGTGCTCGACAGCGGGTGACAGATGATCTCTTCCCAGAACATGCCGCAGCACCTGCTGATCTTGGATGATCTCGTCCATCAGGGCATTTCTGTTCGCTGCCCACTCCGGGTCGGCAACCGCCGATCCCGGGCAGAGCAGCGCCAACATCAGCAAAATATGCTTCATCGGCCTTTTCTCCCGAAGCTACCAGTAATTATGGTTCATTCGTGCTGCGAGCAGAGGGTATGCTTTGTATTTTTCCGGGGGACTGAGGGATGAGCCAAAACTGGGTATGCGGTGTCGACGAGGTGGGGCGGGGGCCGCTGGCCGGTGCCGTCGTCGCGGCGGCAGTCATCCTCGATCCTGCCAGCCCTATCGATGGCCTGGCCGATTCCAAAAAGCTCAGCGAGAAAAGGCGAGAGGCGTTGTTTGTCGAGATCCAGGAGAAGGCGGTGTCGTGGGCGTTGGGGCGCGCCGAAGTGGAGGAGATCGACGATATCAATATTCTGCAGGCCAGCCTGCTTGCGATGCGACGGGCTGTTGAAGGGCTGCATGTTGCACCGAATCATGCACTGATCGATGGCAACCGGGTCCCGCAGCAACTGCCTTGTACGGCAGACGCTATCGTCGGCGGTGATGACAGCGAGCCCTGCATTGCCGCGGCCTCTATCGTGGCCAAAGTCACGCGCGATCGTGAGATGGTCGAGTTGGACCTTCTGTATCCGCAATACGGTTTGGCCAAGCACAAGGGTTATCCCACCCAACTGCACTTGGAGGCCCTGCGCGAACATGGAGTTACGCCGGTTCACCGTCGCAGTTTCGGGCCGATCAGGAAACTGCTCGAAACCTAACTCACTGGAAATCAAGGGTAATTAACTGGGCAGGGGGCTCGAGCGAGTATACTCAGCGGAGTCTCTGTTGCCTGAGCGGAATTATGCCAGCGAGTCCATCCATCGTGGTGCCATTGGTTCTTGATCAGCAGGCTGATCAAAAGCGCCTGATGGGAATCTACCAGGCGAATATGCGGCAGCGTTTCAAGGCCGAGATCAATCGCCTCACGGGCGGTGGCATGCGCCAACTGATTGGCAACAGACCACAGGCAGCAGAAATGGGTTTTCCGTTAACCTATCTCTACGGCTGGCACTGGTTGCGGCACAACGTCAACGAGGCCTACCGTGAGCAGGTCCTGGCGACGTTCAAGGCGCCTGAACGTCTGTTCCTGATGCGTCTGCTGATCGATGCGCAGACACCACAGGCTTTCATTGCCGGCTATATTGCACCCTGGTTGCAGTTACCATCTGGTGGGCCTGTGAAACAGGTGCAGCTGCGCCAGATGCTCGCAATGCATGGCGATGACCCGGAACGTCTGACGGAACACCTGCTTGACGTCTGGCATTCGCTCGGCCTGTTTCCCCAAACTTACAAAGAGGCCTATGGCGATCTGGCACGCGAGGAGCGGGAGCGTTACGGCGATATGCTGGGTAATGCCGATCAGGAACGTCTCGCCTTGGTCGATCAACTTCCAGATCCAAACCCCGGGCAGAGACGTATGGCAAAGGCTGGCATCATCCCGGCCATGGGTTGTCCGCAGACCTGTCGCCATTGCATGTTCATCTGGCGTCCGCTTAAGCCGACAGATCCAGACCCCGACAAGGTTTACGGCATGGTCGATAGCATCACCGATAACGTGCTGTTTACCGGTGGCGATCTGAGCAAGCACCTTGATGCCTTCATCAATGGCATCCGTGCCATGCGGCATGTCACTACTTTCGCAATCCTTCTCAATGGTGATTTTGCCAACGAGCCCGAGACAACTGAGCGAGTGCTCGGTGAAATGGCTGCAGCCATCGAAGGCCGGCCAAAGCACTGGCCGCAGGCGCGGGTTTTATTGCAGATCAGCTTCGACGAATTTCACCAGGAAGTGATCATCGATAAGAAAGGCCTGCTGCGCGAGCGCATTCCGGTCACGAAGATCGCCAACATCGTGGAGTGTGCGCCACGCTACGCTGAACAGGTGCAGCTGGCGCTGCTGCACAAGCAGACCGGCCTCAACTTCTCCATGGACGTGTTGCACAAGGGGGTGTTTGCTCGCCTGGTCAATGAGCTGGGCTCACGCGGGCACCAGGTGCAGGTGCTTTCCACTGCGCCCTCGGCACGTCTGAAGATCGACCCGGCGACCGGCCGGCAGGGCAAGGTGTTGAAAGATGCCAGCTTCGTGCTGGCCAAACACCCGGATGCGCCGATTCTTCTGACCAGTTCCACGATCGATGGCTATGGGCGCGCGGCTGAAATGGAAGAGGGCGAGACGGTCAAGGAGCGCGAGCTGCTGCAACAGGTGCTGCAACAGGGGCCGCCGCCGGGCGAGTCTTTCGATATCGACCTGATGTTCTGGTTCAATGGTTGGACAACCCTGTTCAATGCCGTGCACATTTGCCTGGGGGATCTGTACAAGGACGGGCTGGATACGATCCTCGCGAGGCAACGCAAGGATCCCCTTAGTCACGCGTTGAACCGCTTTGACCGACGTTTGCTGGAATTGTATGCCGAGGTGCGTGGCGACCTGCAAGGTAAGCTGGAGGCCGCCACCGGGCCGCACCACCTGTTTCACACCCTCACGGAGGAGGGTGAGGTGCGTCTGCACATGACCCGGCGCCTGATTGAAATGGACGCCTGATCAGGCCTCAATCACTCGACTTTGATGTACGCGAAACCTTCGCGCTGCAGTTCAGCGATGCGCACGACACCGGAAGGCACGGACTCGACCGCTTCGTACAGCTTGTCGCTATTCAGATTGATCTGCGAGCGGGTGATGTCACACAACTCTAGTTGCACGCCCTGAACGTCGTTGAGGCTCAGCAGGCGCCCCTTGTTGTTGTCCCGGCGCTCAGCCATGGCAGCATCTTCCTGGAAAGGGGTGCCGTCGAGCTTATCGTCGGTGACGAAACGGATCCCGTGTGCCACGAACACAATGCGGATGTCGTATTCCTGCAGCTCGTTCTCGTAATAGGAGGCCATGTTGTAGATGCTGGTGAGCATGGCGCTGAAGCGGCGAGGGTCGGCAAAGTCGGCGTGGTAGACGACCTTGATCACGCCATTGTCCTCGTCGGCAAGGGCATTGTGCCCCGTGAATACGCCAAACCCGATCAGTAGGGAAAGCAGAATATTGCGAAACTTCGACATCGGAGAGCCCTCGGTTTGATATGTCTGTAATGTAGTGACCAACGCAGTCCAATGGTTTTTGCGCCGGTTGTGACCGGATACCTCATTTTCTGACTACCCGTTTATCCGGATTTTCGGGCTTTTGCAAGTACAAATGCCCACACCCGGGAGGGACGTTTTTGGGTATCCTTGAGGTCTGCCCGTTAGTTGCTGCCGGATACCCGATCACCCGCCCATGACCCACGATTTTGTTCACCTGCATGTCCATTCCGAATTCTCGCTGGTGGACGGGGTGGCGCGTATCAAGCCGCTTGTAGGTTCGGTGGCACAAGAGGGCATGCCGGCGGTCGCACTTACCGACCATTCCAACATGTTCGCGCTGGTGCGCTTCTACAAAGCGGCCATGGGCGCTGGGCTCAAGCCGATTTGCGGTGTCGACCTGCTTGTACGCGATCACGAGGAGCCCAATCAGCCTTATCGTCTGGTGTTGCTGGTACAGTCCAATACCGGTTATCGCAAGCTCACTGAGCTGGTCTCGCGTAGCTATCGTGAGGGTCAGCACCTCGGTCGCCCCATGGTCAATCCGGAATGGCTGACAGCTGAGAGCTGCCAGGGATTGATAGCACTCTCGGGGGCGCGTGACGGCGATGTGGGTCGTGCCCTGCTGGCGGATAACGAGGCTCTGGCCGAGGCGCGCCTGACGCACTGGTTGGAGATCTTCGGCGATCGCTACTATCTGCAATTGGTGCGTACCGGGCGCGAGTTGGAGGAGTCCTGCCTGCATGCGAGCGTCTCGCTGGCAGTCAGGTGCGACGTACCGGTTGTCGCGACCAATGAGGTCTGCTTTCTCAGTCCCGCAGAGTTCCCGGCTCACGAGGTTAGGGTATGCATCCATGATGGGCGCACGCTGGATGATCCGCGTCGTCAGCGAAAGTACAGCGAACAGCAGTATCTGCGCTCGCCAGCAGAGATGGCAGACCTTTTCAGCGATATCCCTGAGGCGCTGGAAAATACCGTCGAGATTGCCAAACGTTGCAACCTGGAACTGACGCTCGGCAAAAATTTCCTGCCGGATTTCCCGGTGCCCGAGGGTATGTCTATCGAAGATTTTCTCGCCGAGGAATCGCGCAAGGGCCTCGACTGGCGTCTTGAACGTATTTTCGACAAGAATGCTCCGGACTTCGCCGAGAAACGAAAGCCGTATGATGAGCGCCTGCAGATCGAACTCGACGTTATCAACGGCATGGGTTTTCCCGGTTACTTTTTGATCGTTGCCGACTTCATCCAGTGGGGCAAGGATCATGACGTGCCAGTCGGGCCGGGGCGGGGATCCGGTGCCGGCTCGCTGGTGGCGTATGCGCTGAAGATCACTGACCTGGACCCCCTTGAACTCGACCTGCTGTTCGAGCGTTTCCTGAACCCTGAGCGTATCTCCATGCCCGACTTCGACGTCGACTTTTGCATGGACAAGCGTGACTCGGTGATCGACTACGTCGCGCGTACCTATGGCCGTGATTCGGTCTCGCAAATCATCACTTTCGGTTCGATGGCGGCCAAAGCCGTGGTGCGCGACGTGGGCCGGGTGCTCGGCCATCCCTACGGTTTTACCGACCGCGTTGCCAAGATGGTGCCGCCGGACTTGGGCATGACCCTGACCAAGGCTCTCGAGGAGTCTGAGGACCTGGCCGCTGCCTACCGGGATGACGAGGAAGTTACGCAACTTATCGATATGGCGCTGCAGCTTGAGGGCATTACGCGGAATGCCGGCAAGCACGCCGGGGGGGTGGTTATCTCCCCGGGCAACCTGACAGACTTCTCCCCGCTTTACTGTGAAGCGGACGGTACCAATCTGGTCACCCAATATGACAAGGACGATGTCGAACAGGCTGGCCTGGTCAAATTCGACTTTCTCGGCCTGCGTACCCTGACCATCATCGACTGGGCACTGGAAACGATCAACGCGGCACGCGCCAGGACTGGCGAGGAACCGATCGACATCTCGTCCATCCCTCTCGACGACGCAGAATCGTTCAATCTGCTCAAGAGTGCGGAGACGACCGCGGTATTCCAGCTCGAATCCGACGGGATGAAGCAGCTGATCACCAAGCTCCAGCCGGACTGCTTCGATGACATCATCGCGTTGGTGGCGCTTTTCCGGCCTGGTCCGCTGCAATCGGGAATGGTGGATAACTTCATCAACCGCAAGCACGGACGCGAGGAGGTTTCCTACCCGGATGCCAACTACCAGCACGAGTCGCTCAAGCCGATCTTGGATTCCACCTACGGCATCATCCTGTACCAGGAGCAGGTCATGCAGATCGCCCAGGTGATGGCGGGCTACACGCTTGGTGGTGCGGACATGCTGCGCCGCGCGATGGGTAAGAAAAAACCGGAGGAAATGGCCAAGCAACGTGCCGTATTCGAGCAGGGCTCAAAGGATAACGGTATCGATCCCGATCTGGCGATGAAGATCTTCGATCTGGTGGAAAAATTCGCCGGATACGGCTTCAACAAGTCGCACTCAGCCGCTTATGCACTGGTCTCTTACCAGACCTTGTGGCTCAAGACGCACTTCCCGGCAGCGTTCATGGCCGCGGTGCTG
>JAAUXZ010001812.1_pt1 | contig 17271 bp, 14 predicted proteins | sample 7278131 | NCBI WGS metagenome assembly JAAUXZ01 (sample SAMN14350119, study PRJNA611818) | marine sediment metagenome | isolation source: surface marine sediment (3m) | place: French Polynesia: Moorea | collected 2018-08 | reverse complement strand
CTCGTTCACGATCTGGTTGCAGACGCGAATACCGAAGGAGGCGTGCAGGACCTCGTCGCGCATGATGTACTGCAACTGCTCGGCCGTACCCTTCATCAGGCCGCGTCGTTGCAGTGCGAAGATCGGACTGAAGCCGTTGTAGAACCAGGTGCCCTCGAAGATACCGGCGAAGAAGGTGTAGGCCATGACGAAGTTTTCCAGCTAGTCACGGTCACGCAGGTCGATGTCGCTACGCAAAACCGAGTTCAGGCGCTGGTTGGCGATCTTGATCTTGCCGTAGATTTCCGGGACTACCCTGTATCTGTTGTAGATCTCGCCCTGGTCGAGGCCGATGGTCTCGATGCAGTGCTGGTAGGTCCAGGTGTGCATGGACTCCTCGTAAACCTGGCGTGCCTGGTAGATTTGCAATTCCGGGGCTGACATCTTTTCCATCACCGCCAGGCCGATGTTGCGCATCGCCAGGATGTCGGAGGTGGTCAGGTAGGACAGCACGTTTTCATAGACGTGACGTTCTTCCAAGGTCAGCTTGTGATTGTAGTCATGCACGTCCTGGGTCATGTTGATGTCGAGCGGCGTCCAGTGGTTCTTGTTGGCGTTCAAGAAGTACTTCCACGCCCAGGGGTACTTGAACGGGGCCAGCTGGTTGATATCGGCCATGCCGTTGACCACGCGCTTGTCATCGGTCTTGACCGGATCGGCGCTGATCTGGTCGAAATCCGGGACTGCCGGCGCGGCAGCGGTCGGTTTCTTCGCCTTGGCCGGTTTTTCAGTAACCGGCTGCGCTGGTTGCGGCACCAACTGTGGAGACTGGGCCAGCGTATCGTTAGGCTGAGTCTGCAGCGGTTGCTCGGCCATGGTCTGCGCAGGCGCAGTGGACTGCGGCGCGTACACGGCCGCGGTCTCTTCAACTACCGGCGGCTTGGCCGCAGGCTCGGGGGTGGCCTGGACGGCCAGGGGATCATCCCAGTTCATCAGCATTGCTTGTTACCTCGTTAGCTCTTGATTGTAATGAGTAGTGGCTTGGTTAATTTCAACATCAACATCGTTAGTGGTGCCTATATGTCAAGTTAAAGGCATCACTATTGACATGCTTCACAGTCCGGATCGAGTATCGAACATGCCTTTGGCATGTCTTCCTCGACCTGCGGAATCTCGTCACGCTCGACGGTGGAGGTCTTCTCGACCCCGGTCGCGCCCATCGAACGCAAGTAATAGGTGGTCTTCAGGCCGCGCACCCAGGCCAGCTTGTACAGGTTGTCGAGCTTCTTGCCGGAAGGCTCGGCCATGTACAGGTTCAGCGACTGCGCCTGGTCCAGCCATTTCTGGCGCCGCGACGCGGCTTCCACCAGCCAGCGGGAATCCATCTCGAAGGCGGTGGCATACAGTGCCTTCAGGTCTTCCGGCACGCGGTCGATATGCTGCACGCTGCCATCGTAGTACTTGAGATCGTTGATCATGACCTCGTCCCACAGATCGTTGGCCTTGAGGTCGTTGATCAGGTAGGGATTGACCACGGTGAACTCGCCCGACAGGTTGGATTTGACGAACAGGTTCTGGTACATCGGCTCGATCGACTGGCTGATGCCGCAGATGTTGGAAATGGTCGCGGTGGGTGCGATCGCCATGCAGTTGGAGTTGCGCATGCCGACCTTCATCACGCGTTCGCGCAGGCTGTCCCAGTTCATTGTGCTGCCGGTGTCCTGCTGCAGGTAATCGCCGCGCGCACCCTTCAGTTTCTGCACCGAGTCGATCGGCAGGATGCCCTGGCTCCACAACGAGCCCTGGTAGCTGGAATAGGGGCCACGCTCATCCGACAGCTGGGTCGAGGCCTGGATCGCGTAGTAGCTGACCGCTTCCATCGACTGGTCGGCGAACTCGATCGCTTCTTCCGACGCGTAGGCGATGTGCTGCTTGTACAGCGCATCCTGGAAGCCCATGATGCCGAGGCCGACCGGGCGATGCCGCAGGTTGGAGGTACGGGCCTGCTGCACGCTGTAATAGTTGTAATCGATGACGTTGTCGAGCATCCGCATCGCGGTGTTGATGGTCTGCTCCAGTTTTTCCAGGTCCAGGCCATTCTCGTCGACATGCTGCGGCAGGTTGATCGAGCCCAGGTTGCACACCGCGATCTCGGTATCCGAGGTATTCAGGGTGATCTCGGTACACAGGTTGGAGCTGTGGACGACGCCGATGTGCTGCTGCGGCGAGCGCAGGTTGCAGGGATCCTTGAAGGTGATCCACGGATGACCGGTTTCGAACAGCATGCCCAGCATCTTGCGCCACAGGTCCTGCGCCTTGATCTTCTTGTGCAGTTTCAGTTCGCCGCGCTCGGCCTTCTCCTCGTACTTGAGATAGGTCAGCTCGAACTGGGTGCCGTAGAGGTCGTGCAGGTCGGGCACGTCGTTGGGCGAGAACAGGGTCCAGTCGGCATCCTCGGCGACCCGCTTCATGAACAGGTCTGGGATCCAGTTGGCGGTGTTCATGTCGTGGGTACGGCGACGCTCGTCACCGGTGTTCTTGCGCAGCTCGAGGAAATCCTCGATGTCCAGGTGCCAGGTTTCCAGGTAGGCACACATCGCGCCCTTGCGCTTGCCGCCCTGGTTGACCGCGACCGCGGTATCGTTGGCGACCTTGAGGAACGGGACCACGCCCTGGGACTTGCCGTTGGTGCCCTTGATGTGCGAGCCGAGACCGCGCACCCGGGTCCAGTCGTTGCCGAGACCGCCGGCGAACTTGGACAGCATCGCGTCGTCCTTGACCGCACTGAAGATACCGTCGAGGTCATCGGGCACGGTGGTCAGGTAACAGCTGGACAACTGCGGCCTTAAGGTGCCGGAGTTGAACAGGGTCGGGGTACTGCTCATGAAGTCGAACGACGACAGCAGGTTGTAGAACTCAATGGCACGGGTCTCACGATCAACCTCGTTGATCGCCAGGCCCATGGCCACACGCATAAAAAAGGCTTGAGGCAACTCAAAACGCGTATCATCGGAGTGTATGAAATAGCGATCATACAAAGTTTGGAGACCGAGATAAGTGAATTGATGATCGCGTTCAGGCTTGAGTGCCTCGCCTAACCGGTGCAGATCGAACTTGAGCAATTCCTTGTCCAGCAGTTCGAGATCTGAAGCTTTCTTGACGTAATGCGCGAAATACTGCGGATAGCGGTCCGCCATTTCGGCATAGGTCGCATTCGGGTTGCCGTCCTTGATGAAGGTCAGCGATTCGGTGCGCAGGCTGTCGAGCAGCAGGCGCGCCGCAACATAAGAATAATCGGGTTCGATATCGATCAGGGCGCGCGCGCTCATGACCAGCATCGGGCACACGTCGCATTCGGCGACGCCGTCGAACAGGTTACGCAGGGTGTCCTGGTAGACGCGCTGGGGATCGGTGTTATCCAGGCCTTCGCAGGCATCGTTGATGACCTGGTGCAGGCGCTGGGTATCCAGCAGTTCGCGGTTGCCATTATCCAGCTTGACGTGGATATTGACGCTTTCTTCCTGCTCCGCCTCGAGCGCGGGTTCCGCCGCGATCTCGGCCGCGCGTTTCTCTGCCTGGCGTTCGCGATACAGGACATAGGCACGGGCCACCTTCTGGTCGCCGTTGCGCATCAGTGCCAGTTCTACCTGGTCCTGGATGTCCTCGATCATGAAGGTGCCGCCGTTGGGCTGGCGCCGCTTCAGGTTGTCGACGACCTGGTCGGTCAGTACTTCCACGGTTTCATGTACGCGCGAGGAGGCTGCGGCCTGGCCGCCCTCGACGGCGAGGTAGGCCTTGGTCATCGCGACGACGATTTTTTCCTTGTCGAAAGCGGTCAACTTGTCGTTGCGACGTAAAACATTGTAAGTGGTAGTGCTGGTGGCCTGGCTGGGCTCTGGTTGGGTATGTGCCAGGTCGATGGCGGATTTTTCCTGATTTTCAGTTAATGGTGATTCTATATTCTGCATTTTTGCCCGTTCCGTCTCGGTGGTAGTGGTTAAAGCTACCGGGAACCGTTCAGCCGAGCGGCGGTGATAACCGACACGAAGTCACATGCTCCCGATGATAAGGGGACCGTTTTTATGTGTAGCAACGATTCCCCACCAGAATTGCAGGGTCCTGGCCCCTGTGTGTATAACTCTGGGTAAAGTTTGCTGATCGATTCAGCAAACCCGATCAACACAATATAGTGTGTTTTTGAGCAAGGTCAAGTACATTATCTTGTGGATCGACCTGTGGTTATCCGCGGGATAAGCTGTGGATAAACTGTGTGGAAAAAGCAAAGCCGCGCCGGCTATGGCTTTGCGCTGAATATGTCGAAATCCTAATATTCAAGAAAATTATCGAAATTGGATTTCGATAAAAAAATTCAATAAATCAACTTGTTGGGAGCCGACCGGCGGTAGTAACCGAGGTTAATTTTCGCTGCCGGCATGGTCGGCGTCGGCCGCCAGCCAGCGGATCACCTCGTAACAGGCGCCCATCGTGTGGTAGTCGGTCTTGCCGGCCGGGCTTTTCAAATCGTCATACTTGCGGTTGTGCCGGTCGAGGATGCGGAACCAGGCACCGTACTGATGATCCACCAGGTGCTGCCAGGCATAGGCCCAGATCCGCCGATACCACTCCCAGTAGTTCGCTTCACCGCTACGGATCGCGAGCAGGGCCGCGGCGGCCAGCGACTCGGCCTGGACCCAGAAGTACTTGTCACCGTCGCAGATCTCGCCATCCGGCGCGAAACCATAACAGATGCCGCCATGTTCCTGGTCCCAGGCCCGGGCCAGGGCGCTATCGAACAGTTGGCGGGCGCGCGGCAGCAGCCAGGCTTGCGGGCGGTGATGATCGAGGATTAGCAATAACTTGGCCCACTCGGTCATATGCCCAGGCTGGAAGCCCCAGGGCCGGAACAGGTTTTGCGGGTCATCCCGGTTGTAGTTCCAGTCCACCTGCCAGTGCTCATCGTAATGCTCCCAGATCAGGTCATCGGTCAGCGCGGCCTGGCGAATACAGATGTTGTGGGCTAGGGTGAAGGCGCGGTCGAGATAGCGCGCTGCGCCGGTCGCCTCGTAGGCCGCGATCATCGCCTCGCAACTATGCATGTTGGCATTCTGTCCGCGGTAGGGGGAAACCACGGACCAGTCGGCGGAGATCTCGTCACGGTACAGGCCGTCCTGTTCTGACCAGAAATGTCGCTCCATCAGCTCGAAGGTCTGATCCAGGTAGTCCGCGCACTCGGCCATGCCGGCGCGGAGCGCGCTGGCATAGGCCAGCATGACGAAGGCCAGGCCATAGCAATGATTGGTGGCATCGACGATCTGCTCGTTCCGTAACAACCAGGCATAGCCACCGGTTTGTGGATGCAAGTGATGCTGGCGCAGGTAGTTGACGCCATGCGCCAGTGCATCGAGATATTGCTGCCGTTGCCCTTGGTTTAGCGGCAGGCGGGTCGCGGCCATCGCGTAGTTGAAGATGAAGCGGGTGGAGCTGACCAGGTGACGGGTCGCAGCATCGTAGATCGAACCGTCATCGCGGAAGTGCTGGAAAAACCCGCCATGCTCACGGTCGATGCAGCGCGGATGATAGAAGGCCATCGTGTGGCGGATGTGCCGATAAAGGAATTCGGGGTTGCGGAAATCTATCGCGGATGGATCGCCGGGCTCGCTCATGTTCGCTGGATTGACCTCGCTGCTGTTGCCAACAAGCGGGATGAACCTGTTGGCATAATCCGTATACTAACCCAGCATGAGCGCCTTCCTCGACAAATACCAGGGCTTTCTCGCCGGAGTCATGCAATGGGATGACCTGGATGCCCTGTGGCAGCGGATCCGCGACCAGGCCGCGGAACCCTGGTTTATCTACGCGGTGGGCGAAGCGGTGCCAACGTCACCGGCCAGTGAACAACAGCTGGATCAGTTCATGCAGTCGATCGACGAGCTGCTGCACAAGGAACATGAGCATGACTATTGCGGCATTGTCTATGTCGATGACGCGGACAACCCCAGTTTCGTCAAGATCTACGATCCGCACAACCTGGGTGTGGTCTGCGGTTTTAGTGAAAACCCGCCGTTACCGGGCTGGGTCATGAGCCAGGTTCCGCCGCAGGACCTGGAACAGGCATTTCCGCCGACGGCCAGTCGGAAAAGGTGGTGGCAGAGGATTTTTGGTTGAGTTCTTTGCAGAGGGGAGAGAGTTAAAGCTTGTTTACTGAGCCACGCTGAGGGTGTTTTAGACTTCTCGGCGGTCCAGGTAAATCAGAGAAATTAAAGCATCGTCATGCCGGACCTGATCCGGCATCCATTGGGAGCGAAGCCAAACTTTGGAATGGATTCCGGCCTCGGCTTTGGCATCCTGCGTCGCCCTCGACAATTGCTCCTGCATTGGTCTACCCACGCCCATCCCTGGGCTAGTACCTCCTACATCCATGTAGTCGTACGCCGGAATGACGAAGGGGGCAAACACTTGGCGTAAATGCTTCACGGCCATCCTTGGCCAAGCGCCGTTCCCGCACGTCCCTGTGCTCCACGGCATACTAGGCCATGGACGGCCGTAGGTAGACAATGCAGGAGCAATTGTCGAAGCCCATCCATGGGCAAAAAAAAGCCGCCATAAAACTAGTTTGGCGGCTAATCTAAACTCAGGAGCTTAACTGAGCTCAGGAGTCTTTATTATAAAACTGCCGGTGGCAAAGGTTCGGGCTATTTGTGTGATGCCTCTCACAACCTGAGCATTTATCCGGTTTTTTTCCCGGTGAATGCGAGATATTTCGCCTATATTCAGCGCGAAATATGCAGGTGACGGCCGTGCTTTTTTGCTATCGTAACCAATCATAACAACAACCTGTCCCCCATTATGGCAATCGCTCCCGTTCAGGTAAAAAGGAAAACCCGGATCATCGCTACCCTGGGTCCGGCCACCAGTGACTACGACAGCGTGCTGAAATTATTGCAGGCCGGGGTTAATGTCATCCGTCTCAACATGTCGCACGGCAGTCATGACCACCACCGCCAGAGCTTTGCCCTGGTCAGGAAGGCGGCGGCAAAACTCAACCGGCATGTGGCGATTTTCTGCGATCTGTGCGGACCGAAAATCCGGGTCGGACTGCTGGAAGGCGGATCGATGAGGCTGCGATCACGCAGCCGGGTAATCATCACCACGCGCAAGGTCATCGGCCGGGATAACGTCATCCCCTGTCAGTACCCGGCCCTGCACAAGGACGTCAAACCCGGTGACCGGATCCTGCTCGATGACGGCAAGCTGGAGCTCAAGGTTAGCAAGGTCGAAGGCCGCGATGTCCGTTGCCGGGTGGTGTATGGGGGCGAGCTGAAGGATAAAAAAGGCATCAACCTGCCCGACAGCCAGGTGTCCTCGCCATCATTGACCGCCAACGACCGCAAGGACGTGGCCTTTGCCCTGGAGCAGGAAGCCGATTTCATTGCGCTCAGTTTCGTGCGCAGCGCCGATGATCTGCGCAAGTTGAAGAGAGTCATGCAGCGCCACGGCCGCGAGTTGCCGATCATCTCCAAGATCGAAAAACCGGAGGCGCTGGAAAATATCGATGACATTATTGCCGAGTCTTACGCGATCATGGTTGCGCGCGGCGACCTGGGTATCGAGATCGATGCCGCCAGGGTGCCGATGGTGCAAAAGGACCTGATCTCGCGCGCCCGCAGCGCCTGCCGGCCGGTGATCGTGGCGACCCAGATGATGGAATCGATGATCGTCGATTCACGGCCGACCCGGGCCGAGGTCGGTGACGTGTCCAATGCCGCGCTCAACGGGGCCGATGCGGTGATGCTATCGGGTGAGACCTCGGTCGGCAAGTATCCGTTACAGGCGGTGAATTACATGAGCCATATCCTGCAGGAGATGGAGAAGTGGCAGGCACGCAATCCGGAGTACCTGCGCAATGTGGATATGAACGTGACCTATTCACCGCGCCGGGCGCTGGCCAATGCCGCCGTGACCATCAGTCATGATCTCGATCTGTTCGGCCTGTTCGTGCCCACCAGCAGCGGCATCACCGCCGGCGTGGTCTCGGCATTCCGACCGTCGCAGCCGATCTACGGTATCTGTTCCCAGCCGACCACCGCGCGCAGGATGATGCTGCACTGGGGCATCCGGCCGGTGGCGTTGACCCAACCGGAGCACCAGGACTGGGATGACATGTGCCAGCAGGTCGCCCAGGTATTGAAACTGAAACTGAAGAATCAATCGATCATCGTGCTGGCCGGTTTCGGTAAACGTTCCTATAACAACCAGCCGGTGCTGAAGATTCTTAAATACTGATGATGCGTTTACTGTCGATCCTGTTCATTGTTTTACTGTCGGCCTGCCAGGAGCCGGATACGGTCAAACCGCCGGCGAGTAAGGATGGCAGCAGCGAAAGCTGGGACCCGCATTTCCCCACGGAGTTGGTAGTGGTCACCCGCAACGCACCCACCACCTGGTACCAGGGCAGGGAAGAGGCCGAGGGGCCGGAATACGACCTGGTCCGTTCCTTCGCCGAATTTCACGGGATCCCGTTTCGGATCGAGATCGTCGACAGCATCGGCGAGGTATTGCAGTGGATGAGCGAGGGCAAGGCCCATATCGCGGCAGCCGGCCTGACCGATACCGAGGAACGCCGCGAGCAAGGGTTTGTGTTCGGGCCCGAGTACTACCAGGTCCAGCAGCAGGTGGTCTGCCGGCGCGATCACGGCAAGCTGCCGCGCAAGATCGAGGACCTGGTGGGGAAGAATATCCAGGTCATTGCCGACAGTAGTTACGTGGAAAGACTCAACGAATTACAGCAGGATCATCCCGAGTTGCAGTGGCAGGAGGTCGAGGATACCAGCACCGAGCAGTTACTCGAGCAATTGTGGCAGAAGCAGATCGATTGCATCCTGGCGGATTCCAACATCGTCAGCATCAACCGGCGTTATTTCCCGGAGCTGCTGGTGGCTTTCCCGATCAGCGAACAGCAATCACTGGCCTGGGTGATCAACAAGGATTGGCAGCACCTGGTCGGGGATATCGAAAAGTGGCTGGAACAGAAGCGCACGTCCGGTGAGCTGGCCGTGATCCACGAAAAATATTACGGCCATGTCGAACTGTTCGATTACGTCGATATGCGCCAGTTTATCCGCCGGATCAACCAGCGTCTGCCCAAGTACATGGATGATTTCAAACGCGCGGCTGCTGAGCATGAACTGGACTGGATCCTGCTGGCTGCCCAGTCTTACCAGGAATCGCATTGGAATCCGCGGGCGAAGAGCCCGACCGGGGTCAGGGGGCTGATGATGCTGACCCTGAGAACGGCCAAGCAGCTGGGCGTCGAAAGTCGTCTCGATCCAAAGCAAAGCATCGAGGGCGGCGCCAAGTACCTGGCCCAGTTACTCAAACGGGTGCCCGAGTCGGTCGAGGGCGAGGACCGAATCTGGTTTGCCCTGGCCGCTTATAATGTCGGTTTCGGCCATTTGCGTGATGCACGCAAGCTGGCGGTAAAGCTGGAGAAAAACCCGGATTTCTGGGTCGAGATGAAGGATGTATTACCGCTGCTGTCACAGAAGAAGTACTACAAGGATTTGCAGTTCGGCTATGCCCGTGGTTCCGAACCGGTCCGCTATGTCCAGCGTATTCGTGATTATCAGCAGGTGCTGCAACAGCATTTCAGTAACGATGCCAATGGTAATGCCCGGCCCCAGGGATGATTGTCTCGAGCGGTGCTGAGCGATGACTTCGCTGATTCTGGCCATCGGTGGTATTGGTGTGTTCCTGCTGGGCATGGTGATCCTGACCGAGGGCCTGAAATCGCTGACCGGCGCCAGGCTGAGCCAGTTCCTGGTCTCGGCCACCCACAGCCCGGCCAGCGGCGCCGCGACCGGTGCCGCGACCACCGCGGTGCTACAGTCCTCCAGTGCCACCACGGTGGCGGCGGTGGGATTCGTCGGTGCCGGCCTGCTCAGTTTCCCCCAGGCCCTGGGCATTATCTTCGGCGCCAATCTTGGCACTACCATCACCGGCTGGATGGTGGCCCTGCTTGGGTTCAAATTGCAGCTCGGCAGCCTGCTGCTGCCGTTGATCTTCGTCGGCATCATGCTGCGCCTGTTTGCGCGCGGCAACTTGTCCTATTTCGGTTATGCGTTGGCCGGCTTCGGCCTGATCTTTGTCGGCATCGACCTGCTGCAGCAAGCCGCTGCCGACACCAACCTGATCCGTGCCGATATGCTGCCCGCGGACAGTCTCAGCGGACGTTTGCAACTGTTGGCGCTGGGCATTATCGCCACCGTCATCACCCAGTCATCCAGTGCCGGGGTCGCGGCCACCCTGGTCATGATGAATTCCGGCGTCATCGGCTTCGAGCAGGCCGCGGCGCTGGTGATCGGGATGGATGTTGGCACCACGGTGACCGCGGCGATGGCCACCGTCGGTGGTTCGGTGGGTTCGCGCCGCACCGGTTTTTCCCATGTCATCTATAACCTGATGACCGCGGTCGTGGCGTTCCTGCTGATCACGCCGTTCACCCTGGCCTGGCAATCCCTGGCGCCGCTGCAGCTGGAAACCAACGCCGAGATCGTGCTGGTCGCTTTTCACAGCAGCTTCAACCTGTTGGGGGTGATCCTGGTGCTGCCGTTTGCCGGCCGTTTCGCGGCACTGATCGAGCACCTGTTGCCGGAGACCCAGCCGCAGTATGTGAAAAGTCTGGACCGGGCCCTGTTAAAGGAGCCGGCGGTTGCGATCGTGGCGGTGGCCAGGATCATCGAGACCGAGTTCCTGACCCTGATGGTGAATATCAACCTGATCCTGGAACAGCAGGCGCAGCGGATCCGCGCCGATCTCGACCAGTTGCAGACCATCCTCGATGCCACCCATGCCTTCCTCGACCTGATTCATATCAGCAATCCGCGCCAACAGGAATCACGCCAACTGCTCGCACTGATCCACGCTTTCGATCACATGCAACGTCTGCACGAACGTTGCGATGAAGACCTGCAGCGCGCCCTGACCGCCAGTCACAATCCCAACCTGCGCCAGGTGGAAACGATTCTGGATGACAATATCGATGACATCGTTACCGCGGTGCGTGGTCATGAGTGGCAACGGGCAGTGGCAATTTCGCAGGATAACTATCAGCAGGTCAAAGACATGGAAGGCCCGCAACGAGACCTGATTTACCAGGCGGTGGCACGCGGTGAGATAGAAGTGCCGGAGGCCACTGATTGCGCCGAGGCCCTGCGCTGGCTGACCCGGGTCAGTCGCCACATCGCGCGGATTTGTTACTACCTGCAACAGGTCAATAGTGATAAGAGCATTTGATGTCTTTTGAGACAAAAGAAAGTTTTTGAGTCGTCATACCGGCGAAGGCCGGTATCCATTTTTCAGTGTGGCTTCGTTTTTAATGGATGCCGGATCAAGTCCGGCATGACGAAGTAAATAGATTGCTTTGATTGGCTCAAGCTAACTGGATTCTGCCAACGAGCTATCAAGGTGCCAGCCGATTGATCTCCCAGCTGTCGTCGGCCTGGCGCCGGTATTCGAATCGGTCATGCAGGCGGTTGGGCCGGCCCTGCCAGAACTCGACGGTCTGCGGACGCACCCGGTAGCCACCCCAGAATTCCGGCAGTGAGATATCGCCGCTGGCAAAACGCTGTTTGATCTCGTCCAGCTTGGTCTGCAACATCTCGCGCGAACTGATGACCTGGCTTTGCGGCGACACCCAGGCGCCGAGCTGGCTGCCGCGCGGGCGGGTCAGGAAATACTTGAGTGATTCCTTGCTGGAAATGCGGCTGGCGGAACCGGTGATCTCGATCTGGCGCTCCTGGTGTAGCCAGGAAAATAACAGCGCTACATTTGGATTCTCATCCATCTGTTTGGCCTTGGTCGATTCATAATTGGTGAAAAACACAAAGCCCTGCTGATCGTAGATTTTCAACAGCACGGTGCGATTGGTGACATGGCCCTGCAGATCGCTGGTGGCCAGGCTCATCGCGGTCGGGTCGAGCAGGGCGGAGTCCCGGGCCTGCGCAAACCACAGATCGAACTGCCGGATCGGATCGGGATCGAGGTCCTCGCGGTTCAGGTCACCCCAATCGTATTCACGTCGAATGTCGGCTGTATCCATGGTCGGTAACTGCTTGCTACTAAAGAGAAAGCTGATGTTACTTTCTGCACCGGGCTGGCGCAATGGGAGCCGCGCTTATTTCGGCTCCGATACCTTGATGTGGGCCTCGGGGTGATGGCTGAGGATGATGTCACTGACTTCGTCGACATCCTGTTTCGGGATATCCACCATCAGCAGGATTTCGCCTTGCTCGATTTCGGGCTTGAAATCGTCGAGTTGGTGGTTGTGCTCATGGCCCTTGATCAGGCCCATCACCGCGGCACCGACACCAGCGCCGGCCGCGGCACCGATCAGCAGTGCGCCGCCGCCGAGCACGATACCGCCGGGCGGGAAGGCCACGGTCATCAGGCCGCCGAGCAGACCGGCAGTGCCACCGATACCGGTGCCCCATTCCAGGCCATGGGCGAGTTCGGTTCGTTGCCACACATTGGCTTCGGGCAATGCCTGCAATGACTGGTCGATGCTGGCGACCGCGTGCAGGTGTTTATGGGGTACGCCAAAGTCTTCCAACTCGGAGACGATGGCCTCGGTTTGTTCCACGGTCGGGATCAGGAAGAATAGTCTGCGCATGGTTAATTGGCCTGCTGAGTTTCCGATACTTTTTCGATCCAGCGCTGGATCATGCTTACGTGTTCATTTTCTTCATTGGCGAACTCGGCGGCCATCTTGCGGACTTCCTCGGTCGGCGAGTTCAGCGAAATATTGGTGTAGAATTCCTGCCCCTTGATTTCATTGCGCAGCGCAATCTGCAACACGTCATAAGGCAGCATGTCCGGGTTGATCGATTCGTACATCGTGGTTTCCGGACCTTCCAGGCCTTCCCAGCTGACCCCCATTGTGGCGAGGTCGGGCAGCACATGGCCATCGCTGAGTTCCTGGATTTCCGAGGCGTGCAAATCGCTGTAACCGGCCAGCTTATCGAGCAGTTCTGCCAGTTCCTCGGCGTGATGCTGGCGCATGGTCTGGGACAGCTCGCGCAAGCGGTCGGCAGATTCGAATTCCAGTAGCATCGACAGCGCCAGAAACGCCTCGATGGTATCGACTATTTTTGGGTCTATCATGGTTGACTCCTGGCTGCAGGTGATGCGGACAAGATGAAGGACTGAATGCTGCGCTGGCGATCCGCTCCAGCGGGCAACGATTGCCTGCCGCCTTTCATGCCAGACCAATGTAAAACATTCCTTTTTTCATGCAATTGATTTAGCGCAATAAACATCTGGAAATTTCATAATCGGGATAAATTCGCAGATTCAACTATATTTAGAGCTGGATAGAGTTTTTTGCGATACAGGATTATGGCAACCGCGAATAGACAGGAAATCAAGGAATATGCAGGTCATGCCAACATTGAGCTGCTCATCAACGAAGTCACCCAGCTGATCAGTCTGCCCGATATTTATTATCGGTTGGAAGCCCTGATCGAACAGCCCGACTCCACTCTCGATGATTTCACCCGCCTGTTGGCGACCGAACCCGATTTATGTGCTCGTTTACTGAGCCTGGCCAACAGTGCTTTTTACTGTTTTCCGTCGACCATTGAATCCATCGATAAGGCGGTGCAGATCATCGGTATCCGCCAGATCCGCGAACTGGTGTTGGCGACCAGTATCGTCAATGCGTTCAACCAGATTCCACCGGGTGTGGTGAATATGAAATTGTTCTGGGAGCACTCGGTCGCGGTGGGGGTGATGGCCAAGTGTATCGGCCAGTATTGCCGGTTTCCACAGCCGGAACGTTTCTATGTTGGCGGCCTGCTGCATGATATCGGGCGCCTGGTGTTCTACCTCAAATTACCCGGACTGATGCACGACCTGCTGCAACAGCGAGAACAACAGCAAATCATGCTGTATGAACTGGAGCAGCGGGTACTCGGCTACACCCATGCCGAGGCCGGCGGCCAACTCCTGAAGAACTGGCAAATTCCGCAGTCGATTTATGAACCGGTCTGGTTCCATCATGATCCGCAACAGGCGGATGAATTCGCCACCGTGACCGCGGCGGTGCATGTTGCCGATGTGTGGATCAACAAGTATCAGATGGGCAGCAGTGGGGAGCGTTACGATATGCCGGTGGATGAGCAGGCCCTGCAACTACTCAATCTGCAACTGGAGGACCTGGACCAGGTCTGGGCCGAGGCTGCCGGGGAGATCCGCGAGGTATTCAACCAGTTTCTGATGCAATAAAAAACCGGGCAGCCATACGCTGCCCGGTGGTGACACGTCCCTGTGTCATGACAATCTTTCCTTGAAACCTGTCGACCCGGAACTTAATCTTCCAGCTCGGCCTTATCGATCACCCCATCAGCCGGGTCCTCATCGACTAACTCAACCAGGGCGCCGTTGGCCAATGCGGCATAAAAGGTCGCCGCGTCGATCGTCAGATCGTTGGCTCCCTCATATTCAGCATTGCTCAGGTCAAAGGTCTGGCCAAACATGGTGACGGTCTGCAGTACCTCGTCATAGCCACTGATTGGGCCCTGTAGTTCCACCGATTCACTGGCCTTGCGATCGAGCTCGGTGGCATTGATTACGCCACTGCCGTCATCGTAAGCTTCCAGCTTGACATAATCGCCGATGGCCAGGTCTGAGGGGTTGAATGGTACGAGCGCGCCGACATCATCTTCCATGTCGGTTTGCTGGTTGACCCTGACACTGATGTTGTTGCTGCCGCCAAACAGGCTGAATGACAGGGTGATATCGTTGGCATCGGCCGGGTTGGCACTGATGTCGGTGATGGTGGCATCGACCTCGATCTTACGCCCGTGCAGCTCGATCTCATCGGCAATCAGAACGCCATTGACCAGGCTGCCTTCCACTTTGACTTCCAGCTCATTGGCCAATACCAGGTTAGATGGCTCCAACTCAGGTGCCTGCGAGGCATCTACGCTCACGCCCTGCAACATGAAGGTTTGCGCGACGCTATCGTAGCCATAGATGACGCCGGCCAGGTAGACTTCATCGGCATCATCCTCGAGGCCGTCGTCTTCGGCTTCGATTTCGCTGGCACTGAGCAGGTCACCGGCAGCATTGAGGGTGCCCTTGACCTCGACATATAGACCCTCGCTCAAACTACCGGAGGGGATATCTTCCAATTCGGTCGAGCCATCGAACTGGATGGCCAGGCCATCGATAGTGAAGCTGTCGGCGCCGAGGCTGCCGACCTCGATCTCGCCCTTGATTTCGACCTCGGTGAGATCGGCGATAAAGTCATCACTCTGCAGCTCGATATGGGTGGCGATAATACCGCTGTCGGTCCTGTAGCCACTGACCTCGAGCAGATCCCCGACGGCGATCAGGGTCATATCCAGGTCGTTATCGTCGTTGTCGAACTGGGTATCGGCAGTAACGGTAATGTCGCGGCCGAGAATGGTGATGATGATATTGGCCGGGTCGCTGATATCGATATTACTGACCGGGCCTTCCACTTCGTTGTCATAGAAGATGCTGGTGGCGGTACCGCTAACGCCATCTGGATTGATGCTGCCGTCGACCTGCACCAGCATTCCGACCCTGAGGTCATCCTGGCTGGCGCTGCTGTCATCGTCGACATCGAAACTGCTGCTGTCGGTATCGAAGCGGATGCCGTTGACGTAGACACTGCCGAAACCGGTAATGATGCCAGAGGTCAGATTGCCGCCGCTGGGCGTGTTACTGCTGTCGCTGTCACTGCCGCAACCACTGATCATTAGGGCGCTGCTGATCAATGCCGGTAACAGGGCTTTTTGCATTGGAATGGTCATATCGATGATCTCCTTATGTCTGAGAGAGAGTTAATAAATAAATTGGGAAAATAGTCCCAAATCTGTAATTGGGAATATAGTCCCAAAAAATTCAAAATGCAAAGGAAATTATCGAAACTAAAAAAAATTCACATAACGGGTGGTTTGGGCCGGAGGAAATCGTCAGATGACGACAGCTTGGATGGGGTTACAACAGGAAAATCGTGGCCAGTCCGAGGAACGCCAGTACGCCGATAACATCGGTGAAGGTGGTCAGCACCACGCCGCCGGCAAGCGCCGGATCTATCCCCATGCGTTTCAGGATCACCGGGATCAGGGCGCCGGCAAAGGCCCCGGCCAGCAGGTTGACGATCAGGGCCACCGCGATAATCGTGGCAATGTAAAAGTCCTGGAACCAGATGATGGTGAAGGCGGCGACCACCATCGCCCATAGCAGGCCGTTGAGCAGGCCCACCGCAATCTCCTTTTTCACCAGGTCGTTGAAGTTGGAACTGCCCAGTTGACCCAGCGCCAGCCCGCGGATGACCAGGGTCAGGGTCTGCGAGCCGGCAATCCCGCCCATGCTGGGCACGATCGTGATCAGGATCGCCAGCGCCACGATCTTGTCCAGCGTGGCCTCGAACAAACCGATCACCGCGGCCGCCAGAAACGCGGTCAACAGGTTGAATCCAAGCCAGACGGCCCGGCGGCGGCTGCTACTCCAGACCGGGGAAAACAGGTCTTCATCCTCGTGCAGACCGGCCATGCTCAGGAACGACGAATCACCTTCCTCGCGGATAACATCGACCACGTCATCGACGGTGATCCGGCCGATCAGTTTGCCCTGCTCGTCGACCACCGGGGCACTGACCAGGTCATTGTCCTCGAACAGGCGCGCGACCTGGTCATCTTCCATATCAGCCGGTAGTGCCATGACCTCGGTGTTCATGATCTGTTCAACCAGGGCCTCATTGTCACTGGTCAGCAATTCCTTGAGCGCCAACACCCCCTTGTAATTATCATAGCGATCGGTGACGAACAGCTGGTCGGTGTGGTCGGGCATGCTGCCGCGGATCCGCAGGTAGCGCAGCACTACCTCCAGCGAGACATCGGCCCGGATCGTGATCTGGTCGAGATCCATCAGGCCGCCGGCGGTATCCTCCGGGTAGGACAACAGGGCCTCGAGTTTTTCCCGCTTCTGCCGGTCGAGGATGTATAACACGCTGACCAGCTTTTCAGTGGGCAGGGCCAGGATCAGGTCGGCCTGGTCATCGGCATCCGGCAGCGACTCGATGATTTCGGCGATCTGTTGGGATTCAAGTTGCTGCAGATATTTCTCCCGCAACTCGTCGCCGGTTTCCAGCAGTACCTGGCCCAGGTCCGGGGTAGGGATCAGTGGCCAGATCTGATCACGCTGGGCACTGGGGGTGGATTCCAGGATATCGGCAACCTGGGCATTGCTGATCTCATCCAGGGT
>JAAUXZ010004873.1_pt1 | contig 17296 bp, 23 predicted proteins | sample 7278131 | NCBI WGS metagenome assembly JAAUXZ01 (sample SAMN14350119, study PRJNA611818) | marine sediment metagenome | isolation source: surface marine sediment (3m) | place: French Polynesia: Moorea | collected 2018-08 | reverse complement strand
ACTGAAACTACCGCTGCAACGGTTGCGGCTTATACCGATCTCACAGACGGTAACAGACTTTATGACCGTGCTCAGTACTGGTTACAGGCTGATAAAGACAACATGGAAGAAGTGGGTCTTGGCAATGCTCTGGTGGTCAAAAACGGTAAAGCCATTGACTTCGGTGTTTATGATCTGGTGATTGATAGCGGTGCTGCTTCTGCTTTCGCCGTTACTACAGCTACCAATGTCGTCACGATTGACCCCGGTACAGGTGCTTTTGCTACAACTGCTAACTGGAATGAAATTGATGCGCCCGAGATTACCATCAACAGTGTGACCAATGTAGATGACTGGACATTTACGGGAACAGTCTACCTGAACGTAGATCAGGACTTAACTGATGTTACGATTAATGGTGATTTGCGCGTTAATATAGCTGCCAACACTACCTTGGATTTCAGTGGTGTAACTGTCACAGGCAACGTGTACAACGATGCAACTGGTAACACGTTACAGATCAATGCCACGAACTCGTCCATGACTGCGGGTGATGCTGGAACCGGAAACGGTCAGACCAATATCCAGAACACCGTTCCGATCAAAGTCACTGTAAAAGATGCGAATGATGGTACTGCATTGATTGGCGCAAGGGTATTCTTGGAGGCTGGTTCTGGTGGGCCTTTGGCAGCAGGCACAGATATTGTGAATGAATTGACAGATGTAAACGGGGAAGTGAACGATACTTTCAACTATAGTTCCGACCAACCGATTGTTGGAAAGGTAAGAAAGGCGACACCATAAATGGCTACGTATTATAAAACTGTAAATATTTCTGCCACGATCACCGCTGACGGATTGGAGATTGTTGTACTCGTTATCAGGGATGAATAATGGCAGCAGGCGATTATGTTGTTCGCAGAAACAACGCAAATACTGATACGGTTCCCAATGCAGGCAGTGATTTATTACTCCTGTGGGATACAGCCGTTGCCAATGTTGGCTCAGGAATAACCTATTCAGCAGGTACTTTCACGCTTGGGGAAACAGGACATTTTCTCGTCCTCGCATCAGATCAGCACGGCACAACTTCCACCACCAATAACGAACGCCTCAACACTAAGATGGCTTTTACTCTGGCAGGTACAGAGTTGGAGGAAGGTCAGAGTTTCACTTACATTCGTAAATCTGGTGGCAATCAGGAGGGAATTGCTTTTTCTGCGGCGATCATCAACGTGTCTACAACTACAGGTAACGGCGATGAGCTACAAGTCCGAAAGGAGCGTATTGATAACACCGTAGGTGTGGGCGAAGAACCTGACCGTATTGCAGATAGATCAGGCATTACTATCATAAAGCTGGATGACACTTGGGGCTATGGTAGATATGAATCTTCGGCGGTAACTGCATCCAGCGGTACGGATGGCGGTGTAGTCACTTTGAACCTTCAAACTACCGTAGAGCAGGATTCCCCGTTCACACGCACAACCAATACGATTGATATTGCCACGAACAATCTTGTACTGGCGATATATAGCTTAAAGTGTGATGACACGACCCCTACAGGTCGTCATGAAATACAAGGTCGCTTAACCCTTGCCGGGGCTGTTGTTCCCGGGTCTTATATAGAATCTTATGTCCGTGTTACGGATAACAGTGATTGGGGCGGCTACTGTAACGTTTGCTTGCTTGATCCAACATCCGGTCAGGATTTGGAATTGGAGATGATTACCCGTGATTTAGGGGGCAACACCTATTCAGCTTCTTTGCAGTTGGTGGAGCTACCTTCGGGAGCAGAAGCGGCGATCATGGAAGCTACTACGGGTGACTACAATGCCACCGGAACTAACTTTGCGTGGGATACGCTTCCATACATCGACACAGCGGCCTTCACAGCCACAGCAGGGCAGGCCAATATTGATGTAGATAATGCCGGAGATTATCTGGCTATCATGGGTCAAGCAACAACCACAGGCGAAGCCGCTACCCGTGCCACACCCGCAGCAGGTTTTCGGGTAAATACAACCGATCAAGAGATAACTGGTACAGCTTCTTATCATCGTAATTCCGGTACAGCCGAATACTCCGCATTAGCTTGTGCCGGATTACTTACAGGATTGTCTGCCAATGATTCGGTGTACGTTCGTAATGATCGAATTGGTACAATTACTACTGCTATTAACTGTAACTCGGGCGCGTTCTCTTTAATCCGTTTATCTTCACTATTCGGGGCGGCTGTAATCCCGTCTATCACTGATATTGGTGACGAGCATTTTGAGCGTACCGAAACCAACATTGTGATTACTGGTACAGGATTTGAAACCCCGCAAGGCACTGGAACCGTTGAGATTGGCGATAGTTCGACTTATGCCACAGCGACTAAAGTTACTCAGTCAATTGATTCATGGTCTGATCTGTCTATCCAGTTTGATTTGAATGTGGGTGGTGGTTTATCTGGTATTCACGATTTGTGGGTGTTTGTTACCAATGACTCTGGCAATACGTCCACTGGCTACGCGATCAGTGTGTATGACACCCCAGTTATCACAGATGTAGAGGATGAGGATTTAGAATATACGGAAGTTAATGTCATTCTGGACGGTACTGATCTGAAAGCCCCGCAGGGAACGGGTAAGCTGGAACTCAGCAATAATGCCACTTACGGTGCTGGCACTCTGGTCACACAGTCGATTGACTCATGGAGCAATACCCAGATTCAGTTCGATGTAAGTATTGGTGCCTTGTCTTATGGTACGAATTACCTTTACGTGACTAACTCAGAAGATGGAGTCAGTGCCGGATACTCAGTGAATCTGTATGTCCAACACCAGATCACGGGAACTGACCAGACAAGCGATACTTTCTATTCTGGGACTTCTGTGGTGATCAGTGGTACAAACTTTGGGGCCACGCAGGGAACGGGCACTGTGGAGCTAAATACGGCTGCTGACGGTTCAGGCAGTTCGACAGCTGCTAGTGTAACAAGTTGGGCAGATGGTTCGATTACTGCTACTGTCTATCTGGGTGCGTTACCAGCTGGAACCAATTATCTGATTGTAAAGCGCAATAACAGTGGTTTGGGTGATACCGCACTTCGAAATTCCAATGGTTATTCAGTGACAGTTAACGTCCCCGGATCATCGGATGGGCTATATAAAACATCAGATATTGTGGGCACAATTAAATCTACTGGATTTAACATCAATGTATTTATGATTTCAGACGAATAGGAGAGAGATCGTGGCAATTAAAACAGAGGTGATCAAAACGATACCGGGTATTGATCTTGATCATATTCATTTTACCCAGACAAATATTTCGATCAGTGAGAAAGCACCGCACCGCATTGCGATTTCTGCGAAAGTCAGACCTTATGGCATTCATGAAGGGGCACAATTTTATGACAAGGATTACCAGAATATCAGCATCAATGATGTTCATGCGTATATCGGTGGTCTTGTTCCCGCTGATCAGCTGAAAGCCATGCAAGCAATGGCAAAGGTGCAGGAAGGATTGGGTATTCTTGCAGAATTGAAACTTGGTATCAGCTTTGTGAATGTAGAATGATGAGTCCAGAAGTAGTTGAAAGAAATTTTCTTGCTGTTAATCAGTTCATGAAGGATATGCGGGCAGAAATGGCGCAACTTCATGACAAGATTAGCGGTTTACAGGGTACAGTTTCCACTCAGCAATCGGAGCTTATACAATTACGGCAGCAAAATGCGATATTGCAGGCGCGATTGATGGGAACAGGGGCTACGAGTGGCGATAACGGTTGATTGGCCTACAGGTGTAATTAGCGTTCCATTAGCTGATTTAACCTTTGTCAGTGGCACACTGTACAAGTGTGACACCAATTGGTTGCGCCTCCAACTCAAGGATTTGGAAGAGTCCCCACAGGGCATGGCGTGGCCTAGAATCACCGATCACAACACGGAATATACGATTGTCGGCACCACGTATTATCGGGGTATCGTAATTATCAACGGATATTCGATCCAGTTTACCCCTGATGTGCAGTCATCAGTCATTCTGGAAGGCTCGAATAATAATTTCTGGGACGTGGAAAACGGCATTCTGATTCAGAATCAGGTGCAGGTTATCCCGACAAACACCGCTGGTGGGCAAACGATTGTCTCCGGCTCTGGTGTCACTGCTCAAGATAAGCAGGACATTATTTCAGGTGTTTGGAATGCGGATACCAGTCTGCACTTAATTGCAGGCTCATTTGGTGAGTTCGTGCAGAAAAAACTGCTGACTATTCGCAGATTCTTCGGTTGGGCTGTAGGTAAGTGACATGCAGGATCGCCATAGACTTATATACCATATTGAGGACAGTATTGAGGACATTGATACAGTTCAGGAAGTAATCGAACAGCATTATCCAGACTATGAGGTGCGGGTAGCAGAATCGGGGGAAGAAGCCCTGAATGAACTTTTGTCAATGCACGATAATGAAGAATGGCCTAATCTGATCCTGCTGGACTTTGTTTTGGGGGATCACAATGCCATTGAAGTGGCAAATGAGATCAAAGAATATCTGCCGCCGATTCCGGTTATTGTCATGACTGCTGGGCGGGATGGTCATGATGTCGCTCTGACTTACCGCAGCTGTGCCAATGCTTATGTGATTAAACCCAGTACTTTCGAGGGTTATGAGGAACTTGTAGAATCGGTGCATAAAATCTGGTTAGAAGGACCGCAGCCCCTTTGGGCATCCAGAGAGAATAACGATTGCTGCGGTTCGGAGGACCATCATGAGTGCAGAAGGCGGACTGATACAATATATCGCTCAGGAGGTGGTTAAATGGATCACCCAAGAGAGAACTTTACTAGCCTCAATAGCTGCTGTGCTGTCGATACTCTGGTATTTGGTACGGTTATATCAGAAGACACACGGATTTTTTGTGCCATCCTTGTATCAAAAATATTTGAATTGGTCGGCGGAACGCAAATATCGAAAATTGGAATCAATGTTCGAGGATATGCGCCCGATCATGGAGGAATATATGGCTAGTGTACACGCGAAATACGGTCAATTGATGCAAAGCCACGGGTTAACGCTGAAACACGCTGTAGCCGAAAATAACGAGTTTAAGGCGCATGTCTCAGGATCATTGACGAAAGTCTGTAATGACTTTAACGATTTGATAGAACTGATGTCCAAAATGCAGGCTGATGTTGCCAGCTTGCAGGACTCTGTAAATAACAAACAAAAAATAGATGAGGAAATGGTTCAGCTGGTTTTTAAGAATCTGGACTGTTGCCCGTTAATAGAGGATGGAAAAGTACCATGCCAAGAAAAGTAGCCTTGTCTGTGGCTCATCATTCAGCTGCTCAGGGGGCGCAGTGGAATGGTTTGACTGAGTATATAGAATCCCAGAAATGGGTGGATATGGTGATGCTGTGTCTATATGACTATGAGGTGGAAGTTTATGAAGTGCCTCACGGAAAATTAGGCAATAAAGTGCATTATATTAATGATCAAGATTGCGATTTAGCAGTCGAGATACATTTCAATGCCTGTGGTAACTGCGGTGCCCACGGTGCAGAAACGTTATATTATCCGCATTCAGAGAAGGGCGCGAAAGCTGCCCAGTGTGTTCAGGATGCCATGATTGCCGTTCCCGGCGTTAAAGATCGTGGTATCAAAGAGGGGTGGTACAAGATGGATCGTCCGGGCGTTAAGGACTACCACGGTGATGTCGATGGTGATGAGAAGATTGATTATTTTCTACGTGCAACTAATTGCACGGCGTTGATATTGGAACCGGAATTCATCGAATCCCTAGCCGCAGCTCCTTATGATCATAGTGAGATGTGCCACAATATCGCGCAAGGTATTATGGTGTATCTGGATGGACTCAACTGAATTTAAAAATCTCGCTTGGCCTGACAAAGCAGCCCACATAAGAACCAAATTCAGACCGATTCCCATTGGTCTGATTTCAATGTACGGCTACGTCTGCTATAGAACTTGGGAATGGTATATCGCCCTTCCTGATCCTACTGCGACACAAACAACCTTCGCCAGTATGATCTGGGGTGCTGCTGCTGTCTGGTTCGGCGTTTACGTAAACAGCGGTGACAAAAAATGAATATGAAAGAATTTAAAAATCATGCCTTCGGACCCGAATTCTGGATCATGTTAAGTGTGATAGTGATTGCAATCTTGGTATTTATCACAGATTGAAAGGAGCAGAGTGATGTTGTTTCTATTGAAGTATTGGAAGTTTATAGCTGGTGGTTTAATCATCCTGTCTTTGGTCTCCAGTATTATCTTGTTTAAGCAGCATTACGATACCCTGAAAAAAGAACGTGATGATTATCTGCTCAAGTTCAACACGGCTGAACAAAATCACAAAACAACCAAGGCATCCTTCAATCAGTACAAAGTGGATGCTGAACGCAATATTGAAAATCTATCAATCTCGCTCGATAACTTGGCTGGGCAATTTGAAATGGCTGTGGAGAAGTCTAATGAACTGGAAAAGATGCTGTCGAAACATGACTTTGGATACTTGGCGAAGAAAAAGCCCGGTCTTATTAATAATCGTGTTAACAGTGCCACTGACAGGCTGTTTCGGACTCTGGAACAAGAAACCCGAACCAACGGCTCCGACAGTAATTAATGCCACACAAATGAAGGTCTTGTACCAGAGACCTGTCCCGATCAGTCTGAATGCGGTGGAATTCAATGTTCTGTCAGCAGAAGATCAAACCCGGTACGCTGATTTTATTGCCCGGTACGGTGCGGGAATCTGCTTGAGTCCGCAAGCCTATGAAAACTTGGGCATTAATATGCAGGAGGTTTTACGATATATACGACAGATGAATGCGTTGGTAGAGCAGTATGAAACTGACCGTATTGATGATAACCGTAATATTGTTAAGAGTGCTGGAGGACAAGAAAGTGAAGATCGGAAATAAAGATGTCCCGGTTGGGCAAGCAAGTGCCGTAATTGCTTTTATAACTTCAATCATCAGTGGGTGGCTATTTATTGATGGTTACTTTGCCCATGCAGGGGAGATTGACAAGGTAGGTACTGAAATCAAAGTTCAGGGCTGGACAATGGAACAGTCAGTCATTGATCTCCGTCTGGATGTTATTGATGAACGTCTGACTCGGGAATTGAAAAAGAAAGAACCCGACAGGGAAAAAGTGCGGAAATTTGAAAAAAGTATGCACAAGCTGGAAACCCGTCAAGAGTGGTTACAGCAATTACAGGATCAGAAATAGGAGAGCATCATGGCTTGGAAAAAAGCACCAGAACTACACAGCGGATGGGAATACGATGATGCCCCGGCTGATCCCGGTGTCGGTGGCGATAAAAAGAAACAGCGTAAGAAATCCAAATTCGACAAAATGGCTGGCGGCAAGCGTATGAAAAAACGCATGAACAAAAAGGGTGTCGAGGAAGACGTACCTGAATACTTCCACTTGAGAAGAGTCCGTTCCTAAAAATCTCCTGCAATTAATTTCACTTTTTTTCATCTTTTTTCTTGACAAACGTTTTTAAGCTGATATTATTACCAGCATAGACAAACAAATTCATTTAACGAACGGAGTTAAAAATGATCAAAGTTTACCAAGCAAAAAGTTTTCGCAAAGCATCAGGCTATCAGTTCAAACAGTTCGGTCTGAAAGACATGTACATGATGCTGTTGAATGACGAATATGAGCATGTTGCCAACGTTCCCGGTGAAGATTTAGAGGAAGCATTTCGCCTGACAAACAGCATTCAAAAAGGCTGGTATGAAGACAAAGAAATCTGCATCGGTGAGAAAAAAGGCTATCGTTCAACTTCTGTTGGCGACATCATGATTCTGAACAATAAAGAAATCTATGTTGTAGGTTCTTTCGGCTTTGATGAAATCGACATCATGGGTCTGCTGACAGGGGAGGGTGAATAATGTTTAAAGCAGAAGCAATCAAAATGACAGTGGCAGATGTGACCGACAATGATTTCTGCCTTGTCCCCGCTTGGGTAATCAGTGTTACCTTTGGTGACAAAACACTCTATCTGAAACGCTATTTCGATCAGGCAGAGTATTTAAAAATGATGACCACGCTGTTCAATATTCGTGCGGCGAAGTCAATTAACATGAATTATTGGGAAACAGAAAAGCCGCAGGGTCTCGATGGCTGGGAGTCAGGATGTTAGAGAAAATCGCAATACAAGCACAGCTGCCATTAATTGCAATTCAAACCGAGGACACGGTGAATGTTGACGGTGTTCTGGAATTTATTATCGGGGTAAAACCTGTTCGTCTGGATGCAGAAGCAATGGTACATGTGCTGGAGCAGAAGAGTGCCCATGCCACCAAAAAATATTTTGTGATTGATGGCACTGAAACCTTCGACATGAAACGTGCCTACACAGCAATGGCATACCGTGGGGCATCTTTGATTATTGTCAATGCGCCCGTCACCAAGCTTGCTTTTAACGCTGGACAGCTTCAATTGCCGCAGGCCATGCTACGAGATTTCCTACTGGAAATCACAGTGGATGACGCGGTAGATTCGCTCATGGTGGTGCTGGGAGGCTTAACGCTAAAAGAAGTAGGTGAAGTCTGCAAAATTGCCATGAGCAGTACAGGAGAGCTTACACCCAGATCGGTTGTATCCGCCCGCAAGATTTACAGCACCAATGTTAAAGGGGTTCGACAGGTGCAGACGACTTATCCATTCTATCAACCGCCACATTTTTTATTTGATTGGTTGTCAGTTGACGGAAAAATTTTTATGATGAAAGACGTTCCCGAAGAATTGATTCCACGCGGATTGGTTTTTGACGGATCAGCAGGTACAGGCAAAACGATGGGAGCCAAGTATCTTGCAAACGAACTGGGCATTCCCTTGTTTCATTTGAATTTGGGATCAATGCTCGGCAAGTATGTCGGTGAATCCGAAGGCAATCTTGAAGCAGCCCTGTCCACTGTCGATCAGATGGAACCCTGCATATTATTGCTTGATGAGGTAGAGAAAGTGTTGGCACAGTCAGACGATTCTGGCGTGTCAGGGAGAATGCTTGCTTCACTACTTTGGTGGTTGCAGGAGCATAAGAGTAAGGTATTCACGATTCTGACAACAAACGATTTGGACAGTCTTCCCAAAGAACTGTACAGACCGGGCAGAATCGACCATGTGTTTACCTTTAAGGGTCTGACGGATGCCAAAGATAAATTCAATATTGCTTCTGGTGTTCTGCACAGTTTGAACTTGCAAGGGGATGTTGAGTCCCTGCAAAATGAAATTTGGAAGATGACAAAAAACAGTGTCGAGGAGGTGACACCCGCAGAAATTACAAATCAGGTACACACACTGGTTAAAAATAGCTTAACAAACGTTAAATAAAACGAGGTAAACAACATGAATGAAGTAACGGAGCTGACCGGGACTACTGGCAGCATTTTCAAAATTTTCACCTACTCAGAGGACAAACGTTTCTGTGCAGGTGTACGTCCAATCATGGAGCCTACTATGGGCGGAGTGATTGTTGGTGTTCGTGTCCGAGCAGAATCTACCCCGGTAGACATCCCGGCAGCGTTCAACAAACCAAGCATTATCAGTGCTTTTCCTGATGCCAAATGGCATAAAGTATCTAAACATCACGCTTCCTTTATGGGCGGAATGCAGGTACACAGCCCTGACCAATTGCTGAACCTCCTGAAAGAACCTAAAAAACTGGTTGATCAAATTCTTGAAAGCTTGGGTACTGACTTTGATGTGTCAGAAGACAAGCTGGAAATGATTCGTGATTTGCTGACCCGCTATTACGATCATGAATACAAGACTCTGAAAACCAAGCTTGAAGCCAAGAAAGCTTCAACTGTTGTCAAAGGTGATTTCGGGGGCAGCGATAGTGTCCACTAAACTGATCGAAGAAAGCCCACTGCTGGTGTTACCCACGCTGGCAGTGGCAATTGGATTCAATGAAGCTGTCTTTTTACAACAGTTGAAATTCATCCTCCAGTATAAAGCTGTTGAAAAAGATGATTATCGTTGGCATTTCAAGACCTACAAAGAATGGGAGGAAGTGTTCCCATTCTGGTCAAACGCCAAAATTCGCAGAATTATTGGAAATCTCGAAAACATGGGCGTTCTGATTTCAACAGATAAATACAATCGAATGAAAGCAGACAACACCAAGTGGTATCGAATTGATGAAAATCAGCTGTCAAAAATGATGGATGACCACTTGCTCAAAATGAGCAATCAAGACTTGCTCAAAATGAGCAAAGGCATTGCTCAAAATGAGCAAACCAATACAGTACTACGTACAGATAGTAAAAAAGATAATAAAAAAGATAGTTTTTCTTCCGAAAAACCACAGGAAAAACCTTCCTCTGAAAAAGTTTCAGGGAAAGGCAAAAAGGTAAATGAAGTTATCTCTGAAATAGAAGAGGAGGAAATTGAAACGTTTGATGATTTGTTAACAGAGTTTTCCGAAAAGAAAGTGTCCAAATTACAGTTGGGTATTTTCTGGAGAAAAGTGATGAGGATTGCTGACCCTGATGCTTCCCTGATTCCTTCACCCAATGGGGTGCAGAAGAAAATGCTGGAGCAGGTGGCTATGAAACTTGATGGGGGCAATGTGTGGCTTTATATCGGGGATGCTGTGATGAACTGGAAAAAGTTTGTCGGGTATTGTCTGGATCATGCAGGGGAATTTGGATCACAGCCCCAATATCCAGATACCAAGTATCTTTCCAAACACGCTGATATGATGGTGAAGTTTTCTGATTCACTCAGATTGAAGCCGAAAATTAAAAAGAAAAGCAAAGAGGCCGTTGTTATTTCTGAACCCAAAGGACTGTTGGGCTAATTGCACTCAATTGCAATTGTCAAACGGTTGGACTACTTTGAGGTTAATGATGCAACGCAGGAGAGCAAATGAACGCAGTAATGGAAAAAGCCTTCGATTCGGGGGTGCTTGATAAAGATGTCCACATGCGACTGGTGGCAGATATTGAGCGCATTTCGAATATGGCGGGAATTCCAAAAGAACTGATCTGGACATCATCGAAGAAATTCCTGTCTGACAGTGAACTGGAGTGGATCATGAAATATGAATTCCACAAAAAGAATCTGAAAGCGGGATTGGTGATTACAGGCGGAGCAGGACATGCAATTGAGGCAAAGTTCATGAGCATGACAGGCTTACTCGTCCGCAATTTTGTGGATGCCCGTATGATGATCATGCAAAATGTATTGGATAAGTTGGAAAAACAGAAGATGTCTGAACCCTCAGTTCTGCTGATTCCCAACTTTCACATCGAGAAACACGCGGGCGGGCAGCTTCCTGCGTGGAAGATTTCAAATATTCTGGGCATGTTGATGCACAGACATGCTGCCGCCAGAATGAGCATCCTATATGTGTCTGATATGGATTCTCTGCTGGCAGATTACGGCGAGGTGGTCTATAACCATTTAGTTGAAAATTACGCAATTCTAAGCAACAAATAACAATAAGGGTAAAACGGAATGAAGTCAGTAGGATACAACCTGCTCAGTAGTGTTTTGCACTCTGAGAAAGGAGCCGAGGAATTTTTAAAATTAGATTTAACCGAAAAATTATTCATAGGGGAGGAAAAAGAAACATTTCAATTTATTCATCAACACGTCCGCAAACATGGGGTAACACCCACACCCAAGACCCTGTACAAAGAGATTGGGGAGCTGCTGGACTCAGTTGACGAGCCACCGACATTCTATTTGGACAAGGTAGAAGCGCGGTATATTCAAACCAAGGTCAAACAGGCACTTCTGAATGCAGACGAGCAGCTGGTGGCTAAAAAGCCGTTAGAAGCGTTTTCAGGGCTTCTGAGTGAACTGCAAGACTTGACCCTTCACACCAAAAGACATGAGATTGTGAACCTTGCGGAGCATGGATACGATCTTGTTTTCAATGACTACAAGCAAAAATGGCTGAAAGGTGACGAATTCGGCATCAAGACAGGCTGGGAAACCTTCGATCTGATGTCCAATGGTGTAGTCGGGGGTGATGTTGTCGTGATTGCAGGGCGACCCGCATCAGGAAAAACCTACATGCTGCTGAATATGGCAAGACACGCATGGCACAAACAGGGCAAAAAGGTAATGCTTGTATCAATGGAAATGAAACCTTTGCCATTGATCCATAGACTGACAGCTATACATACCAGTGTTCCTTCCACGTACTTCAAGAAAGGGGATTTGGTTACGAAAACCAAAGAAAAGGTTTTCAGCACCCTGCAAGATTTACACGATAAGCCCCCGTTCTGGATTATTGATGGAAATCTGACAGCAACAGTGGATGATATTGCGATTCTGGCCCAGCAATTGAAACCGGATGTGATTTACGTGGATGGTGCCTACATGCTCCGCGATACCGGGTTTTCAAAATCCAAGTGGGAAAAGATTTCCAATACGGCGGAAGGGCTGAAACAGAAAGTGGCCTCCGACATGGATATTCCTGTATTCGCCAGTTACCAGTTCAACAGGGATCAGACCAAAGTGAAAAAACAGGAAGAGGATACCGGCATTGAACATCTGGCAGGTGCAGACGCTATCGGACAGATTGCCTCAATTGTGCTGGGATTACTCGAAGAGGACACCCCTGAAACTCTTGACAAAAAGCACGTAAGGATTCTGAAAGGCAGGGAAGGCGAGACAGGAGGATTCGACATCAATTGGCTGTTTGATAAATACCCTTACATGAACTTTGACGAGTACACACCACCCGAACAGCCTACAGAATTGAGCTATGCGTGAGTGCAATTGATTGCAGCTAGTGTACAGTTGTGTACGGTTGTGTACGGTTGTGACAACCTGTGACAAAGTGTGACAAACCCTTCCAAACTGTTGCACTGCTGACCGGGTGACTGTATATTTAAGCTTCATTCATGTTTTACCTCATGTGATGAAGTTTGTGTGTATTAAACTTTCCCCGGCTTAACCTCCCTTAGTCGGGGAATTTTTTTGCAAAAAGTCTTGACAAACGTTAAACATGTGGTATTATTACACCATACACAACATGAAAGGAGTTAGTTAAATGTCTTATATCGCAGATTCAATCATTCAAAACATCGTTGATGTCATCATCAACACCCGTGATTTCTGTGGCAATGAGTGGGAAGCTGCCACAGACGAGGCTTATGCTTCGGGTCTGGTGGGTTCAGACATTCCCAAGGCGGTGAAAATCGCCAATTTCCGCGCTAATAAGGTGTGGAACTCCCACAAAAAAGCAGCGGGTGTAAACCCAAAATACATCTTTTAATCAATAGCCCTTCGGGGCAGAGGTAAACTATGGCAGTTACATTCACAAAACCAGTTGAGGCAACTGAATCTGCAACAAAGCAGGCAGTGGATTTATCAGAGGTGCAGAAACTTGCTGATACAATGGGCGATCTGCACGAACACATCAAAGCTTTAAAAAATCAGCTGGCTCCAATGGAGAAAGAATTCAAGAAAGCAGAAGCGGCTTTTCTGAAAATTGTTGATACTGATTTTGAGGCTGATCTTGAAGTGACTATCAAGGGTCAATTCCATACTGCAATTGCAGGGGCGAAGACCAACAAAACTGAGGTCACTGATAAAGAATCTCTGGTGGCAATGCTTGACGCTATGACACCGGGACTCGCTGTATCAATGGCAAGCTTTGGCATCACTGATCTGAGAAAGACCTTGAATGAGGCTGAATTTGATTCCGTGACCAAAACCGAACGTATTGGCAAGCGTAAGGTCAGTCTTTCATGAATCGAAAGGGGATTGAAAACTTCCTGAAACTGGTGGGTTCTGTTATTCAGACCAATCAGAGCAGGGAGGGGTGGGTAATAGCATCCTGCCCGTTTGCAGTCTGGAAACATAAAGGCGGGGTGGATAATAACCCTTCATTTGGAGTAAAAATCAATGATAAGTCAAAGTCTCATTACCACTGTTTTAGCTGTGGTTCTTCCGGTTCTCTATATGACATGGTTTTGGAACTACGTCATTTGGGACTCACTGGCAAAGACCTCGGTGAAGCCACACAATTAGCATTGGATGAAGAAAATCACGCGGTATTGGAGTTGCCCGATTATGAAGATTCCGAACCTGAACCTGAGTGGGTTAAGTGGCCTGAATATTATATATCTGGCTTTGTTTCAGCTACGCAGCACCATGATTCTATCGGGTATCATGCGGCTCGGCAGGTTCCTGATTGGGTCAGCAATGATCTTGGGCTTATCTATGATAGTGATCGGAAGCGTGTATGTTTTCCTATACGTGCTGAAAATGGTGATCTTACTGGGCTACACGGTCGTGCAATCTTTCCCGATATAGAACCCAGATATTATCAGTACGGCTGGCAAGGCAAAAGAAATCAGCTGATCTGGTATGGTGAGGACAAGATTAATCCCGAAGACCCCGTGATAATGGTGGAGTCAGTTTATGATTTCGTTTCTGTTTATGAAGTCTATAAAAACGTCATCAGTCCATTGACTGTAGGATTCAGTAAAAAGAAAGCCAAGCGCATGTCTCACCTCAGTCATATCATCACATTGTTCGATCATGGACAGGGCGGTAATGAGGCCAGATTGCGGGCAACAAAGTTTTTTCCTGATGCGATTGTTGAGCATTTGATCCCGACTGAAAAGCAGGATGATGCGGGTAATATGACACCAGACGAACTCAGGGAAATTTTACATGGCAAGATAAAACTTGCTTGACAAACGTCAATATTAGGCTAAACTAATACACGCTCCAGAGAGCAATTGAACTTAACTAACGTCTTCAATAAGACAGGAGATAACTCATGGCAGTTACATTTTTAAAGAAAGGTGCAGATGCACACGCACAGATAGAACAGGCAAATAAAGAACAGGAAGAAGCGGCAAAACAACAAAACGTTTTTCGCTACAGACTGACACCGGGAGAATCAGGAAAAATCACGTTTCTTGACGGTGATCTAAATTCAGATGGCATGTTGGACATCATTACTTATTTTGAGCATACGGTAAAACGTAACGAAAAATTTGTGAATTATCCTTGTGTGTCTGACACCGAGCCTTGCCCTCTTTGTATGTTGGATAACAAGAAAACGCTGGTTGGCGTGTTCTCAGTTATTGACCATCGTAGCTATACCAGTAAAAACGGTACGGTTTACAAAGATACTGTGAAGCTGTTCGTCTGCAAACGCCCAACACTGGAACTGTTAGAAAAAGCAGCTGTAAAACGTGGCGGCTTAACTGGCTGGACAGTGGAAGCGATTCGCGGCAATGAAAAGACATCCGCAGCAGTGGGTGGAATGTTTGATTTCGAAACTCAGATGACCCTTGATGAAATAAAGGCTAAATATGAAATTGATGGTCCGCTGAATTACGAGGAAGTCATTCCTTACTACACAGCAGATGAACTCCGTGAACTGGGTTATGGTACTCAGACTATAGGAGCAGATCATTCCGCAGCCAATGTTGAAGCAGCCGCAGAAGGCAGCTTTAAAGGCGAACTGTAATTGGTCAGGGGGGAGCAATCCCCCCGTTATCATCATGCAATTATTAACAAACTATCAGCCGATAAGTGTAGGCGGCTCTGCTGTATATCCTTACAGTAAAGAATTGGCAAAGACGTTCACTGTGCCTCATAAATTTGATCCGACTGAGCAGATCAGATTGTATCGTGAAGTGAAAGTGGGCAATAAACACATGTTGTTGGCTCCAAGGCAATTATGTCCTAAAGGTCACATGGTTCCTGACAATCGTAAATCGGGATTGGATGTAGATTTTGCATCCATATTCAAACCCAGAAACGATGAACAGGCACGGGTTGTTGCTGAGACTGTAGGACTACTCAAGCAGGAAAAGAATTTTATTGTTCAGGCTCCGACTGGATTTGGTAAGACAGCAGTCAGCATGGACATTGTTGCAGAAATTGGCAAACAGACATTGGTCGTGGTGACAAAGGAGGACATCAGGGATCAGTGGATCGAAGCAGCCCAGAAGTTTCTGCAATTGAGTGCAAAAGAAATAGGACTGATTCAGGGTGATACATTTTCAGTTCACGGCAAGAAATTGGTGATTGCCATGATACAAACCCTGTCAAAGTCCGCTAAATTTAAACCTAATGATTTCGATACATTTGGTTTGGTTATTTATGATGAAGTTCATAGAGTGGGTGCAGATCATTTTAGTAATAGTGTTTATTTTCTTCCCGCTAAGTTGCGGATTGGGTTATCTGCTACACCTACTCGAAAGGACGGTAGGGACATTGTTTTAAAAGCCCATATTGGGGATACGCTGGTATCGAGTGAAGCAATGAACATGGTGCCAAAAGTACTGTTTAAGAAAACAGGATTCAGGCTACCGCAAGTAAAGCGCAAGGTGAATGGCTACTGGAAAATGGTGAAGTTGCCACACTCTGCGGGAAAGACACAACACATCAATAAACTGTTATTGAAAGATGTTGCCCGAAATAAACTGATAGCCAGTTTTGTTCGGGACGCTTATGAAGTAGGGAGAAATGTGATCATATTTTCTGAATTGAAAGATCACCTCCAAGCATTGTATGACGAATGTGTTTTTCAAAAGATTTCTACTGGCGACATGGCATTTTATGTTGGTGGTATGAAAAAAGAGGAACGGGAGGCTGCGAAGAAAAAGCGGATACTGTTTGCTACTTATCAGATGACAAGTGAAGCAACCGATATTCCGAAATTAGACACCGCAGTATTAGCCACTCCACGTTCAGATGTAGTTCAAACAATAGGGAGAATTTTAAGAGTTTACCCAGACAAACCGAAGCCAGTGGTATTCGATTTGATTGATTCCGACAGTAGCGTTTTTGAAGGCTATTTCAATAAACGTTTACAGTGGTATTCGTCAATCGGGGCAGAGGTAAAGTCACTGGGTTAGAGAGGTGATTATGAGCAGCAGGTCAAGACGCGAAGCAAAGTACAACCATGACTATTATCAGGAACATCGTGACGGTATCAGTCAGCACAAAAAGGACAGGTATCAGAATGATCCTGAATATAGGGCAAAAATGTTAAAGAATGCCAAAAAGAATAGACGGAAAGCAGGTGAAGCTCCCGACAGTATGGAGCCTACAATCGTCTATATTGGCGACATTCCTGTACAGGCTTTTCCTATTGGAACTGTGGCATACATGGTGAATTCTTCTGTCTCAAGATTAAAATCTTGGGAGTACAAGGGAATTCTGCCAGAGCCAACTATTGAATCCAGTAAGCGTATGTACCTTCCTCATCAGGTGAAATTGATTGAAGAGTTGGTCAAGTGTGCAGACAAGCAGACTGGCAGAGATTTGGGTGAGGATGTCTTGAGTAAGTCAAAAGACATT
>JAAUXZ010014570.1_pt1 | contig 17309 bp, 18 predicted proteins | sample 7278131 | NCBI WGS metagenome assembly JAAUXZ01 (sample SAMN14350119, study PRJNA611818) | marine sediment metagenome | isolation source: surface marine sediment (3m) | place: French Polynesia: Moorea | collected 2018-08 | reverse complement strand
CTAAGAACCGCACTATCCACACGTTTAAGCACGGTGTACAGGAAGCTGATGAGCAGGAATAAAACCAGGGCGGCGGCGGCAGCGGAAACACTCATCCACTGCTTGAATGTACTCACGAAGGGTGAAATATCATGGACCAGAATCAAGTGAGTATTATGCTGACCCGCAGCATCTTCCATGCTGACATCGGTTAAGGACGCTGTGATGTTCTCAAAATTAATTTCGTAAGTGGTACCCCTTTCATGCTCGTGCTGATGACGCAGTTCATTACTAATAAGGTGTTGCACGTCTTCAATCGGATGGAGATGATCATGCCCGGGGATACCGTGCAGCCTGAATCCCTTCAGAATTTCAGTCAAACCCGGATGGGATGCATAACTGAGCACGGCCTCTTCAAAGTATTCCCAGGGATATCGGTTCTGCAATGGGCCTTGATTCTCTTCCCATTGCTGCTGGTTCAAGACAGTCTTGTCGATTAAAAAGGCGATCTCAACATCATGTTTTTCGGACAAGTTGTCTAAAATGACTTCGATTTCCTTGCCTAATTCCATGTATCCGATGACCTGGTTATCATCGATAACGGGTACCACAACACGCAACGTGTAATAACCCAGAGGGCCCAATTCCATGCCAAAAGCAGGCTTGCGGGTGATTTGTGCCTGTTGCATTGTCAGCCGATCGATAACGTCACCGAAACGATTCGGGCTGTGCAGGCGTAACAGGTTGGTACCGTCTGGCTTATGGAAATAAAAATGGGTAATCCCCTGGTTATCTCTTAAGCTTTCAAATCGGCTTCTGAAGGCGGCGTTCAGTTGCCCTCGATTTTGATACTTGAGCAGGTTTTCAATTTCCGGGTCATTGAGTAAGACCTCTTGTAGCGTGATCAGTAGGATGGTCTCGTTAGAGATACTCAGGTCCAGTGAGCGCAGCGTATTGTCAATTTGCTGCTGGGTACTGATTTGAAGTTGTCGCTCATACAGGGTTTTTAAGGCGATCAGGAAGCCCGCCATCAAGATTAATAACCCAATAGACAGCGGCACTAACAAGCGCCGTTGTAAGGGTTTTATCGAGCGTTCATTCGAATGCGGATTCAATTAATAGTCTCCTTGCGGCGCACCTGCAACCATGCAATCTTTTATTGTTTTCTATTATCGAGGCAAGGGTGAATTGATCGCTTTCTCGCCATACGGCTATTTATAGGTCAAATTACCCCATTTAACCATGTCATAGGCCACAAAATTTACATCAATCAACAGGATTTGAGGAGATCGCTAGCGCTGCAGGTTCAGGCTTTGTTCAATGGCCGATTGTATGGCGGCACACAAGCTACCACTATCGGCCTGACCGGTACCCGCGAGATTGAGCGCGGTCCCATGATCCACCGAGGTGCGTATGATCGGTAATCCCAGGGTGGTGTTAATGGCTTCATTAAAGCCTGCGTGTTTCAGTACAGGAAGTCCCTGGTCATGATACATGGCCAGTATGGCATCAGCATTTTGCAGCGATTGTGGGGTAAAGACCGTATCTGCCGGGTAGGGGCCACTGACCCTAAAACCTTGATCCTGAAGTCTCCCGATCAACGGGGTAATGATCTCGATTTCTTCACGACCCAGGTAGCCATTTTCGCCGGCATGGGGATTTAATCCGCAGACCTTGATATGGGGTTGCGGGATATTAAATTTTCGGGCCAGGTCGTCATGCAGAATGCGTATAATTTGTTCCAAGTCTGCAGCGTTGATAGCAGCAGGCACCGCGCTTAAAGGCAAGTGGGTCGTGGCAAGGGCGACTCTCAGATGAGCAGTGGCGAGCAACATCACGGGTTTCGGCGCCGCACACCGTTCAGCCAGGTACTCCGTATGACCACTGAATGGGATACCGGCTTCATTGATGATGTCTTTTTGAATGGGTGCCGTGACCATGGCATCGAATTCACCACTCAGGCAGCCTTGAGCGGCTCTGTCCAGTAATTCGAGTACATAGGCTGCATTGGCGGAATTGAGTTGGCCGGGTTGAGACGGTTCCCGTAAGGGATAGTGGATGATTTCCAGCGCATCATCGGGGGCGGGATGATCCGGTTGATAAGTCGCAAGTTCGATCGGTTTGCCAATGGCCATGGCACGTGCGCGGAGCAGCGCCTCATAACAGAGCAGAATCAGTCGGGCTGCAAAGGACCTGCCCGTTAGGCTGGCCATCAACTCCGGCCCTATACCTGCCGGTTCACCTGAGGTGATCGCAATGCGAACCGGTTCAGGCATCTATGATTTTTACGAAGGCCTGGTCACGCAGTCTGCGTTGCCATAATTCAAGCACTTCCTGTTTCTTTTGTTGTTCAAGCTGCGCTCGGATTTTATTGCGTTTGTTATCCTCGGTTTCATCCACTGTACGCCGGTCCATGACCTGCAGAATATGCCAGCCAAATTTGGAACGGAAGATCTCGCTGATTTCACCAATGGGCGTGACTTCCAGGGTCTGTTCAAAAGCAGGCACCATGACGCCTTTACCAAACCACCCCAGATCTCCGCCCAGACCGCCGGATCCCGTATCCATAGAGTGTTTCTTGGCCAGTTCGGCAAAATCTGCACCGGCCAGCAACTGGGATCGCAGATTCTGTAATTTTTCCTGGGCCTGAGTGGCATTGGTTAACGCGTCTTCCTTGATGAGGATGTGACGTGCGCGGGTCTGTTCGTTCAGAATACGCTCACCATCCCGTTTATCATCAAGTTTAATCACGTGAAATCCGCTGGCACTGCGCAGGGGTTCACTGAAGTCACCGACAGCCATGGTCGGAACGATATTGGCGAATAGGCTGGGGATCTGGACGCGTTTACGCCAGCCTAGATCGCCGCCTTTCAAGGCATTACTGCCGGCTGACTTTTCACTGGCTAATTGTGCAAAGTCCGAACCCTGATTCAGTTGTTGCAAGATTTGCTCGATATCCAGGCGTGCCTGAGAGACCTGTTCACTAGTGGCCCCATCTGGCAAGGCAATCAAGATATGGGAGAGTTTGTATTCGATGGCCTCGTTGTCACGGCTGCTGCGCGCGAGAAAATCATTTACTTCCTGGTCTGAAATATCCACGTTCTGGCGAGCATAGCTTTCCTTGATCCGGTTGATGGCCAATTCATCCTTAATGTCCTGGCGGAACTCTTCATAATCGAGTCCGGATTCCAGAAGCGTGCTGCGAAACTGGCTCAAGTTCATGTTGTTTTTTTTGGCCATGTTTTGCAGGGTTCGATTTAACTGGGTATCCGTGATCTTAATACCTCTTTGGGTTGCCTCCTGGCGCAAAATGGATTGATTGATCATTAATTCCAGCACCTGACGGTTAAGTGACGTTGGCGGTGGTAATTGCCGTCCACTGCGCGCAAATTCTTCGCGTATCTGCAGGATCTCATCTCTGACTTCGCTGTTGGTAATGACGTCATCTTCAACAATGGCAACAATTGAATCAATGTACGCGGGTTCAGCGGCATGGAGGGTGCCGAGTCCCAGGCAGGTAAATATCAGGTAAACAATGACTTTCATTAAAAACTTCGCTAAAACTTAGGTTGATAACCAAGAATACCATCTTCCAACAGGCTGTTGATATCTTTTCCGGCGCTACTGAGACCTTTCAGGGTCAGTTGGAAATAGACCGAGCGATCGGTTTCTTCGAAGTTGTTATCGCTGCTTTCCTCAAACAGCAATTTCAAACCCCAGCAACAGCTTTCATACGCGAAACCTAACAAGTTTTGTACGGGTTTATCTTCACGAATGGAATGTTGGCGCTTGGCAAATGTCGTCCAGTTATTCGACACTGGATAGACAAACGACACCGTACTTTGTTCCAGGCTGTCACGTCGAAAACGATATTCCAGGTTAAAAGCCGAAGGTGCATCATGACGACGGAGCGATACATCCGTTTGGGCGGATTCCTTAGCCTCCTGGTCGTACACGGAGGTGATCTGGAAATCCCAAAGAGGATCTGGTTGATAGACCAGGCTGGTGATCAGATTGGAACGGTCGCGTTCATCAACCGTGTTATCCAGACTCACTCTGCGATCATCGGCATAAAACGCCTGGCCGATACTGGCACTGAAGATTTCATTGCCCGATTCTGCTTTCAGTAAACGCGTGGTCAAACCAAAACTCAGTTGTTTGGCATCACCGATACGATCAGCGCCGGAAAAACGGTTATTGATGAACAGATTATTGTAACTCTCGGACAATAATGACGTATCAAAATCCGGAATCTGGGATTGATCTTCATAAGGTACATGTAACAGGTATAGCCGGGGCTCCAGCGTTTGAACCCAGTTTGCACTGGCTCCTGCCTGGCGTTCAAAAATCAGCCCACTATCGATACTGAAGAGGGGGATGGCGCGTGAAATATCGTTGTCACCTGCCGTATTATTATCCAGTTCGTATTGCGTCAGGTCCAACTGCAGTGTGGGCTTGAAGTAATACGCATCGCTTTCCAGAATGTACTTGAAGGTGGGAACAATATGGAGTCGATTTCCAGTAACGCTCTGTTCTTTGTCAAACTCGACCCATTCGTTATCCCAATCAGCCACCACGCGCCCCGAGCTTGAAACAAACTGCCTATCCAGTGCAATCAACGGTAAGCGCTGATAGGGTCTCGAGGCGATGGATTTATCGAGATTGATGGTTTGATACTCGTCAAACAGTATTTTTGTATCCCAGCCCCTGAACGCAGCATTGATTTGGATGGAACTGGGCAAGTAATCCACATCTTCAATGTTTTCCAGGCCATCAAAATCGTTGAGAAAATCACTGTCTGACACGCGTTGTATCAAGATCGAGGTTTTAACGGTTTGATCGATACCCGCCTCATGTTGCCAGCGCCGATACCAGCGTTCATCCAGGTATTGGTCATCATCAAGCCAGGATAAGTGCAATGCCCCCCGGTGATGCTGAAACAGGTAGCGGTTTTCTGTGTTCAGTTGTAGACCCCGTCGGTCATACCAGATAGGGGTAATGGTCATGTCATAGTGGGGTGCCAGATTCCAGTAAACGGGTAATGACAGAGTGATACCATCCTCTTCCTGATAAGCAAGGGTTGGAGTCAGCACACCGCTGAGCCGATCATCGGTGATCGGAAAACGAAACCAGGGGAAATAAAACACCGGTACTTGTGCGATGCGTAACACCGCATCATGCGCTGTGCCAAATCCGGAAGCCTGATCCAGAGATAATTTGGCGGTCGTTAAAGACCAGTCGTTGCGCCCTGGGTCACAAGTGCTGTATCGGACCTGGTAGAGTTCAACCAGGTCCGCATTCAATTGTCTAATTTCATGAGCACTGCCACTGAGATGGTTTTCAAAGAGTTGAAACTCGACCTCTGAAAACAAGCCCTGGCTTGTCTCCATGTTATAACTTAATTGCTTGGCTTCCAGACGGAAAAAATCATCCAGGTAAACGAGATTGCCGCTGGCTTGTAAACGTTCTGGCTGGCGGAAAAAATTGAGCTGATCGGCAAAAATGTGCTGAGATTCTCGCTTCAACTCAACTTGACCTGAAAACTGCATATAGTCCTTGTTTTCGCTGATGACTGTGTCGGCTTCTATTTGGGTAGCAAATAACTCGTAATCAATCGATCGATCGGGGGTGATCACGGGGGTACCACACTGACTCCAATCGGTGTCAGCGAACAGGTTGATGGGCACACTGACCAGCCAAAACAACAACAGTGAATATTTTTTTTCGAGCAACAGCAATCTATTGTATGATTCTTACAGGGCCTTGGGGCATTGCGCATGAAGCATATACTGATCCGCCTGAATCTTGAATGAATATTTTCAGTCGACAGCCTAAGGTCCGTGACCTGTTGAGGCGTTAAGGTCGTTCTATGATCAATAGTTGAATTTAGAAATGACGAGGCGTTATGGATTCACATTAAATAACGAATCCTTTTATTAAAGTATGAAATTGATATAACGCATTATGGCTTAACTATGGAGTTGAATCCCAAGACTGTGTATATTCGGGAAACAACATAATAACTAGGAGGAGTCATAATGAAATTTCGTCGTAAAACTTTAGTGGCACTGTCCACTGCATTCCTGGCGTCGGCCATGCTATTACCGATGTCTGCCCAGGCCAAAGAACGTGTTGTTTTCAGTGGCGGGCCGGCCGGGGGTACCGTCCAGGTGGTGGCCAACGCGATTCAAGTCTACAAGCCCATAAAAGAATCCAAGGACTTCAGGGTCAGAGCCCAATCTTCAGCCGGTTCAGTCGAGAATCTGCGCAAGGTGAACTCGGGTAAAGCGCAAATGGGCGTGGTTTACTCAGGTCACGTTTACCTCGGCCGTAACGGTAAAATGAAAAACGATACCAAGAAATATGAAGATGTGATGGCCGTCGGCTGGCTTTATGGTGCACCAGGACAACTGATCGTACGCAAAGGTTCTGGTATCAAGAGCACCAAGGACCTGGCCGGTAAAAAAGTGGGTGTGGGTAATGCCGGTTCCGGTGCCTTCGCGAACTGCGAATTATTCTTTACCCATATGGGCGTCTGGGACAAAATCGAGCGAAACGCCATGGGTTACAACGATGCCGCCCAGGCCTTTGGCAACAACCAGCTGGATGCGTTCTGGCTGTTTACGGCCTTCCCCAGTGGTGCCGTCATTATGGCAGCACAGACCAATGATATTGAGCTGGTAAACCTGGGTAAGGATGCTGAAGAGTCCGGATTTTTTGATGAATACCCCTACTTTTCCAAGCTTTCGGTCCCGGCAGGTACTTACCGGGGTGTCGATTATGAATCCCCTTCCTTCCAGGATTCAGCGTTATGGGTGGCGAATTCCAAGGTATCGGAAGATACAGTGTACAAAATGCTGTCCGCAGTCTACTCCGATGAAGGCCTCGCCCATATGAAAGCACAGAAGAAAACCTTCAAGAACATGGCGCTTGATACCGGTGCCCAGGGTGTCGTGACCCCCTGGCATCCCGGGGCGATCAAGTTCTGGAAAGAAAAAGGCATGATGTAATAAAAAAGGGCGGAATAAAATCCGCCCTTTTTCTTTTGCCAAATCATCAAGATTTAGTTGATTTTTGACTGATTAAGAGGGGGCAGTCATGCGCTTCGATCAATTACATAAATTCGAACAAATTCTGTTCGATGCCATGGCCATCGGTCTGGTGTTGTTTTATTCCTACTCAGCAGTATTGGAACCCGCGGCAACCCAGTACCATCGAGGTATCTACGTCATTATTACCTACGTACTGGTATTTTTAGTCTACCGGTCAAACTGGGGCGGCATCTTCGGTAGGATTTGGGATTATGTCCTGATTGGTTTATCCATAGCCTCGCTGGGTTACTGGATTGTGAACTTCGAAGCCATCAACTATCGTGCGGGAGCAGAAACCGAATTAGATACATATGTCGCCATGGTCGGTGTGCTGGTCGGTATTGAAGTTGCCCGACGCGTGGTCGGCAGTGTATTTGTCATTATTGGGGCCATCATGTTGCTTTTCGGGGTTTATGGTGACAGTGATTTTGTGCCCGAAGTGATACAGCATGCCGGTGATACCTTCCCTTATCTCTGCGTCAGTATCTTCTACAAGAGCGACGGGGTCTTCGGCATCATGGCTAACGTACTGGCCACCTACATCATCTTGTTTGTTATTTTTGGGGCGTTTCTCGAAAAGAGTGGGGCGCAGCGTTTCTTCATCGATTTTCCCCTGGCCGCCGTGGGCCACAAGATTGGGGGTCCCGGAAAGGTGTCCGTCATTGCCAGCGGTCTGTTTGGTTCCATCTCTGGCAGTGCGATCGCCAACACGGTGTCTACGGGTTCCTTCACAATCCCAATGATGAAAAAGGCCGGATTTCGTCCGCATGTGGCTGGAGGGATTGAACCCGCAGCCTCCATAGGGGGTATGTTCATGCCTCCGATTATGGGCGCGGGTGGATTTATCATGGCCGAATTAACCGGTCTGCCATACTCGCAGATCATGTTGGTGGCGATTTTCCCCGCCCTGATGTATTTCTTCAGCGTGTTCATGATGGTTCATTACGAGGCCAAGAAGTACAATATTGTGGGTGAGAAATCCAAGGAAAGTGCCTCGCAAATACTCAAAAAGGAGTGGTTTTATGTGCTGCCGCTGGTAGTCATCACGATCTTCATGTTATCGGGCTATTCGCCCGGTTATTCCGCCATCCTGGGTATCGTGGCCTGTATTGTAATCAGCTGGTTTAGACGAGACACTCGTATTGATCTCAGGGGTTTCGTGCATGCCTCTCGAGCAGGGGCCGAGCAAAGTCTAAAAATCGGCGCCACGGTGGGTGTGATTGGTATCATCATTGGCGTTCTGACCTATAGTGGGCTGATTCTGACTTTTGCCGATATCGTCATTGAGCTCGCCGATGGCAAACTGTGGCTGACTATTCTGTTCATTGCGCTGGCTTCGCTGATCCTGGGGATGGGTGTGCCGGTCACCGCCGCTTATCTGATTACCGCGGTGGTTGCGGTACCTGCTCTGACTGAGCTGGGTATCAATCCTCTTGCGGCTCACATGATCGTGTATTGGTTATCCCAGGATTCCAATATCACGCCTCCAGTCTGTATCGCGGCTTTTGCCGGGGCCACGATTGCCAAAGCCAACATGTGGGCAACCGCCTGGATTGCGTTCAAGTTTGCCAAGTTCCTGTACCTCGCGCCATTCATTTTCGGTTATGTCCCCGAGTTTTCCCTGGATGGTAGCGCTACGGATATTGCCATAACGTTTGTGCTGGTCTTTTTAGGGACCTGGGCCTATAGCTGGTTCCTGAGTGGTATCTGGCTCCCTCGGAAGAAAGAACCAGTGGCATAACTTACTGATTTAATACAAATTGTGAAAAACTTGGCTATGAATTAGTTAAAAGTTCACATTTTAAACTAATCAATGTGACATAATCACAGCTTATGTTTTAAATAATATTTTTCTATATTAGTATCTACTTATACTAAATTTTGGAGAAATATTATGAAACTTAAAAAACAGCATGAAGATCGTGCCAAATATTACGATCGATTGGTTAAAAAGATAGTGGTTTACGGCGCGGCCGCTTTTTTTGCCGTCGGTACCGTTATTTCACAAGTCTGGATCGGTGTCTAAAAAAGCCCCTTAATTGGGGCTTTTTTTCATTATCCTTGTTTCCTCTCCTGCATTTTATCCCCCACCCCTTGAAAAATAGATTTTAATTCAGAGACTTACCTCTGGTATCTATGTGACATAATCACACCTTATGTTGCCATAAAATAAATAAATCATATAATTTAACCATATTAAATTTTTTGGAGACCATTATGGAACGCGTTGAGTATTATGATCGTCTGGTCCAAAATGTTGTTATCGGTGGTGGCGCGGTGGTATTTGCCGTGAGCACCTTAATCGCGACTTTATGGATAGGCGCTTAAAATAGAAATGAAGAAGCCCCAGCGATGGGGCTTTTTTCGTTATAGACGTTTTTTGGCGATATAACCCGAATAGATCAGGTGTGCTTCACCCTCAATGATCTGACTGTAAACGGTTTCTCCTTTACTTCTACCCAGCCCCTGTGTAATCGCCTCCTGTTCCGGGATTGGGATCAGCGGCAGTACCGGGATTCCAAAATCGCTTTTCGCTGTTGCAGCGACCGGCCACAAGTTGCTTTAGTGAGCCAGGTGCCGTAGTTGAAAGTTTCAATGGATCCATGGCTGATGCCGTATTGTTCAGAATTTCACAGGTTTTTTTTGCAGTTTTCGTTGTAGCGTGCGTCGATGCATACCCATTGCTCGAGCAGCGGCAGAAATATTTCCATCATGATCACTTAAGACTTTCTGCAGGTGTTCCCATTCCATGCGCTTGGCAGACATGGGTTTATTTTCTACGTTAATGTCCACATTACCTTGGTGTTGTTTAAACGCCTGGATAATTTCATCCACTTCAGCGGGTTTGGTCAGGTAATGGGTGGCGCCCAATTTTATGGATTCAACCGCCGTACTGATGCTAGCAAATCCGGTTAATACCACGATATGAATATTAGGGTTAATGTTTACCAGTGTCTTTATCACGTTAAGACCGGATTCATGGCCAATTCGAAGATCGACCACGGCATATTCGGGGCGGGTTGCCTGGGCCAGCCTAATGGCTTGTGCAAGGTTATGGGCAACCTGTACAGTGAAGTTGCGTTTATTTAAAGCCTTTGCAAGCACATGACAAAAGACTTCATCGTCATCCACAATTAACAGGTTGTTTGATGGTTCCACGGCTGAATCATTCATGGTGAAATTATATCAAGGGCAACATCACGAGAGTAAGTGTTCCTCCCGAATCCGGGCGCTGGAATTGAACCTCTCCACCGTATCGGCGCAAAGTTGTAATGGCGAGAAAAAGGCCGATACCCATGCCATCCGGTTTGGTTGAAAAAGTTACATTTCCAGCCAGGTTAATTTGTTCGTCTGTCATGCCGGGTCCATCATCTTTGATCGCAATCTTTAAAATTCGGTCGTCAATCGAAGTATCGACAGAGATTAATTCAGGACTGGCATCCGCGGCGTTATTCAACAGGTTAATAATGGCCTGTCGAATAATGCGATCATTCAGTAACTGCCCTGCGCTACCGGTAACATGCTGCTGATATTGTAACGTTACATCTGGTCGAAGTTGTTGCCAATGATCGATCGTTTCATCGATAAAGGTTTCAATCGGAATCAGGTGGCCCGCATCGGCACGAGATTCACCGGTAGAATCTGACAGTACCGAAAGAATGGATTTACAGCGTTGAATCTGTTCTAACAGGATGTTTTGATTTTCAAACAAATCCGGATGATCTTTTGCATTAAAACCATCCGTTAACTCTCCCGAAACAATTGCCAGGCTGGCCAATGGGGTACCTAATTCATGAGCGGTACCCGCAGCCAGTGTACCCAGAGTCACCATTTGTTGATCACGTAACTCACGTTGTTTCGCTTCCGCTATGGCCTTGTCACGTTGTTTTAATTCTCGAGATAGATAGGTAATAAACCAGGTGACCAATAAGGCACTGACCATGAAGCCAAACCACATACCCAGTACATGCTGGGAAAACTGGCCATCGCTTCCGGGTGGATGATGATCATGCATGCTGTACGACAACGGCACATAAAATTTAACTAACAGGCTGTAAAGTAAGATGGTTAAGCCTGTTAACCACCAGGTGGGTTTTCCGGGTATGACCGTGGCCGCTATGGCCAGGGGAATCAGATAAAAAAATGTAAAAGGATTGGTGGCGCCCCCAGAAAAAAAAAGGATCAAGGAAAAAGAAATGATCTCAACCAGCAATTGAAAGAAAATGATGGGAGGTGTAATGCTCCTGCCCGCATCAATGACATAGCGGGTGATCAAATTGGTGACCGCCATGATGGTCACCACGATGGTTAAGGGAATCACCGGGAGATTGATGCGCAGGCTGTATAGCGCCAGAAGGACCATGAGCACGATAAAAGTAATCGTGATATTGCGCAAAAAATAAAGCTGCCTAAGTATTTTGATCAGGCTTTGAGAATTATCAGAAATCATTCGGATGCTAAGCAGTGAGTTGTTCTTGGTGAAGCCAAAGGCTGAATTAATATGAAAAGTTCTATAAAAGTAAAGTTAAAGAGTGGGGGTGCGACAAAATGTCACTTCCCCATGAAGGTCGCTTTACCTAAGCTTGCGCTCCAAGATTACCTGAACAGGATGCATATGAAAAAGTTTACTTCTATGATGACCACCCTGCTGATCACTGTTTCAGTGACGGGTTATGCTGCCAGCCAAGGTATGAAATCCCCGATGGATGGTCAGCATAAGCCTGGTATGGGGCATCAAGGTCATAAAATGGCCATGAAACATGCGAATCCGTTACCCAATTTCATGAAGGTGATCAAAAAACATGGTGATCAACTGGCTTTAACTCAGGAGCAATCAGCCGCTTTAGAGGCTTGGCGCAATGAAAATAAAAAAGCTGTGCACGATTTAGCCAATTCAGTGACTTCAGCAGAAGCGGCTTTGCATGATGCGGCTTTCACGAATGCAGCACAAGCCGATTTACAGGATTTGATGGATAAGGTGTTACACCTTCGTCTGCAATTGGCACAACGTAAAATGCGTTGCCGTGAAAATATGCGTACTGTTTTAAATGAGGATCAGTGGAAGCAGGTGGTCAGCCTGTACCAGGATAAAGTACTGGCACAACAATAATTCTGAATGATTTTAATTTAACTGTTCACCCTTAGTTCCAGGGTTGCACTCATCTATACTCTCCCCCTCTTAGATGGTGTAACTCTGGGACATTTTATTTTCTGGCCTGAAAATAGCGCCACTTAATGAATAGCAGTATCATGAGCATGATCATACCGGCAACTGAGAAACTACCCGAGACACCTACTCCGTAGCTCACATCAACGTAATCCGCATCGTAATGATCATCGTAAAGATAAGGATCATCATGTTCTCTGTCTTCCAGGGCAATACTGCGATTGGACAGGTCCGTATCGAGTATGAGGCTGTCCATGACGCCATGATGTGAGAAGCTGTGTAATTCAACCAGTACCTCGTAGTAGCCGGGTGCGTATCCATCGATTAATTCTGTTAAAACCTCGTAGGTGTCATCAGCCGAGTCATGATGAATTTCAAACAGATCACTTTCGGTATACTGGTACCAGGGCCCACCTTCATAACTGAGGAATAATTTGACATAAACGGTCGCATATTCCGATGAGGTATCCGCATCAAAAATAACCTTCAGATGATGATAAAATCCATCATCATCCAGATCTCCCGATAATTCCAGCCAGGCATCAAATATTTCGAATGTGGTTTCTGCGCCGTGAAGAGCAGTTTTAGCGGCAAGATTGATATCGCTCCGTGGATAAGCTAATACCGGTTTAACCTGTTTTATCACCTCGCTAAGATTCGTTGTAGGATCGATTGCATATTTACCCGTCGATCGACTGGTGGCTTGTTCACTATCTGCCAGGGCAAGCCCTGGCAGAAATAGAATTAAAGTCATGATTAACGTTTTCATAAAACATACCCCTGTTAGTCATCATCACGGTATTTGCGCAGGTATTGACCACCATGTTCATGATTACGCTGCTTATGTTTACGCTTGTGATCATGTCTATGTCCATGATGTTTATGCTTTCGGGGTTTATAGTCACTGTAGTGATCATGGCTATGATGCTTACGTTTATGTTTATGGTGATGCTTTTTATGGTGCTTTTTGATCAGTCGTTTTCCCGGGTAGTGATGGTGATGGTGCGGTCTATATTCCAGATCGTAAAATAGGAAATAATAGGGAAAATAGTCGTAGACCGGTGCATGTGCCTGGGCATTGCCACTCAAAGATAGGCCAGCTATGCTTAAAGCAACAAGACCCGTTTTAAAACTGTTTTTAATGGTTTTTTGCATCGTCAACTCCGAGGTTTGTGGATTGATGCCTGGGAGTTTAGGGCAGGGTCAATGAATGCAGGCTGAATCGATAATAGGGCTCAATTTAAAAATGATCGTTTTCCTGGAACAATGCTAATTGAATGTCTGCAGAGTCATTGAGCAGTACCTTGACCGTGATGGGTCGACAACATACAGAGCAGTCTTCGATGTAGTTTTGCTGGGTGATCGAAGTATCAATCAGCAGCGTGATGGGTTCTCCACAATAGGGACAAAATTGCGCTATTTCCTCGAGCATATTCAGTGACATATCCGGGTCCATTTCAAGTTGGCCTTTGGGTGATCATAGGTCAGCAATGGTATAATACAAAACATTGATAATTTTTGAGTGTCATCATGGATAATCAAGAAGAGCTCGATAAGTTGGTCACACGGAAAGTTGAGCGACGTGTTGCTAAAAAAGTGTTACGTGACATCAGTCAACGCGTGGAAGAGATCAACCAGGAAACCGACCGGCAACAACAGGCCAGAAAATGGATGCCTATATTGGTTGTGGCACTGATTTTAGGCCTGATTGCCCTGGTAATCAGTCCGTCTTTGCTGCAATGGCTGAGTGAACGATTAAACTAATCGTGGATGCTGCCAATCTGTTAGTTTTTTTTCTGACCTCGATACTTTTAGCCCTAACCCCTGGGCCTGATAATCTTTTTGTATTATCCCAATCACTGGCCTATGGTCGCCGTCCTGGATTGATCATAGTCATGGGATTATGTACCGGTTTAATTATTCATACCGCTTTTGTTGCTTTTGGGGTGGCCGCTGTGATTATGGCTTCGCCGGCGATATTTACCCTGCTCAAGATGGTCGGTGCGGGTTATCTGATATTCCTGGCCTGGAGTTTTTGGGGCCAACACCGGCAAACAGGCCGGCAAACTCAGGGTGTGCCACTGAGCCTGGTAAAACTCTATCGACGAGGTTTCATTATGAACGTCACCAATCCCAAGGTGGGCCTGTTCTTTCTTGCTTTTTTACCTCAATTTGTACAACAACAGCAATCAACACAAGCCTCAGTGCAAATTATGGTACTGGGGCTGTTATTCATGCTTTCCACATTTCTGGTTTTTGGGGCTATCGCTCTGCTGGCGGGGTACTACAGCCAGTTTTTCAGTGGGGCAGGGCAGAAAAAAATGATCCTTAATCGCTTGATCAGCCTGTTATTTATCGTGATTGCCTTAAATCTACTGTTAAGTAATACCCATTAATCAGCGCAACTCACGAGGGAGTTGAAAGGTGACATCTTCGCTAAAACCTAGTGATGTGACTGAACTGTTGCCCTGTGACTGCAGGTATTCAATGACTTCCTGAACCAGCAGCTCTGGTGCAGAAGCACCGGCGGTGACCCCTACGCAGGTTTTATCAGTCAGCCAATCAGGTTGGATATCGGTGACCCCGTCTATGAGGTAACCTTCGATATGGTGATTGACAGCGATTTCTCGCAGGCGATTGGAATTAGAGCTATTTTGAGATCCTACGACCAGAATCAAGTCGCACGACTCAGTGAGTTTTTTAACCGCATCCTGGCGATTTTGTGTAGCGTAACAGATATCGTCTTTACGGGGGCCTTCAATCTTTGGGAAGGTTTCTCTTAACGCGTCAATCACCAAAGCAGTATCATCTTTGGACAAAGTGGTTTGGGTCACATATCGAAGCTGTTGTGGATTTTTAACCCGTAAGTTCCTGGCATCTTCAACAGACTCAACCAGATAGATTTGACCATGGTTACTGCAATCGTACTGGCCCATGGTACCCTCGACTTCTGGATGACCCTTGTGACCGATCAGAACCGTTTCAATACCCGCCTTGCTGTAGCGACAGACTTCCAGGTGGACCTTGGTTACCAGGGGGCAGGTGGCATCAAAAATCTTCAAGCCCCGTTCCTCGGCTTCTCTCTGTACAGCCTTGGAGACACCGTGGGCACTAAAGATGACATGTTGATCTGCAGGGACTTCGCTGAGCTCATCTACGAATATGGCCCCTTTGTTTTTCAGGTCGCCCACTACATAACGATTATGGACAACTTCATGGCGTACATATATCGGAGCTCCAAACAATTCGAGCGCCCGTTCAACAATTTCGATCGCCCGGTCGACTCCCGCACAGAATCCACGAGGATTGGCCAATATAATTTTCATCAGTTGAGCGTTGCTTCTTGAGGGTCTGGGTTTTCGACTTCAATAATCTTGACGTGATAGCGGGTGGTATGCCCGGCTAATGGATGATTAAAGTCAACTTTCACCTGTTCTGCGCCCACCTCGAGCAGTGTACCCGGAAGTGTTTCACCGCTAGGAACGCTGAATTCAATGATGAGGCCCTCTTCGAGAGGGTAATCGGAATTAAATTCACTACGATTGAGTGTCTGGATCAGATTGTCATCGGTATAACCAAATCCAAGATCTGGGCCGATATCCAGCGTTTGTTCATCACCTTCCTGTAAACCCAATAAGCTAAGTTCAAGTCCTTCGGCCAATTCTCCTTCGCCCAGCCGATAGGTCAGGGGTTCATCATTAAAGGTGTCTTCCAGGACAGTGCCATCCGTAAAGCCAATCTGATGATGAAGCGTCACGATACTGTTACGCTGAATTTTTTTCATCACGTTTCGATGTTTGGTCATCTTGATAAGGGCTGAGCATACCGCTGCCAATGAGTAGTACTGCACCTAGAAAAATTGCTGAATCCGCTATATTAAAAGCAGGCCATGGATAGCTCCCCAGCCAAACCTGGATGAAATCAATGACATAGCCCAGGTGAATACGGTCGATTACGTTACCCAGGGCTCCTCCAAGGATCAGGCTCAAGGCAATAGCGGTCAGTTTTTCTTTGGGGTCGAGTTTCTTGATCCAAAAAAACAAGATTATGCTGATCACGATGGCAAAAACAGTGAAAAACCAGCGTTGCCATCCGCCCGCATTCGCGAGAAAACTGAATGCGGCCCCTTTATTGTAGGAAAGAAACCATTCAAAATAAGGCATTACCGGTACGGCCTGATGAAATTCCAACTGTGTATTGGCTATCCATTTAGTGGCCTGGTCCGCGATAATAACCAGAATGCTGATCCAGAGGTATTTAAGCATCAGACCGTTGTGTGTTAAGCATGTTCATGAGGTTTTTAGGCATACCGACGCTGTTCCCCTGCGCCTTCTACATTTTCTACGCAGCGGCCACATAACTCTGGGTGTTGTTGATCTTCTCCCACGTCAGCGCGATGGTGCCAGCAGCGGACACATTTGGGGTGTGGGCTGGCCTCGGCTTCAATGGCAAATTGATAACGGTCACCCTGAATGGATTGGATGTCACAATTTTCGGGTGTCTCCGACAATTTTGCGACGGCTGCTTCTGAAGTGATCATGACGAAGCGCAATTCATCATTGATGACTTCCAGTGCTTTCAATAATGCGTCATCACAATAAATCGTGATATCTGCATCGAGGCCAGAGCCTATTTTGCCATCCTGACGCAGGCCTTCCAGAATCCCTGAAACCTGTTCTCGAATCGCCAGTAGCGTTGACCACAGGCTTTCGTCAATTTCAACACCCTGGTAGTCAAACAATCCGTCATACCAGGTCGCCGTGAATACGCCCAGTTCAGCGTGTTCTCCCGGCATGTATTCCCAAACTTCATCCGCGGTAAAACTTAGAATGGGAGCAATCCATCGAGTCATAGCTTCAGCGATATGATACATCGCGGACTGGCAGGAGCGCCTGGCCAGCGAGTCTTCCTGTGTGGTGTACTGGCGATCCTTGATGATATCCAGGTAAAAGCCACCCAGTGTCTCTGAACAGAAGTTATGTATTTTCTGAATGGCCACATGAAACTGGTAGGAGTTATACAATTGCTGTAACTCTTGTTGCAGTTTGTGTGTCTCTGCAACCACCCAGTGG
>JAAUXZ010119191.1_pt1 | contig 17361 bp, 14 predicted proteins | sample 7278131 | NCBI WGS metagenome assembly JAAUXZ01 (sample SAMN14350119, study PRJNA611818) | marine sediment metagenome | isolation source: surface marine sediment (3m) | place: French Polynesia: Moorea | collected 2018-08 | reverse complement strand
CTCGCCGTCGCAGATAGTCTGACGCCTTTTGGCTGGAAGAAGTTGGCCTTCTTCCAAGACATGGAACATGCCCGCATTTGCGGGCATGTTTCGTTTCAGACAATGGATGATCGGCTGCGGTCAGGCTTGACCGATGTGCAATGGAGTCTGCTAGGATCGATATCAATTTCTACTGCAACAAATAAGTAGACACACTGTTTAAATGGAATTAGATTGAGGTTATCAACAAGAGGAAAAAGGAGTCAGGAGGACAAATGACCAAAGTTGATCAGGATCAGCAGTTTGTGCGGGGCTGGGTCGATTATGGCGCGGAGTGTATAACCTCAGAAATCGGTATATATAAAACCGATGGTGAGTTGCTGAATACAGGAACTGGTAAACAGCCATTGCCAACGCCAACACAATCTGAACGGGCATTTCTGGAACCTATTATAGGTAAGCCTGACCGGTTAACGATTGTCGTCCAATGTGCATACTGCACTGATAATCTGGTCGCCACACTCAAGGCCAGGGTCGAGGACTATAATCCGGCCCAAGATATCGTTTATGTCAGTCCACTCACTACGCTTTTACACGCTTATCATGATCGGTTTCCAGAAAGCGAGGGGGAACAGGCTCAAGATCATATCAAGCGCTTTCTGGCCTTACCTGAAACAATCGATTTAAACCAGTCTCTGGATGAGACAGCACCATACTTCAACATTAACCAATTCCTGTTGCAGGCGAGTGTCATGGGAGGTGTCGAGCAACTTTATCAACAACTCCTGGACGAGATGGAAGCAGATCCGGAAGCAACTCACCCGTTCCTTGATCAAGACCTTGATGCTGGCCTGGTCGAAAAGCCTGGAGAGGCTATTACAGATCGTTTGCTGGCCACACCAATTGCTATCCAGACACCCGCTGCATTGGCAACTCCAGGCGGCGGCTCGGGGTTTATCGGTTATTTTGGCGACAAACTAGCCGCCGGGTGTATCAGTTATCTTGGTGGACAGACCCTGGGGTGGGCCCTCAATGAGGCCGGCTTGAGTTTTCCTGATGCCACGCAACAGGCCCTGGAAGAGATAAAGCAGGATCTTAAAGAGATTAAGAAAATGCTCAATGGCCTAAAGGTCCAATTAGATAACGTTTACAGCTCACTCTACAAGGAAATCGAGAAGACCAATTACGGTATTCGTGTTGGTCAGTTAAATACTCTTATCAGCACTGTTAAGAATACCTGGCGAGATTTGGTTTACCTGGCGGTGCTGGATCTCAATGAGGTCAAGGAGGAAGAACGGGAAAAAACCAAGCAGTGGATACTCAAGGAAAAGGAGCGGATTAAAACAATCATCGGTGAAAAATTGTTACCTCAGTTGGGTGCCATCCACAACCAACAGGCCGGTCTCGCGGGCGGCGAGGGACTTATTGAAGTATGGAGTAAGGTTGTGGCCAGCCGTCATCGTTTTCTGGATGAAGATGACTCCGCCACAATGCACGCACAGTTCGACTTTTTCGATTCGCTGCAACTGGCCCTGTTCGGTCTGGTCATCGAATATTATCATGAAGCGATGCCACCTGGACTCGCTAAGGATAAGCTCGAGCCCCTGATCGAAGACTATAAGAATCATCGCGATAAACAACTGTCCATGAAAACCCGGCAGATTCCGCCCAAGGCAATAATTGATACGCGCACCGGCCTACTGATCTCGCCTTATACAATCTGGGAAGACGCACCAAAATCGCACTTTGGAAATCAATTTGCCTGCGTGCTGCCATGGCGTAATAAAAAACCCGTGGCTCAGGCTTCTCCCTATTTTGCCGGATCGCCCTACAATATTCGCTGCAAGTTACCGCAGAATAGTCAATTCGGCCGTCCCCTGATGGGATTTACCAACTGGCGGATGGCGACCACAGACGAGGCGAAAAATATGTTTCTCGGTTGGGAGGGGAGCAGCGTTCATGAGTGGGCAGAGAAAGAGGGCTACCCGCAAGGCTGTTTAAACGCAAAAGTGGAGATGTTTCTGACCAATCACGAAGGATTTCATGACCCAAATTATAATCAGGATAAGACCCTGGAGTGTTGGAAAATGCCAATGACTAATGGAGTACCGACAATGATAGAATGCACTTGGCCGGGGAGAACCGGTGGCAATAGCAAGTCATATAAATGCCTTTCTCTCGAATCTACAAAAGGCCCCAAAGGTGATTTAATCCCGGTGCGAACAACAGGGGAAGACGAGATTTATTTTTATTAGTGGTTCTTCCTCGATAATTTATAAATTTAATTCTAATTGAAGGCTAAAGCCTGACCACGAATTCCATACCATTGCTACTGCTGATTACGTCGCTGCCACCACCACTTATGCAGTTCCATCGCCGCCAGCACGGTCAATGCCAGGCCCAGCAGTTCCAGCCATTGGTCGAGCGATACCGGTTCAATGTGCAGCACGTCCCGGATCCAGGGGGTGTACATCGCGCCGATATGAATCAGTTGTGCCGCTAAGGTGCCGAACAACAGGATCTTGTTGCGCAGCAGGTTATGGCGAAAAGTGGACAGGGTTTCCGAGCGCGAATTGAACACATGCACATTTTCGAATAACACCATTAGCAACAGGGTACCGTTACGCGCCTCATCGATCGAAAACCCCCTGCTCAGCAACCACTGGAACAGCAGGAAGGCGACGCTACCGATGACCAGCGCGGCCACGAGCACGCGCTCGATCATCAGCCGATTGAAAATGGCTTCATTGGGTGGTCGTGGCGCCCGCGATAACTCATCACCTTCCGCGGGTTCGAAGGCCAGGGCCACGTGCTGGATCCCGTTAGTGACCAGGTTCAGCCACAGCAGTTGCACCGCAATCAATGGCAACGGTAGTCCGGTCAGCAGGGCCAGGGTGAACAACACCAGTTCGGCCGCGCCGGTCGAGACCAGCAGGAAGATCACCTTGCGCACATTGGCATAGGCAACCCGTCCGGCCTCGATGCCGGCCACGATCGAGGCGAAGTTATCATCGGTGATCACCAGCTCGGCGGTTTCGCGGGCCACATCGGTTCCGCTTTTGCCCATCGCGACCCCGACATGAGCGCTGCGCAGGGCCGGGGCATCATTGACGCCATCACCACTGACCGCGACAAAATGACCATTGCGCTCCAACGACTCAACGATGTCCAGTTTCTGGTGGGGGCCGACCCTGGCGAAGACCCGGGTTTGCGGGGTTATCTGGTCGATCGCGTCATTGGCAATGGCCTCGGCCAGCTGCGGGCCGGTAACGACTTGCCCCTCGTCCTCGGCCAGGTTTAATTCACGGGCGATGGCCAGGGCGGTGCCCGGATGGTCGCCGGTGATCATCGCCACCTTGATCCCGGCCTGGTTGCAGGCGGCCACCGCGGCTTTCGCCTCCGGGCGCAAGGGATCGATGATGCCGACCAGGCCGTTGAAAACCAGACCTTGCAGGTGGGTCTCACAAAAGATCTCACCATCGGCGATGCTTACTGGCCCCGACACCAGGGCCAGCACCCGGAAACCATCGTTGGCCAGGGCGTTGGCCTGGGCCTCGATCAGTGCGGGATCGATCGGTGCATCGGCACCGGGCAGGGCCATCGCCGTACACATCGGCAACACTTTCTCCAGTGCGCCCTTGACGAAGGCGACGCTTTGCTGGTCTACCTGATGCAAACTGGCTGAATAGGCATGTTCGGACTCGTAGGGGATGCTGGCAAGTTCGGGAAAATCAGTGATCACTTCTTCCCGTACCATATCGATTTTATGGGCCAGGACCAGTAGCGATATATCGACCGCATCGCCCCGTTGGGTCCAGCCCTTGCCGCTATGGCCGAGAAAGGCTTCATTGGTCAGGATGCCGGACTGGCAAAGGCGCTCCAGCATCGCCTGTTCGTCAGCGCTGGCTGTTCCCCTGGGGGTTTCGACCGTGCCCTCTGGCACCATGCCCTCTCCGGATACCGTCCAGGTCTCACCATTGGCAAAGCTGACCTGGCGCACGGTCAGCTGGTTAACGGTGAGGGTTCCGGTTTTATCGGTCGCGATGAAGGTACAGGATCCTAGCGCTTCGACGGCCATCAAACGGCGCACGATGACGTTGCGCCTGGCCATGCGATGCATGCCGATAGCGAGCGCGACGGTCAGGGCGACTGGCAGGCCCTCGGGGATCACCGATACCGCCAGCGCAACCGCCATCAGGAACATCTCTGCCAAAGGCATGCCTTTGATGACCGCCACCGCAAACATGATGGATGCCGCGCCCAGCACAAACAGCGCCACCGCATGAACAAATCTGTCCATACGCAATTGCAGCGGTGCCCTCGGCGTCGGTGCGAACAGCACATCCTCCGCAATCCGGCCAAGGTTGGTCGACAGTCCGGTATGAACCACCACGCCACGCGCGCGTCCACGGCTGACCAGGGTGCCGGCAAAGCCCATATTGACCCGGTCACCCAGCGCGATTTCGCTATCCAGCACCGGCTCAGCATGCTTGGCCACCGGCAACGATTCCCCGGTCAGCAGGGACTCATCGACCTTGAAGTCATGGCATTCAAGCATGCGCAGATCGGCCGGGATCTTGTCACCCGATTCAAGTAACACGATGTCCCCAGGCACCAGTTCATCGGCATTGACCAGGTAGGCATCGCCATCGCGCAGCACCCGGTTGCGGGCAGTGACCAGTTTACGCAAGGCCCCGGCGGCCTGTTTTGCCGAGTGTTCCTGGTAGGTGCCGATAATCGCGTTGATCAGGAGTACGGCAGCAATGAAGCCGGCATCCGACCACTCCTGGATCACCATCGACAGGATCGCCGCCGCCAGCAACACGTAGATCAATGGGCTGGTGAACTGGTGCAGGAAGATCGAAGTCAGGCTTTCCGGCTTGGCCGTGGGCAGGGTGTTATGGCCAAAGTGGGCAAGGCGGGTGTCGGCCTCGGCGCGGGCCAGGCCGTGTCTGGTCGCTTGCAACGCGGATAAAACGCTGTCGCGGTTTTGTGCGTGAGGATGCTCCGGTAATACCACCGATTCCAGGGCCTGACCGGAATCCGTGTTCGTTTGTTGGGGTGAGCTGGGTTGTTTAGCCATCAGTGCCAAGACCCAAATCGATGCAGGCAGATCCTATTCATCAGATCCCTTTGACGATGTCCCACCTACTCGTACTCGATGGATAGCGGTAACTTGATGCCACATTCGGGCCAACCGTGGCCCCAGCGCCAGGGCAGGCCGGTGCAGGGCTTACCCCCGGCCCGCACCGCGGCGTACATCAGGTCGGCGGTCAACTTGATCATCTCGCTAATTTCCGCGGCTGGCAGACCAAGCGAGACCGCCAATTGCCGGCTCTCTGTGCTGGCCGACTGGCGTACGCACTGGCGCAGCTCCTGGTCGGCCTGCAGGCGTTTGGCGAAACCGTCGATGCTTTCCCCGCGCCAGTAATGACGATCATGCGCCACGCAGCAATATTCCCAGGGCGGTTGCTGACCCAGGCGCTCAGCAAACAAGGGCGAGATTTCCGCCACCGAGGTCCATACCATCGACATGCCGCCACTGCAGCCATCGGTGCTGAACTCATCGATCACGACCCCCGGTTTATTCTGTTGCTCGTTGAGCCAACCCATTTGCAGACGTTCCACCGCCTCGACAGTCTTGTCCAGTGGATTGGCGGTCAACGCCAGCGGCCATGCCAGGACGCACAGGATGATGATGGATAGACTCGATCTCATGTCGACCCAAGTTAAGCCAAGCCTTGATTCAATTCAAGTGGTGATGCCTGGCTGCCGGCAGCGCAAAACAAGCATGTGTTGGCAGAACCCGGATTGCTTGACGGAAATCAAAAATCAGCCAAGTCATCAATGTAGAAGCAGCCGAATTGGGTTATCATGGCCGGCCCTTGTGGAAATGCCGGCAGGATCCGGGCATCGAAGCATAACATCACTAGGCTTATAGCATGTCTGCAGAACATCCAATCGTTGCCATTACCGGGTCATCCGGTTCCGGCGTCACCGCCGTCACCCAGGCGCTGGAGCACATCATCTGGCGCGTGCGCGCCCGTGGCGTTTACATCCAGGGCAATGCATTTCATCGTTACGACCGGAAAAACATGAAGGCGGAACTGCGCCGGGCCGAACTGGATGGGCGCAGACTGAGTCACTTCGGTCCGGAAGGGAATATGCTGGATAAGCTGGATTCCCTGTTCTTCGAGTATGCCGCGGTGGGCCGGGGTCTGCGCCGTTACTACCTGCATTCGAAGGAGCACGCCGAATCCTTCGACCAGAAACCAGGTACCTTTACCTCCTGGGCGCAAATCGAAGAGGGTAGTGACCTGTTGATCTACAAGGGCTTACATGGCGGGGCGGTGCATGAAGATATCGACTTGTCGCAATATCCTGATCTGTTGATCGGCATGGTGCCGAACCTGAACCTGGAATGGATGCGCAAATTAACCCGCGACACCACCGAGAGGGGCTATTCCCCGAGACAGGTACGTAAATCCATCCTGCGCCGGCTGCCGGATTATATCGACTATATCGCGCCACAATTTTCCCGCACCCATATCAACTTCCAGACCATCGCCACGATCGAGACCTCGGACCCGTTCAATCCCGGCAAGATGCCCAATGACGAGGACTGCTATATCGTGATTCACGCCAAGAAGCCGGGTTTGATCGACTTCCCCGGCCTAAGCGGGCAGATACCCAATTCATTCATGACCACGCGCAACAGCATCGTCATTCCGGGCGGCAAGCGGATGATGGCGATTGAAACCATATTCACCCCGATCATCCGCGACCTGGTCGAGCAGGGCCGCAAGCTGCGCGGCGACCTCCCGCCGCCTGCGGATTATCGTGGCGAGTTTTTGGGATTGATTTGATCCTAGGCAAGGAAGATTTAATCTGATCAGAGTTCAGTTACCAATTTCTTAATCAGGATATCACTGTCTTTTTCTGAATCACCAGATCAGATCAAAAAGCTATACCTGACACCGCGCTACTTCAGGATTAATTTAAGTCTCCCTATAAACATGGGTTAAATAGCCCGTTATTCGCGATTGGGATGGCAACCTGAAACAGTCGCAGAAAATATTTTTTAGATGTTGCATTAAGTCAATGTCTACTGAACTGGCGACTGAAAATGATTGAACAACCTGCCCAAATTTTTCTTAACTCTGCAGTCGTTTGATACAGGTCAATAATCTCTGCTATTTGCTTAAGAAACGTAGACTAACTCCATTAATTGGAGATAGCATGAATTAAACAAATCTTAAAATGATTTATAAGGACAGAAAATCATGAGAGAGTATAAAAGGATTGTTGGTCTTCTATTCCTCATCTTGTTACCCCTGATAATTTCTTCATGTTCTTCTAGTGATAACACTGATCAAACGTCTGTCTTAGTTAAGAATTCCGAAGAAGTTGTTCGTGACATCGGTCGAGTAATACTAAGAGTAACGAACACTGATCTATTCAGAGTAGGGGAAACCACTCAAGAACTGCAAGAAAATTCCTCACAATTATGTATCTCAGGATCGTTTACGGAAGGAATATTGATACCTGAAAATCTTGGATACAGGGTTACCAATACCTATACTGACTGCCTTGTATCGACTGATACAAATACAATAGTTAATGGATCCTATGTTGCCTACCTCGATCAGAATTATGAACTGACATCAATCACTTTTAATCTTCAGATCACCGAATCAGAACTGACTATTTTATGGGCAGGAAGTAGTGACCACATTCGAACAGAGTTTACTGGCTACGTCAGAAATGAGCGTATTGGAATTGACAACACAATAATATTTTCAGACACAACAAAAAAACTTTCAATTACCAATACTCACATAATTGAAGAAGACTATTACAGTCAATTTACAACCGATTTCAGTTTTGATGTAGAAGATACAGAACTGGGATCGTATTCAATAGAAACATCAGAAAAACTCTATAAAGATATTAATGATAGCTACCCTTACAAGGGAGAATTGATAATCTCTAATCAGATAAATGATAAAATAATCATAGATATACTTGGCGGTGACATAAATAGTCTTATCGAAGTGGAAATCGATGTAGGTGGTGATGGAATCATTGAAGACCAATACAATTTGACTTGGGATCAAATCGACGATTATTGAAATGCCAGCCCCTTTTGGAGAACTTCTGTCAGAGATTGGTGCTTTACCTCTGGTTTTAATTCCGAATCCAAAAAGTTAACTGGCTACGAAGAGGTCTATTGCAAACTGTGGATTTTAGTAGGGTTTTTTGTCTGAATTGATTCATGGGAAGATAAATATTTAACTCTGGCACTATTAGGTAGACTGTTAAGGTATTACTGAAGCTGCGGCAAGATTCAGCGCAGCGGGTGAGTCACGAAAAACTTCCACATCGTGCGCTTGATATCAGGCGCGTCGGGAAAACTGAATTGGCCCGGATTGCCACCGTACCAGCCGTGGCCCGGACCCTCGAGGAACAGGGTTTCGATACTCGATTTAGCCCTGCCGTTGCGATACTGCCGGTGCTCCCAGGCGGTGTCGCCGGTCTGGCCCTGGCGGGTTTTGAAAGGCTTGTCCAGGTTGATATCGAAACAATGGCCCCAGCTATCGCGTAATACCTCTGCTGACTCGATCAGGACCTTGTCGTCGTCGTGGGAATGGATGATCTGGATCGGCACTGTACGGGCAGCTTCGCCCATCTCCGCGCGCATCTCGTCCGCGATATCCGTCACCGCGCGGTTGCGTGGGCTTGAATTGAACGCGTGGACCACCGCATCGGCCTTCTCGGCATAGGGTAAACCGGCGACTGTGGCGCCGGAAGCGATCTTGTCGGCATGCGCCACCATCATCGCCACCGCCATCCCCGCGCCCGATGATAAACCGGTGACATGGATGCGCCGGGCATCGACCGCGTAATCTTCCTTCACCTGCTCGACAATCTGCCACAGGTCTTCCACTTCCCCGGCGCCGGCATGGATTTCCCGCTCGAACCACCAGCCCCAGCAATTGCGGTTGCGCAAACCCCGGTAGCTGGTGATATAGGGGTAAACCACCAGGAAGCCGTGGCGGTCCGCCAGTTCGTTGAAACCGGAAATCTGCTCGATGTCGTGATTATCCTGGCGACAACCGTGCAGCACGACCACCAGCGGACGCGGTCGACCAAGGTTGTTGCCATGTGGGATATGCACCAGGTAACGGCGGGTCCTGGAGCCGGGATAGCTGCGCGCCCAGAAGGTATGCAAGACATCGTCCGGCAGCATCGCCCGTCGGTGCTCGCGCCAGGCGGCCAGTGCCGCCTGCAGACAGCCGCGAAAGGGCGCCGCAGCCCTGGTGCATAAGCGGGACCAATCGACCGCACCCGGCAGCCTGCCCCAGGTGTTGGATAGCGCTTTAAACCATTGCATGTGAAATTTTGTACCGTCCGTGATCCAGCGGTCGACCGCGGAATACGGCCGACGAATTGGCTGAGTATAGTTCACGCATTTTGTTAGCTAATGAATGATTGCGCGGGTGTATCCCCGGCTTATTTAATACTCAGTATTTGCATTTATCGGAGTAGCCATAAGTGCAGATAATTACAATCTATGCGCCAATTTAAAATACTGATCACTGTGCGCAAGCCCAACCAGTGCATCGTTCGATAACAACATAGATTTCCGAGGGGGACTCTTCGCGTATGACTCAACTTATTCCACCGGGGCTCGGGCTTTTAGGCCTCGCGGCTGCATTCGTTATTTACCGACTGATCATGCGTTACAGCGAGGGCGAACCCAAGATCGCCAAGATCGGCCATGAAATTCACATCGGCGCCATGGTGTTCATGCAGCGTGAGTACAAGATGCTGCTGTTGTTCTCGGCCGTGCTGATCGTGCTGCTGTGGATCCTGCTGGGTTATCACACCGCCATCGCCTTCATCATCGGCGCCGCCACCTCCGCGGTGGCCGGGTTCATCGGTATGTTCACCGCGACCAAGGCCAATGTGCGCACGACCACCGCCGCGCATGAGGATGGCGCGGCCCAGGCCCTGACCGTGGCGTTCTTCGGCGGCTCGATCATGGGTCTCGCCGTCGCCTCGCTGGGTTTGATCGGCCTGGGTATCCTGTTCTACATGTTTGCCGGCGATCCGCAAACCCTGCACGCGATCGAGGGTTTCGGCATGGGCGCATCGACGGTGGCCCTGTTTTCCCGGGTTGGCGGCGGTATCTACACCAAGTCGGCCGATGTCGGTGCCGACCTGGTCGGTAAGGTCGAGGCCGGTATTCCGGAAGACGACCCCCGTAACCCCGGCGTCATCGCCGATAACGTCGGAGACAATGTCGGCGACGTGGCCGGTATGGGTTCCGATATCTTCGAATCCTACTGCGGCTCGATGATCGCCACCATCGCGATGGCCGCGACCCTGTCGGCGGCGACCCTGAGCGCGCTGGGCGGCAGCCAGTACAACCTGATGTTCCTGCCACTGGCACTGGCATCGCTCGGTCTGCTGTGCTCGATCGCGGGCATCGTCATCGTGCGCAAGTTCTCCTCCAAGTCGCCGGAGGTCGCGTTACGTTCAGGCACCATCGGCGCGACGATCATCTTTATCCTGACCGCGCTGATCCTGGTCACCTCGATGGATATCACCTGGAAGGTCTGGGCCGCGGTGTTGAGCGGCGCCGTGGGCGGCATGATCATCGGCCTGGTAACCGAGTATTACACCGCAGGCAAGCCGGTCGAAACGATCGCGGCATCCGGTGAAACCGGGCCGGCGACGATCCTGATCAATGGCTTTGCGATCGGCATGCAATCGGTGGTGATCCCGCTGCTGGCGATCTGCGGAATCATCTGGATCTCCACCGAGCTGGTCGGCCTGTACGGGGTCGGTATCGCCGCGGTCGGTATGCTGTCGACCGTCGGAATCACGATGGCGATCGACGCCTACGGCCCGGTGGCGGATAACGCCGGCGGTATCGCCGAGATGGGCGGGCTCGGTGAAGAAACCCGCAAGATCACCGACTCGCTGGACGAGCTGGGCAATACCACCGCGGCGATCGGCAAGGGTTTTGCGATCGGTGCGGCAGCACTGGCCGCGCTGGCGATCATCTCGGCGTTCGTGCAGGCGGTGTCGCGCAACAATCCTGATTTCTCCCTCGAGCTGTCCTCGCCGGAGGTACTCATCGGCCTGTTCATCGGTGGCCTGGTCCCGTTCCTGGTCGCCTCGATCACGATGACCGCGGTCGGTGAAGCGGCGTTCGACATGATCAAGGAGATCCGTCGCCAGTTCCGCGAGATCCCCGGCCTGCTCGAAGGCAAGTCCGACCCGGATACCGCCAGCTGTGTCGACATCGCGACCACCGCGGCACTGAAGCGGATGATTCTGCCCGGCGTGATCGCGGTGGGCATGCCATTCCTGATCGGTTTCGGCCTCGGGCCGGAAAGCCTGGGCGGTATGCTCGGCGGCGCCTTGCTGGCCTGTGTGTTGCTGGCGCTGACCATGGCCAATGCTGGCGGGGCCTGGGATAATGCGAAGAAATACATCGAGAAAGGTAACCATGGCGGCAAGGGCTCCGACAGCCACAAGGCCGCGGTGGTTGGCGACACCGTAGGCGATCCGTTCAAGGATACCTCGGGTCCATCCATGAACATCCTGATCAACGTGATGGCCATCGTCAGCCTGGTTATCGCACCTTTACTCTAGGAGAAAGATCATGAAAACCTTTTTACTGTTTACCGGAACCGGCCCGCTGGTGGTGTTGAGCTCACACGCCTCGGTCGAAGACCCGGTGTTCCTGAACAAGCTGGATGCCAAGGGCATTAGTAAATTCATTGCCCATGAATTACCGCTGGACGCGGTCAAGGAACGTTACGGTGCGCATTATGACATCGCATCGCATGACCTGCATGAAACCGACGATTTGAGAGTAATCGATTTCGACGGTCAGCGTATCATGCGCCTGTTCAAGTTCTCGGAATACGGGCCAGAGTTCATGCACGAGCCGGAAAACGGGGAATAAAAGAAAATACAGGTCTTTGGTCTAGATACAAGAATCAGTGAACCCAGCCGGTGACTCTCGCAATAGTAGACTTTGTTAGAGTGCGACAATATGCCACATCTATTCAGGTCAATTTTTTCTTATAATGATCAAGAAGGAAGTATTTAATCTCAACCTCCTTTGAGAGAAACACCCAATTTCGCCCGCTAAATCAGCGGGCGTTCTTTTTTCAGCGGTGAATATTCGAAGATATCCAGGGACCAGAATCTATCGATTCTGACGTTATTGGTTTGAATCGATATCAGTCTGGATGCCGTCTTCGGTGGGGGGTGCGTAGTAAAAGCCCTGGATGTAATCGAAGCCCAGCGCCTTGCATACCTGCACGTCCTCTATGTTCTCTATGCCTTCGGCGATGGTCTGCATGCCCATTTTCCTGGCCAGCTCTACCAGCATTTGAATCATGTCACGCCGTGCTTCCGGGGCACTGTGGATATTTTGCACCATCGCCACATCGAACTTGAGATATTGGGCCGGGGCCTCGACCAGTTCCAGCAGGCGGGCCTGGCCAGAGCCAAAATCGTCATAGGCTAGTTCAATACCCAGGCGGTCCAATTCCTGTTTAAGCGAGATAATGCTATCCAGGTCAGGGGCTGACTGCTCATGAATTTCCAATACCAATGCCAGGTCCGGATAGCGTTGACGTATCTCTTCCATCTGAATAACCAGGGCCTGGGTATCTTTCAATTCGTCAGGGTGCAGATTGATGAAAAATTTGGCACTGGTCTCGAAGGTTGCGGCCCTGGCTATGCCGGCATCGCGGAACACGACGCTCAAGGCATTGGCCAGACCTTCAATACTTTCCGCAATGCGGAACAGGGGGACGGGATTTTTATCCAGCGACGAGTGAGTTCCGCGGCCCAACACTTCATAGGCATGAATGGATTCGGTGTTACTACAGACAATGGGCTGAAAAGCGGGGACTACCGTTTTATCGTTCAATAACTCCTGTAGTTCGCGGACGCCGGTAGGCAGTTGAATCGATAAGCGATCAATGCCCGCGGTCGTCTTGTCCAGAAATGAATCCCTCGTCTCCTCCGCAGATTCCCGAATTAAACGTACCTCGAAATTACCAAAATGGATCACATCACCATGTTGAACAGGAGTCTCACCGGTAAGCTTCTTATGGTTTATATAAGTGCCATTGGTACTGTTCAGATCACGCAAAACCAGGCTGTTGATATCACCCGATTGGTCATCTATTTCAGCGTGGATTCGGGATACACGGTCACTGGGTACAGAGAAATCTACATTTTCATCCCGGCCAATTTGAAAGGGAAAACGATTGATAGCAAGGCGGCTGACCAGGGTTCGGCCACTGAAAAATCCCTCCAAATACCAGCTCGTTTTGTTCATTGGGGCAGTTTCTGTTCTATTTATTCTCGGTAGCTTGCCGCAAGCCATGAAGAAGGCAGGCTTGCCCAATCCCTCGGTATCTTACTGCATAAGGCCATGAATACCATGGTCAATTAGCAAGAGTATAGATGATTATAAGTGGGATCAGCTGAAACGCTAGTTTGATCGGGCTTGATGTCGACGTACCTTGTGAGAGCCCAGCCAGCGTATAAGCAGTAGGGGAAGGGCCTCTATCATCTGACTTCAGGTGGAGGAAAGTCGTGTTTCATCCCGGCTGCCGCTGTCGAACAGGATCATGTCCCAGGTCTGGGTAGGCACGTCCTGGCGCAGGATATAGATGCCGCCGTCGTCACCGCGCAACTTGAAATAACGATGACTCGGATCCAGCCAGCGGTCGACAATCTCCTCAACCGTGATCGCACGCTGGCCGAGGATAAAGCGCCGCGGTTCTTCATCAGCCTTATAGCCGGCGTAGCATTCTACCTGGATCTGGGTGTCCTGCTGTTGATCTTCGGTCATCGTTTACTCCGGGTCGGTCAGCAAAATCAAATGGTCAATCATTTAATTTGTATCTGACCCCAGTTATTTGCAGTTATCATACAAGCAGAATAGCGAATGAGGAATTGCTATCCCCGGAATTGCCATGCATCGAGAAAAGAAGGTTATATATGAGCGAGCAAGATCGAGCCAAGTGGGATCAAAGATACGCAGAGGATAGCTATCAGAAAAATAATCCAGTGACGCTACTGCAAGACTGGCTAGCCAAATTCCCTGCAGGGAAAGCCCTGGATGTGGCCTGTGGCATCGGGCGTAACGCAATACTGCTGGCAGGTGCCGGCTTTCAGGTGGATGCGATCGACATTTCTCCCGAAGGACTTAAGCAAGCCAAGCAAACTGCGGAAAGCCAGGGATTAAACATTAACTGGGTAGAACACGACTTTGATCAGCCTTACCCATTCGACACGGATTATAATCTGATCGTCGTTATGTGGTATGTCAATCTCCCGCTCATCACCCGCCTGTGTGATTGTCTGGCGCCGGGTGGTTATCTTGTTTGCCAGGAACATCTGGTTACCAATCAGGCAGTAATCGGCCCCAGGAATTCAGGCTTCCGTGTATTACCCGGGCAATTGCGCGAGGCGGTATCAGGATTAAATGTCCTGTTGTACGAAGAATCGATCGAAACAAACCCTCAAGGCGAACAGGTCGCCAGTGCACGGACGATTGTGCGAAAAGGTGAAAAGTGATCGGTGAAAAGGTGACAGTGGGATTAAAACGAATGACTGAACGAATAACTGGGGTCAGCAATAACTGGGGTCAGATGCAAATTAAATTTAACTTGTAACTGACCTCAGTTATTTCAGTTGATTATCAGTGTGGGCTTTGAAAACGGCGGTTTTGCCTCCATGCTCTAGTCAGGAATCAAATAGTAATTGAATCCCTGATCGATTAGGTATTCCCAGTTGCGGATGATTTTTTCAGGTAAAACATGCGGGGCCTGGAATCCTAACTCGGGATATTTTTGGATTCGCTGAATGTCACCAACCATTTCATTGATCACACCCCATATCCCGATGACATTGGACACCTCGGCCGGGAACTCGATATCCGGGCATGACACTATGCTGTTAACTTCCGGCCATTGAATTTCAGCGGTCAGTTTAACCCGCAGCAATGAGTTTGGCTTGGAAATAAAAGTTACGGTCCTCGCCTGGGGAATCAGTGCCTTGGCATAGAAGATGTTTTCACCAAAATTCGTTGCTTCGGTTTCCAACAGAATCTGCTTGTCATCAATGCCGTTTTCTCTTGCCCTCTCGTAGAACACCTCGGCTTCTGGCTTCTCCCAGAGATGTTTGGTCCAGTTGCCAGATTTTCCACTGATGATTAACGTGTCGGATATCCCATCTTTCAATAGATCACAGGCATGGTCGCAGACGCGCAGATCATAGGAGCAACAAATAACAATGGTATCTGATGGGCACCGGGACTTGATTGCCGACATGTAGTTCCATATTTCGCCAGCTTTCATCAAAGTCTCGGAGTTCATAGTCATTGGCTAATGTCTCGCATCATTGCCAAAATGTAGGTAGGCAACATTTGTTAAAGATCTAGAAAAACGTGGCTTATTCCAAATTATCCACAGTTACATTGTTTATTTTTTCTTTCGGACATCTTTTACGAATTCGATAGGGTCGAATTCGATAGGGTCAGACTCGATTGAAAATCGATGGAGTCTGACCCTATTGATTTTGGAAAATCGATGGAGTCTGACCCTATTGATTTTGCTATTGATTTTGCAGATGTATATTAAAACAATTAAATTAATTATTTCTATAAGATCCCCGTTATTCCTTTACTTGTCGTCACTCTTGGTCCGCAGATCCTGTAATTCTGCCATTTCAACATCAAATGCTGGAGCAAGTGCTTCACGTATTGCATGAGCCAATGACAAAGAGGCCTTCTTCAATGCCTCGGAATCTCGTTTGTCAGACGAAAAGGACAAGAGATTTCCATATCGAACCATGGCGGCTTCTATTTTTGGTGATTGGGGTTTCGTCAAACCAACATCTTCAACCGCAGCTAGCGGCCCCCAATACAGAACCCAGAATCTTGCTTCAGCCTTATCTCTTGATTCGATGTTGGTTGTTGTAGCTATTGTTGCGGCTACTTCTGCTGCTTCGATATAAAGATTTAGCTGGGCACTCCAAAGTGGTTTTGCCGTTTCTCGCTTTAAATCGAGCTGTAGTGTTTTGTCTGCTTCTTTTTTCTGAACGAGCTGATTTTCTTCAGTTTTAATGTACTGGTAAATACCGAACCATAATCCGCCTGCGGCCACAAGCGCAGTGATAGCCGGAACAAATCGAGCAAGTCGACCTTCCCATGGGTTAATTGGAGAAGCGGCCCTGATTGTTTGTATCTCAATGGCTAGTTTCTCATTCTGAAGTCGAATGTGTTCATCCTCTAAAGAGGGCTTATAAACTTGATCGGAATGAGACTTGTCGATACTCATGGTTTTTTAATGCTTAATCAACAAGCAGAAAAACTTGGGTCAGAATAACTAAGTCGGTGTAAAATTCTACCTGGCTGACCCTTATGTCATCTTTAAATTCTTGATCATTGCGCTGATAGATTGGCAGGAGTCCGATATTTCTTTCAGCTGGCGGGCGCGGTCCATATCGCTGGTCTTTTGCATCATTCCGTCGGTTTCGGTTGGAAGTGGGTCGGAGATGTCGAATTCCGAATCATCGACGATGGCTTGTTGCTTTGGGCTCTTTTGCTGCAGTCGTTCCATGGTTGTCATCCTCGCTGTAGTCTCGGCAGTATCCGCTGGTTTCCGGGTAATGAAGAAAGGGTGCCGCAGCACCCTTTCCATGTTGGCTCTTAGTCCCAACTCAGGGCCCCTCCGGTCTGGTACTCGGTGACGCGGGTTTCGAAGAAGTTCTTTTCTTTCTTCAGGTTGGCCTGTTCGTCGAGCCAGGGCAGGGTGTTCTCGGCGCCGGGGAAGGGCTCCTTGTGGCCGAGGCTCTTGGCGCGGCGGTTGGCGACGAAACGGAACTGGGCGACATGATCCTCATGCTTGTAGCCAAGAATTGGTTCGGGCAACAGGTTCTTCGAATAGGCTTCCTCTGCCGCTTCGGCTTCTTCCCACATCTGCTGGATCGCTTTCGGGTCCAGCTTGACCTTTTCTTCCTCGATGATCTGCTTGCACACGCGGATACCGAAGGAGGCATGCATGACCTCGTCGCGCATGATGTATTGCAGCTGCTCGGCGGTGCCTTTCATCAGGCCGCGACGCTGCAGGGCGAAGATCGGGGTGAAGCCATTGTAGAACCAGGTGCCTTCGAAGATACCGGCGAAGAAGGTGTAGGCCATGACGAAGTTTTCCAGTTCGTCGCGGTCACGCAGGTCAATATCTGAACGCATGACAGAATTCAGACGACGGTTGGCGATCTGGATCTTGCCGTTGATTTCAGGCACAACACGATAACGGTTGTAGATCTCGCCCT
>JAAUXZ010099733.1_pt1 | contig 17371 bp, 14 predicted proteins | sample 7278131 | NCBI WGS metagenome assembly JAAUXZ01 (sample SAMN14350119, study PRJNA611818) | marine sediment metagenome | isolation source: surface marine sediment (3m) | place: French Polynesia: Moorea | collected 2018-08 | reverse complement strand
CGTTGCTTCGCGAGCAAGCTCGCTCCCACGAGCCATGGAGGGCAAATGGGTCTCGCGATACTGCATTGCCGTGCCAGCTACGGCACGGAGGCGCCCGCCGTCACGATCGAGGCGTTCCTGTCGGGCGGCCTGCCCGTATTTACGATTGTCGGCATGCCCGAGACGGCTGTGCGTGAAAGCAAGGACCGCGTTCGCAGCGCCATCATCAGCTCGGGCTATCGATTCCCGCAACAGCGCATCACGATCAGTCTGGGCCCTGCCGAGATGCGCAAGACGGGTGGTCGCTTCGATCTCGCAATCGCTCTCGGCATCCTGACGGCACGACAGTACCTTCCGGCGGACGCGTTGCAAGCCGTCGAGTGCTACGGCGAGTTGGCGCTGAGCGGTGAACTGCGGCCTGTGCCCGGACTGCTACCTGCCGTCATCAAAGCGCAGGCAGAAGGACGGGCTGCAATCGTCCCTCGAGAAAACGCAGCCGAAGCTGCTCTTAGTGGCGCAACCGTGTATGGCGCCTAGTCCTTGCTCGACGTCGTAGAACACCTTACCGGCAGGCAGCCGCTAGCATGCGAAGCGCTGAGCGATGTGCCCGCGCCGGCAACGCCCTATCCCGACCTTTGCGACGTCAAGGGACAGACACAGGCGAAGCGGGCTCTCGAGGTTGCCGCCGCAGGCGGGCACAACCTGCTGTTCGTGGGCCCACCGGGAACCGGCAAGAGCATGCTTGCCCGACGGCTGCCAGGCCTGCTACCGGACATGACGGTCGACGAGGCGCTCGAAACCGCGGCCGTCGATTCGATAGCCGACAATGCCCGGACCGCCGACTGGTTGCGACGTCCCTTTCGTGCGCCGCATCATTCCGCATCGGCGGCGGCGCTTGTCGGTGGTGGCAAGACGCTGTCGCCAGGTGAAGTTTCGCGCGCGCATAACGGCGTCCTGTTCCTCGACGAATTACCCGAGTTCAATCGCAACGTCCTCGAGGTGCTGCGCGAGCCGCTCGAATCCGGCGCGGTCAGTCTGGCGCGTGCGGGGCAGCAGGCCGAGTACCCGGCGCGGGTACAACTCGTCGCCGCGATGAATCCCTGTCCCTGTGGCTACCTCGGCGATGCGCAGGCGGATTGCCGTTGCAGCGGCGATCGCATTGCAACGTATCGCAACAAGGTCTCGGGGCCGCTGCTGGACCGGATTGACCTGCAGGTCGAGGTGCCGCGGCCGCCAACGTCCGTACTGCGACACGGGCACGATGACGATGAAAGCAGCGGCGACGTGGCCGAGCGTGTCGTCGCGGCGCGCGAGATTCAGCTGACGCGAGCCGGCTATTGCAATGCGCGCCTCGAGGGCGCGGCGCTCGATGCTGCTTGCGCTGCGGACGACGCGTGTTGGGCATTGCTTGAGAACGCCGCGCGACGCTTCAATCTCTCGGCGCGAGCACACCAACGCGTATTGCGGGTGTCGCGCACGATTGCGGATTTGTCCACGGCCAAAAAAATAGCGCCCCCGCATATTGCGGAGGCGCTGTCTTTGCGGTGCCTGGATCGGCGGTCCTAGTTCGACGGCCGGACCTTTGGTCTTAGGTCGACTCGGCCACCATGTAATCGACGGCGTCGCGTACTTCCTGGTCAGACAGGTCCATGCGACCGCCCTTGGGCAGCATCGGCGTCGCGGCATCGCCGTCGAAACCGTTGATCGCATGGTCATAGAGGACGTCGATACCCTGCGCGATGCGATCGGTCCACTGCGCTACTTCGCCGACCACCGGTGAGCCGCCAACGCCGGTGCTATGACAGGCGAGGCAGGCTGTGTTGTAGACCTGCGGACCGGTCATGGCTGTCACAACAGGCTCTGGCTCAGCGACGACCTCCACGACAGGCGCGGCAGCCGCTTGTTCTTCTCCGGGCAGATAAACCTGGCCCACCGGGCGAATGCGTTCTGCAACGGCGGCTTTGTACTCGTCCGTTTCGCGCGTGAAGACACCCTGGGTGCGGTCGGACATTTCCATGGCCAGCACGAGGATGAAGATAGTGAATACGACGAGACCGCCGATCACTAGGGAATACATATCAAAGAACTTCTGATCCCGACTCAACTTACTGCTCCGGAGCTTTCAATCTGGTGAACCGTCGGGCGAGGGCCCGGCGGTGGCGGGCGATTATATAACAATAGAGGCTCACAAAGTGCAGTCTGAGAACTGATAGACGCCGTTTCGGGGCCCGGCCCCGTTACAATGCGGGCTTATGGAGAGGATCAGGACCCTGTTGCTAGGGCTCGTGCTGTATGCGGGAGCCACGCTTGCCGCGGACTCGATGGACTACACCGAGTACGCGGGCCAGCGCGTGACGGCTTTCGAGAGCACGGAGCTGAACTTCCGGCTCGACCTGTCCTCGGCCGCGTACACCTACGTCGATTTCTCCAGCCAGGTTCCGGAGGCCAGTTTCGCAGCGCTGCGATTCGCGCCCAATGCGTTTGCGATCGTGATCGTCGAGGACATGGGGCCGGGGCTGACCGCGCGTGACTATGCCGACGTCGTGCTCGAAGCGATGCAGGCGAATATCAATGATGAGGAAGACAGCCGCTTCAAGGGCTCCCGTGATATCGGTGCCCGTAAGGAACGCGATATGGACGTGTTCCAGCGCAAGGTCTACGCGGACATGGGCTCGGTACCCATTACCTATGTGCTTTCGACCTATGTGCATGGCTCGCGCGCCTACCAGTTGCTGACATTCGCGTCGAACGTCGAAGACGACGCGGTACTTGAAGAAGCGAATGCCGTGCTGGCCGGCTTCTCCATCATTGACCCGTCCCAGATGGAGCCGGAACGTCATGCCGGTGACGTGCGCGACTATCGCAGCACCACGTTCGGGTATCGCTTCCGCGCGACGGACCGCCGCTGGTACCCGTGGACCGACGTTGCGGAGACCAATGAAGGAAATGATTTTGGTGCGCTCGGGCTCGGCGATTATGGTGCCGTTGTCATGCCCGTTTGCTGGAAGGACACGCCGCCGACAGACACGGCGCTGTATCGCGTGATGATGCAACAGTTCAGCGAGGACTATCCGTCCGAGTTCATCACGCGCGAAGAGGACATCGTCAAGGACGGCGCAACGGGCAAACTGCTGTTTGGCACCGATACCGTAGACGGCCGACTCTACGCCTACTACCAGTGGATCGTGTCGAACGATCGTTGCGCCTACACGGTGGCCGCATGGGGCCCTGCGAATGACAAAAACGTTGAAAAACGGGTCAGCAAGCTCTGGGCAGACTTCGAGATCACAGACCAGGTCGGCGCGGCAACAGGCGCGTATCTCGATGACGCCGAACGTACTGTCAACGCCTACCTGCTTAATGCGATCGGGCTCCACTATTTCGACGCGCGCAGCTATCGCGACGCGTTTCGTTATTTCGAGCACGCGAACGAACTCGCGCCGACTGACCAGGCGTACCTGATCAACGCGACCCGATCGCTCGTCGAGATCGATGCCTACGATGAGGCTGAAGAGTGGTTCGGTGCACGGGCCGCGCCGTTCGAAGGCAACAATACCGTCAAGAGCTGGGACGCGTGGCTTGCGTACCAGACGAACGAACCTGACAAGGCGCTGCGGCTCTACGATGAGTTGTTCGACGACGGCTATCGAGATCAGCACGATTTCTCGGTCTACATGGGGCTGCTCGCCGATGCCGAGCGTTGGGAGGATCTCGATCGCGAGTTTGCCGAGTACACGGCCGGCGAAGTCACCGAGGAAACGCAGCTGCTGCACGTCGAGTTGCTCAAGCGGCGGCAGCGGTTCGACGAAGCGCTCGACATTCTCGATGCGATGACAGAGGGCAGACCGTTTAACGCCGACCTTGCGTATGAGCGCATGACAATTCTGGACCTCGCCGGTAAGCCCGCTGAAGTCCTGGCGGTTGCGGAGCAGCTCATCGACGAGGGTTACCGTTCGCTCCAGAGCTACTACTACAAAGGTGATGCCGAGTACCAGCTGCGCTCGTACCGTACGGCCCGTGAGTCGTTCGAGCAGGCCCTGACCTACTCGCCGGCGAACGCGAACATCAAGGAATACCTCGAAGCGATCGACCACGTGCTGGGCGAGGGTGATACGACTGTAATCAGTCAGCCGATCGAGACCGTCGCGATGCCGGAACCTATGCAACGCATTTTCGCTGCAACCGATCTCGAAACTGCGCGCAACGGTTACGGGGCCGTGTTCCAGTCGCGCATCACGGGATACGAATTTGACGGCAGCGGTATTCGCCGTAAGACGCTTTATCGGAAGCTTCGTATTCTCGACGACAACGGCGTTACGCAATTCAGCACGCTCGAATTCGAATTCGATCCGGGCTACGAACAGCTCTACGTCAATAGCCTGATCGTGCGAAACGCGGCGGGCGATGTCATTGCCGAAGGCAATATCGATACGTACTACATTACGATCAGCGAGTCCGGCTACGAGGCGAGTACCGAAAAGACCGTGCATCTGCCGGTGCCGAGTCTCGCGCCCGGCGTGACGGTCGAGGCGATCGTCACGCTACGAACCTCCGTTGAAGACGGCACGTTCCCCCTTGAGACCGAATACCTTTCCAGCGATCGTCCGATCGCCTATAGCGCCCTGTACGTGAACGGCAACCACGACCGCATCCGTTACCAACTCAATGGTGTCGACGAGCCGCGCACGGTGGGGCAGGCGCTCGTATTCGAGATTCAGGATCCGGTCGCATTTCGCTGGGAGCCTCTGCAACCGGAGATTGACCAAATTCTCCCCTGGGTCCAGATTGGCACGGTCAGTCCGAACTGGTCCGACGCGGGCGCCGAGTACCTCGCCAAGATCGAGGATAAGCTGGACGTTACGCGTATTGCCGATCGTGCGAAGCGGCTCGTCGATGGCGTAGATAGCGTGGCGCGCAGGATCGAGATTCTCAGCGCTTATGTGCAGGACGAGATTCACTACGAGGCGATCGAGTTCGGGCGCCGCGCGTATATTCCAAAGACGGCGCGCGAAACGCTGCGAGATCGTTACGGCGACTGCAAGGACCACGCTGTGCTCCTGTATTCGTTGCTGCGCGCGGTCGATATTGACGCGTCGCTTGCGCTCGTGAACCTCAACCAGGAGATCATTCCTGGTCTGCCAAATAACGACCAGTTCAATCACATGATTGTCTCGGTCGAAACTGGCGACGGACGCGTGTTCATCGATGCAACGGACAAGGACATGCGCCTTGGTCAACTGCCCCCGCGTTCGATGGCAGGCAACTATGCGCTCACGCTTGGCGACACGCCGGAGCTGATCAGGATCCCGGAGTACGAATCGGAACTCACCGGCGTTACGGTAGAGCGGGTCGTTGAGCCTCGCGGCGATGGCTATATCGACGTTACCGAAACAGCCCGTTTCACGGGCTACCAGGCCGCAGACCTGCGCGGTCACCTGCGCGACATTGAAACGTCTGAGATGCAGGCTGCATTGCAACGCTGGGTCGCGGGCAAGTACTCGGATGCGGAGCTCACCGAGTACTTTGTCGACAACATCTTTGACGCGGGTTACGACCTGCTGGTCGAGATGCGTTACACGCTGCCGGTCGATGCTGACGGCAGCTTCGACTTGCCAGGATTTCTCGAGGCTTATTACCTCGAGTTCGACCGCGTTGCGGACCGGCGCTTTCCGTTCGAACAGGTCTTCCCGCTGCGCGTAAGTGCCGTAACGTCAGTCAAGGCGCCGGCAGGTTCGCGCCTCGAGACCGCCACGGACAAGCCCGACAGCGGCGAGTCTCGTTTCGGCAACTGGCGCAGGGAGATTCAGCGCGACAAGAACGCCTGGGAAATGCGCTTCGACTACGTGTCTTCGGAACAGCGATTCGCGCCCGAGGACTATCGCGAGTTCGCCGAATTTCATCGCCGGGCCATGGACGCCATCGAGCAGCCGCTTATAGTCCAGTAAACACTAAATTATGGACTTCTAATATAATATTCCTTATATTAGACAGACGATGAACGCTAAAGCGACCAATTCAGACGCGCCCACAATCAACGACATGCAGCTGCACGCTGCCGACGCCGCAGGGCTGATGAAAGCGCTTGGCAATGAAAGCCGCCTGATGATCCTGTGCGTGCTCGCCGAAGGCGAACGTTCAGTTGGTGATCTGAATACGGTGGTGCCGCTGAGCCAGTCCGCGCTCTCACAGCAGCTCGCTCGCCTGCGACAGCAGGGACTGGTCAAAACGCGGCGCGAATCCCAGACGATTTACTACTCACTCGCTGAAGGCCCAGCCGATCGCGTCATCAAGCTGCTGCATGAGATTTACTGCGGCACGGCCGAGGACTGTCCTTCCTAGCGACGGGGACCCTTCAATGCTTGCTCCGTAATGTGGGGCCTGGCAGATCCCTAGTTCGATTCCTTCAGGCGTACCGCGCCGAGCATCTTGAGCACCATCTTTTCGTAATAGGGCTCGGTCTTCGCCGCGCGCACTTTGTGCAGGAAGTATTTCTCGTACGCGATCTTCGCGAGGTGCACCCACTTTCCGCGTGAGGCCCAGTTTGTGTTACGCGGCGGAATCTGCGGCAGTGCGACGAATGCCACGCCGGTGTCGCCAAAGTCCGCAAGGCACACGGCGTTCCACGTGCCTTCCTTTTCAGGTTCCTTGTCCTTGAGCAGGTTTGAGATGTTGTGCGTCGTTGCGGTGACCATGGACTCGATCATGTAACCCGTTTTCGGCGCACCCGTCGCGACCGGCGTTGCATTAACAGGGGGGATGGCGACGCAAACGCCGACCGCGAAGATGTTCTGGTATTTCGGGTTGCGCTGGTGCTCATCTATCAGGATGAAGTCGCGCGGATTCGTGAGGCCCTCGATACCGCTAATTGCGTCAACGCCTTTGAACGCGGGCAGGATCATCGAGTGCTTGAACTCGAGTTCATGGTCCTTTTTGTCATTGCCATCTTCGTCGACCTCGGTGAAGTGCATCTTGCCGTCTTCGACCTTGGTGATTTTGGAGTTGGTGTGCCAGTGAATGTGGCGATCGCGGAACTCGGATTCGAGTAACGACTTCGTATCGCCAACGCCGTCGAGACCGAGATGACCGACATACGGTTCAGGGGTGACGAAGTGCATGTGTACCTTGTCACGAATCTTGCGCTTCTTGAGTTCGGTATCGAGGATAAAGATGTACTCGTAAGCCGGGCCGAAACAGGAGGCCATCGGCGCTGCGCCGACAATGACCGGTCCCGGGTTGTCCACGAGTTCCTGGAAGTTGATGAACGACGCGTCGGCATGGCCGGTCTTGCAGATCGACTGCGTGTGTCCGTCAGGCCCCAGGCCCTCGACTTCCTCGAACGCCAGCTTCGGGCCCGTCGCGATGATCAGGTAGTCGTAGTCGACAGTCGAATCGTCGTTGAGCTCGAGGCTGCTGTTGTCAGGATGAACACGACGTACGCCGGCGCTGCTGAACGTGATGCCGTATTTCTTCATCAGGTCGGGCAGGTCGATCGTGATCTGCTCGGCTTTGCGCCAGCCAACGGCGACCCAGGGATTGGACGGTGTGAACTCGAAGCGGTCGGAATCGCCGATCAGCACGACTTCGTGGTCCTTTGAAAGCTCTTCGCGCAGTTCGTAGGCCTGCGTTATGCCGCCGATACCGGCACCCATCACGACGATCTTCGCCATCTTCTTCCCCTTGTCCTAATGTGACAGCAATCTGCCTTACGATATTAAAAATCGCTAAATTAGTAAATACTACTTTAGTAAACCCATAACAAATGAGAGGCAGTTACATTCGCGATTCATTCTTGTTTCCAACAAAGCTTCGGCGATTACGGAATTACAGGAATTCCCCGGCAGGCTACTATCGGCCACGTTTCCAGGGAGATGATCTATGAAAATCACGGTACTCGGCGCTGGCGCCGGCGGCACGGCCATGGCATTCGACTGCGCAAATCACGGCCACGACGTCAGGTTGTTCGACTTCCCGGAATTTCCCGATAACGTTGCAGCGATTGCCGCGGCCGGCGGGATTCGTGCCGAGGGCGATATCGAGGGCTTCGCGACGATCGTCAGTGCCGGCCACGACATCGACGAGGCGCTGACCGATGCCGAGCTGATCTATGTCGTCGGGCCTGCATTCAGCACCGCGCCGTTCGGCCAGGCGCTGGCGGGCAAGCTCAAGGCCGGGCAGACCGTGATCGTCTCCCCAAGCTCCTGCGGTGGGGCGCTGGCATTCAAGGCCGCAGCAGGGATTGCTGTTGATGACGACAGCGTACGCGTCGCCGAGACGTCGACCCTGCACTACGCTGTACGGCTCACCGAGCCCGGTCATATTCACGTGTTCCTGAAGCTCAAGGCGGGCAACCTGCTTGCCGCCCTTCCGGGGAAGCACACTGATGCGCTGCTCGAGATGATCCACGATGTGTATCCGGGCATGGAGCGCGCGGACAGCGTACTGCAGACAAGCCTGCAGAATGCGAATCCGATTATTCATCCGGCCGTAACCCTGGCGAACGCAGCGCGCATCGAAGGTACGGGCGGCGCGTTCCTTTTCTACGAGGAAGGCGTCAGCGACGCGACCGGGCGTTTAATTGAAGCGCTCGACAACGAGCGCATTGCGATCGGCGCTGCACTGGGCATCGAGGTGCTGTCAGACCCGGAAATGGGTATGCGGCAGGGTTACATGCTCGAGGCCAACTACGGCACGGGCTATCGCAAGGCACCGGGGTTCCTCGGCATTGGCGCACAGCCGCAGCTCGATCATCGCTATCTCAACGAAGACGTCGGCTATGGGCTCGTGTTTATGTCTGCACTAGGCAAACAGGTCGGCGTCGACACGCCGAATATTGATGCGATGATCCGGCTCACGTCGGTGCTCATGGCCCGCGACTATAGTGGTGAGGCTCTGCGCACGCCGGTATCGCTCGGCATCGGTGAACTCGATGCCGAGGGACTCAAAGCGCTCTAGGCGCCGTTACATCGAGGTGTTTTTGGCCGTCCCGGTCAGCTTCTTCGAGTTCATCTCGAAGACGGCGCAGACGATCTCGCGGTCACCCTGCAAATCCCAGCTCTCACGCGTCGGATAGAGCGTCAGGATGTCGAGCGACGACGACTCGTAGTCAACGCCGACGAATGAATCGAAGCGATTACGACAGGCATCGAAAGCCATTTGTGACATTGCGTCACCCTCGGGAAACTCGGAGACGCTAAGGTCGAAGACAGCGTACACCTCGTTATCGTGGGGGTCCGAGCAGGGCACGGCTGGCAGGCTTGATACTTCGCCGCCGTCAGCGGTCGAAATCGAGCCTGTGTCGTTGAAGCAGTCGCCAACGCGAATCGTGAATGCATCAACGCTGCCTTCGGAAACGATTGCGCCGGTGGAATCGCGATCGGCCTGCGTGGAAACGTTGTAAGCGACAACGCCCAGTCCGATCAGGGCATAAACGAGCAGATTCTTCATACGTGCCTCCCTGCGGGCATGAGGCGCTCCCTGCGCCTGAATAGCCAGTATCCGCGTATTGGCAGCTGCCGGAAGGACACAAGTCTCGCTTCAACGTCGCGTCACATAATTATGTCAACTCAGCCCCTTTTTCCTGTCATATGGACTGTTTCTGTCAACGACCAAGCAACAGAGACGTTGTTAAAGCAACACGCAATGAAGACCAGGGAGGTCAACATGAACAAGGGAATGATCAGGATCTGGACGCTGCTGGCCATACTGTTCGCAGCAGGTGGCTGCGCCAGCAACCCCGCAACCGGCGCATCCGGCAATTCGATTCTGAGCGCCACCGACGCGGATCACATGATCACCGTGACGGTGACTCCGGCGACGACCGATAGCCTCGTCGCGGCGCTTAATCAGGAAGCGGAATAAACTCGTCGTCGCCGGGTACCATCTCGAACCGGCCCTCGCGCCAGTCGTCCTTGGCCTGCTCAATGCGGGCCTCGGAACTGTGAACGAAGTTCCAGTAGATATGGCGCTCCCCGACTGAATCGCCGCCGACGACCATGACCCTCGATGCCGCGTTTGCGGCAACCGCCAGCGAGTTGCTGTTACCTGCAATCGCCATGGCGCCCGACTCGTAGACCTCGCCGCCGATGGTAACGGAGCCTTCGACGACGTAAACGGCGAACTCTGCCCATTCGTCCGGCAGACTCAGGCTTCCACCTTCCTGCATAACGACATCGAGATACAGCGTCTCCGAGTACGTGGGCACCGGTGACGTGCGGCCGAGGCACTCGCCCATGATGACTCGGACTGTGCAGCCACCCTGCTCGAACTCCGGCAGTTCGGCTGCAGGGATGTGTTCGAAAGCCGGCTCAATTTCTTCCTTGTCATCGGGCAATGCGATCCAGGACTGAATGCCATGCAGTTTCGATGTCTCGTCGAGATCGTCGCCGGCGCGCTCGGAGTGCACAATGCCGCGCCCGGCCGTCATGAGGTTTACGGCGCCGGCCTCAATGGCCTGCGTAACGCCAAGACTGTCGCGGTGCATGATCTGTCCTTCGAACAGATACGTTATCGTTGCGATTCCGATGTGCGGATGTGGCCTCACCGAAATGCCTTTGCCAGGCGGAAACACGGCCGGTCCCATGTGATCGAAAAACACGAACGGCCCAACGGCACGTCGTCGCGCTGCTGGTAGGACCCGTCGTACTGTAAATTCGCCGAGATCGCGCTCGCGCGGGCGCAGAACGAGATCGACACTCTGTGGATTATTCATGTGCTGTTGTGACCGCCTTCGCGGGCGGCGGTTCCGGTTGTCGAATCAGGCCAGTGTATCGACAAAGGTGCCGGAACGCCCGAGCAGACTATTGACCGAGCGAATTGCCTGCGTTGTGCCGATCAGCAGTCGTTCGACGAGCCCGTCGCTATCCTCACCGCCCCGCAGCACGTTCATAACGCTCTTGCCGCGCCGCTGCAGATTGTCGGTCAGCGACTGGCGGTCCACGGCGGCGAAATCGCCGCGCCGCCGTGCCTCGGTCGTGTTGTTGTAGCCGAGGCCCAAAGCGGCCAGCGAGTCACCGCCACCGAGGGCAGAACGAAGCGCACTCTCGAGCGGTGAGCGCATGGCGCTCGAGTTACCGCCTAGATTCGTAAACGACGAATCGCGGAACAGGTAATTGAGCTCCTTGAAAGCCGCTTCGAGCGAGTCGGCGATGTCGTAGGAGCGGCGCCGGGAAATGCCGCGTCGCTCAGCCTCGGGGTCAACACGACCCTCCGGCATGTTCAGGGCGCCGAAGAAACCCGTGCCGTTGCTGTCGATGTCGAGACGACTGCTCGAGTCGCGCGCCTCGATCGTGACTTTCTGTGTTGCCTCGTCAAATGATGCACGCACGCCCGCGGAGGATGTGTTGATGCGATCCAGAACCGTGTCCAGGCTGTCGTTACTCGTGTCGATCGCTATCTGTTGACCGTTGATCAGAATATTCCCTGACTGGACGGTCGAGAAAGCGGCGACATTGTCGAATGTCTGGATCGTCTCCGGGTCGATGCCGGCGATCGTGTTGGCGCTGTCGAGCCTGGTCGCCTGCAGGAAATTCGAGGTGTCGTTCTGCAGGTCAATGTCGGGTATCGAGCTAAGTGTGTCCTGCAGAAACTCAATGCGCTCGGTTATCGCATTGAACGATGCGGTGACGCCGGCCGCCGATTGATTGATGCGGTTCACAACATCGTTGATGGAGTCAGTTGTCCCGACGTTGATCGACTGACCATTGATCTCGAAGCCGCCGTCAACGATCGCGGGCATACCGTACTCAAGGTTTGGGTTGTCGTTACGTACACCACCGAGCGGTTTGTCAGGGTCGACAGCGGCACCGACATTGTCGAAGACCTGGATCCTGGTTGTATCTCTGTCTGTCAGGCTGCCGCTACCGAGCTGCAGCCACAGCCCGTTGCGGAGGTCGTACTGGCGGTCGAGTGGGTGATTGTCGCGCAAGGTCACGTTGCGGATACGGCGACCCTCAGGGTCCTCGACGCGGATACGGACATCGTCGACGCCGTGGGTCCCGGCCCACCGCACCTCGAAGAACAGTTCTCCGCTGCCGTGCGTGCCGTCATACTCGCCACCGATCGTAATGGGTGCGGTGGACGAACCGTCCCACTCCGGACCAAACGGTGTGAATGACATGGGCGCCGTGTTGATCTCGTCACTCGAGGCGAGTGTCGCGGCGGTATGCGTCATGTCGAGGCCGAGGCCCGTATTCGAGACAGCGTCGGGCAGGTCCAGCTTGAGCCGCGTATTGACGTTGGCAACTTCAGCCAACGATTCTAGGCTGCGGTAGAGACGGAGGAGCCTTGTTCTGGCCCGCAGCAGATCCGCTCGCGACCCGTCGTCGACGGCCGCATAGGGCTTCAGGCCCTGCGGCGCAGTCTCCGCAGACCGAACGCGCAGAACGCTGGCCAGTCCCTGTAAGCCGTTTATCAACAAACTTGCATCCTTGCTCGCCACTTGGGCTCGTCAGGGATTTATCGGCCGATTTGACGAAATCTTTAGCTCAGTAGCGGCGGCGCTATGCCTCGTCGGCGAGGCTGGCGCTGCGTGTCAGGGTTTCCCACTCATGTTTGCCTCCGCGCAACCAGCGAATGAGACCCTGGAAACGCCAGATCGCCGTTAGCTGACGGAAACCGAAGTTTTCGACGATCGCGATGAAGTACAGGAGACCGAGCTGTCTCGCTTTCGGGTACATGTGGAAAGACAGTTCCTCGAGCATGATGGCGCTCGTGGACAGCAAGACGCCGAGACCGATCGCGAGGCCCAGGAAGATGGCGGCTTCGGGCCAGGATAACCACCCCATCCAGCCGCACAGCACGATGAAAAAATAGCCCGCGACTTCGATGATAGGACCGAACAACTCGAAGATCAGATAGAACGGAATTGCGATCCATGAAACGGCGCCACCATCGCGATTGCCGATGAGTGACTTGTTAAGTGCCAGGGACTGGCCGAGCCCATGCTGCCAACGTACGCGCTGGCTCTTCAGATCTCGCAGGTTCTCCGGAGCGTCGGTCCAGCAGACGGGATCCGGTACGAACGTGATTCGGTACGGCTTGCCTTTCTCTTTCATGAGCCGGTGCAGGCGTAGCACGAGTTCCATGTCTTCGCCAACCGCATCGGGATTGAAACCGCCGGCCTCGACCAGCGTCTCTTTGTGGAACAGGCCGAAGGCGCCCGAGATGATCAGCAGCCCGTTGATAGGTGACCAGCCCATGCGACCGAATAGGAAGGCGCGCAGGTATTCGACGACTTGTACCAGCGCAAGGAAGTTGCGCGGCAGGCCGACCTTTTCGAGAAATCCCTGCTTGACCGTGCAGCCGTTCGCGATTCGTACGGTTCCGCCAACGGCGACCGTCGTCGGGTCCTCGAGAAATGGCCGCACGACGCGGCGCAGGCTATCTGGCTGCAGCACCGAGTCCGCATCGACGACGCAAACGAGCGGATAGCGGCAGGCATTGATGCCTGCATTCGATGCGTCGGCTTTGCTGCCGCCATTCTCCTTGTCGACAACGCGAAGATTCTTGATTCGTGTCGAACGATAGATGCCTCGCACCGGCTTCGACTCAACGCGCGCGCGATACGCCTCGGGGAACTCGCGAAGATCAAATTCGTCGATGAGTTTTTGCAGCGTGTCGTCCGACGAGCCATCGTTGACGACAATCAGTTCGTATTGGGGGTACTCGAGCTGCAGCATCGCCTTGACCGAAGTGATGATAGAGGCCGATTCGTTATAGGCCGGTACGACCACGCTGATCGGAATGTCGAGCGCCGAGAAGACGTTCTCAGCCTCGTACTGCTCGGACGTCTGCAAGTATTTGCGGATGCCGATCGCGGCGATCACGTTCTGCATCAGGTAGCCAAGGTTGATCCCGACAAAGTAGGCGAGGAAGATCCACTGGCCGCCGAGCACGATGTCCTGCATCGTCATGCGAGTCCGACCTCGGCCATCGTTTGTTGCAGGATGTCGACGGCAAACCTGTCTTTCTGGCGTTTTTGCAACTGTCGCAGCTGGTTTGGGCCAAGAAACGGCAGCGCCGTAATCGACTGCGCGGCGCGATAGCGTACCCACCACTCCGGATCATCGAGCAGGGCCTCGAGCAGGCTCAGGTGCTCCTCCTGGCCGATGCGGCCAAGGACGCGAGCCGCCTGCATCCGCACGTACCAGGCTTCGTGCTGCGTCAATGCCGCGATGCGGGGCACGCCACGGTAGCCGCTGACGAGCTTGAGGGCGGCCGTCAGCAAACCCGGGTCGTTGCTCTCGCGAATCAGGTCTTCAACGAGTGCGTCACGAACCTCGGATTCGATCAGTCGTGCGAACTGCAGCAGATAGGTCTTGTCGGCGTTGTCTGCCGAGCGGATAGCTCGGTAAAGAGGCTCGCTGATCAATTCACTGCCAGCTTCCCGCAGCAGGATCGAAACCTTGTTCCGTGGCCAGTCGCGGCGCTCATGAATGCGAGGCACGACCAGCTCAATGCCGGATCGAGGCCTGATCTCTACCAGCGAGGTTGCCGCTGTAATCGACAGAGCGGTATTCGGGTGATCGAGAAATTCACGGATTGCATCGAACTGTTTGTCGTCACGCAGGTGCCCAAAGGTCTGCACTGCAATGATCAGTGACTGGATACGTCGGCGGCTCAGCAGTCGAGCCGCGAGCTCCGGAATGTGTACTCGTTTAGCCAGCTCGACCAGGTTGTCTACCGCCGAGCCGTCCACGATGCTACGGGCACGGTTCCATTCTTCGAGCAGGTCAGTGCGATCGGCACGTGATATATGTGGCAGTTCCTGTTCGCGAGCTGCGTCCGCACTCAGCGCCGCCATCGCAAACACGTCGCGCCATTCTTGCAGGAACGCCTGCCGGCGACGGTCGCCGGCGACCGTAGCGATGCGTAGTCCCATCGTGTACACGAACAGAACGACCGTCGTTACGACAACGGCGGCGATCGACCACAGCGCAATCAGCGTGATCGAATCAAAGCTTGACCGAAACAGCCATTCCAACGAATCGTCTCCGGTAAAGGTCGCCCTGTTCATGCACACCGAGCCACCAATGCAGTCCCAGGCGTTCGTTCAGTCGATGGCGGCCCGTGAGCGAGATCCCACGAACATCGGTTTCAATAACTCTGCCTCCGCCAATTGCCTCGGCCTCCCTGCCGCCGCTGAGTGACACGCCGATGCTGGAGTCCTCGCGATAGAACCAGTTGCCCGTAACAACGTGGTTCGCAAAATTCGAGGCGCCGTGCAGGCGTGATGCACCCAACGTGTAGGCAACGCGAAAATCCGAAACGTACTTCTCGATGCCCGTGACCACGGTGCCAATGGTCGCGTTGTCGTAGTCACGATGACGATAGCGAAGAGTCGCTGACCAGCCTTCGCCAAACGTGCGGCCGGCATGGAGTTCGAAGCCCGTGCTCGCCTGGAATTCAGGGTCCGCAGTAACTGCGACACTCGCCCCCGTGAACCACGGACGGAACTGCCATTCGCCGGCCAGTGCGAGCGTCAGATCCCCGATGCTGTTACGGGCATCGCGTGACAAGCGGCTCATGTAGCGAGCAGTCTCGCCGTATTCATAGTGGGCTTCGATGAACTGGTTGTCCCAGCCGGGCAGGTCGTTGCTCAGCGAGTCTGCACCCGCGCCGACCAATAGCATCCAGGCCGCGGGGCTCGCCGGTCCAGCAATTCGCCACCAGTTCGAAGCGGGAAACTGGTCGGCCGCGCGCGAGCGAAACGTCTCGACTTCGGCGCTGTCGTCCTGGCTGGTGAGCAGACCGTAACGTGTCCGCCAGATGTCCTCGTAGTCGGGCGCCATCGCGATCGCAGTATCAAGTTCGTCAGCGGCCTCGGACTCTCGTCCGAGCCGTATAAGCGCCTGGGCGCGCGCAAATGCGTAGTCAACGTCGTTTGGATATTCCGCGCGCAAGGTCTCAATCGCGGCGAGTGCCGCGTCGAGCTGACCGTCATGCATGAGCTCGCGGGCACTCGCGAAGCGTTCGGCCGGGTTGGCGACCGCTGGCGGCATCGCCGCCAACAGCAGCACGAGAACAAAAAACGGTGCGGATCGCGGTCGCATCAACGGACTCCTGCAAGACGTTCGTGGTCTGCAACGATGCGGCGAAGACGGGCAAGCAGCTCTTCGGGCCGGAAAGGTTTCGTTACGTAGTCATTAGCACCGAGATCCAGCGCCTCGACGATGTCTTCCTCGAGGACCTTGCCGGAGAGAACGACGATCGGCACGTGCTGCCACGCGTGGTTGTCACGGATGTCCTCGATGAGCTGGTAGCCAGAGACGTAGGGCAGCATCAGGTCGAGCAGGACAACGTCGGTGGGCGGCAAGTTCTCGATAGCGGCCTGGGCATCGCGGCCGTTTGCCGCGGCGATGACGTCATAGCCGGCGCGTCGCAACAGGAAATCGAGCATGTACGCGACGTGCTCGTTGTCTTCGACAACGAGGATGCGATGCGTCGTTAGTGGCTTGAGTTTTGCGACCAAGGGCTACCGCCATCGTTTTACATAATCAGAGGCCGACCGGTTGCACTTCCGGCGGGCATAGTTCTGTCTTATGTATCGGCGGTAACGGCCGAATCTGAATGGTCCGGAGACCCTAGGCCAGCGCTTCCGCGACGTCCTCGATCGATTCTACGGCGCGGATATGACCGTCTTCCGCGAGCTCGCCCGGGGATGTCTTGATCGCACGACAAAGCTCGTCACCATCACCATCCCATTCAAGGCCCTCGATGCCGGTCCAGGCATTTCGTTTTTGCTTCGCTTCGTACATGGCCGCGTCGGCGACGCCAAGGACTTCCTCCCAGGAAAGCAACTCGGGCCGCTCCTTGAGGAATGGGAACGAGGCGTAACCCACTGATGTCGTAATGCGCGCCATCTGGCCGTCACCAAGCGGGAAGACACGTTGCGCAAGGCCGCTGCGAATCCGCTCCGCGAGCGTTGCCGCGTATTTGCGGTTGGTCTCACGAGCGACGATCAGGAACTCGTCGCCGCCCCAGCGAATGACGTCGTCAGACGAACGACACGCGTCGAGGAGCACGTCGCGAATCTGCAGTAGGAGCTCGTCGCCGGCCTCATGACCGCAGGAGTCGTTGACCGGTTTGAAGTTGTCGAGGTCGACCATCAGGAACAGCAGGTCGTTGTTGCCGGACGGACTCATAGTCTCGGTACCGTCGCGATAGTGGCGCAGCACGAGATCAACGTCCTTCGAAACCTGCTCATACAGGTACCGGCGATTGCGCAAACCGGTAAGCGGGTCCGTAGTGCTCGCTTCGACGAGTCGTGCGTTGGCGTGCTTGAGTTCCTGGTTGCGGTCGTTCAGCTGCTTGGTGCGGCTGTGAACCTCGCGCTCGAGGCGTCGCGCGTATTCCGACTCACGACGCAACTTGTTCTGCTGGTGGCGCCAGAAGG
>JAAUXZ010042776.1_pt1 | contig 17374 bp, 18 predicted proteins | sample 7278131 | NCBI WGS metagenome assembly JAAUXZ01 (sample SAMN14350119, study PRJNA611818) | marine sediment metagenome | isolation source: surface marine sediment (3m) | place: French Polynesia: Moorea | collected 2018-08 | reverse complement strand
CGAACATCAATACATCTCGACCTTCATCGCGGAAATATTCAGCCATAGTCAAACCGGACAAGGCTACGCGTAGCCTGTTTCCGGGTGGCTCATTCATCTGGCCGTAGACCAGTGATACCTTATCGAGTACACCACCTTCGGACATTTCATGGTAAAAGTCATTTCCTTCACGAGTTCGTTCACCCACTCCGGCAAACACCGAGAATCCCGAGTGCTCTACCGCGATGTTACGAATCAGCTCCATCAGGGTGACCGTCTTACCCACACCGGCACCCCCGAACAGCCCAATTTTACCGCCCTTGGCAATCGGCATGATTAGGTCGATTACCTTGATACCGGTTTCGAGGATTTCAGTTTGGGTCGACTGCTCATCATAAGCGGGCGGTTCACGATGAATCGGCATGGTGGTCTCAGCACCGATCGGACCAGCTTCATCCACCGGATTACCCAGCACGTCCATGATACGGCCGAGTGTTTTCTGGCCAACGGGGACCTGAATGGGCGAACCGGTATTAGTGACCTCCAGACCACGACGCAGACCTTCAGATGAACCCATGGCGATGGTACGAACTACGCCGTCACCCAGCTGTTGCTGTACTTCAAGAGTCAGGTTATCCGCATCGGCAATACTGAGTGCGTCATAGACCTTGGGTACAGAGTCACGAGGAAATTCTACGTCGACAACCGCGCCGATAACTTCCACGACATTTCCAGTACTCATGCTTTGATTCCTCTTTACAAATATTAAACTAGTTGGTTTATACGGCTGCAGCGCCGCCTACAATTTCACTGATTTCCTGCGTAATGGCAGCCTGACGTTCCTTGTTATAAACCAGTTGTAACTCTTTTATCAGTTCTCCGGCATTATCGGTTGCGCTCTTCATTGCAATCATGCGCGCAGCCATCTCGCAAGCGACATTTTCCACAACGGCTTTGTACACCAGCGATTCAATATACCGATCAAGCAGGTTATGCAGGACTTCTTTTGAATCAGGTTCGTAAATATAGTCCCAGTGATGGCTGAGCTCTTCATCGGATGAAGGTTCAACGGGAACCAGCTGGGTAATATCAGCCTCTTGAGTCATGGTATTAACAAAATGATTACTGACCAGATAAATCGCATCAATATCACCGTTTTCATAACTTTGTAATAACACCTGGACCGGACCAATAATATCCGTAATTTCCGGGCTGTCACCCAGGTGACTGACTTCTGCGGTTATTGATGCCCCCAGACGCTTGAAAAAACTCAGGCCTTTACCACCTATCGTCACCACTTCAAAACCAACACCCTCTTGTTCCCACTCGTCAAGCTGAGCCAGTGTTTTTTTGAACAGGTTAATATTTAAGCCACCACACAAACCACGATCCGTGGTGACTGCAATCAATCCCACTTTTTTATGCGGACGATCTTCTAAAAAAGGGTGACGGTATTCAGGATGAGCACTCCCTAGATGGCCCACTACTTTTTTGATTTTTTCCGCGTAGGGACGTGTGGCTTGCATACGATCCTGGGCACGGCGCATTTTACTCGCTGCGACCATTTCCATGGCCTTAGTGATCTTCGCCGTGTTTTGAACACTCTTGATCTTGGTTCTTATCTCTTTAGCGCCAGCCATAATCGATTCTCTGGTTCAGCTCTTAATAAACGCCGTTGGCCTTGAAATCATCCAGTGCTGACTTCATAGCAGCTTCAATGTCATCGTTGAAATCACCGGATTCGTTGATCTGATCAAGCAGATCTCCATTCTTGGACTTGACGTGCGCATGCAGGGCTGCTTCGAACGCCACCACCTTATTGACATCAACATCATCCAGATAACCTTCGTTGGCGGCATACAGAGATATCGCCATTTCAGCGACTGACAAAGGTGCATACTGACTTTGTTTCATCAGTTCGGTGACGCGTTGACCTCGTTCCAATTGCTTACGGGTCGCTTCGTCAAGGTCAGAAGCAAATTGCGAAAAGGCGGCCAATTCGCGATATTGGGCCAAAGCAAGACGGACACCACCACCGAGTTTTTTGATTATCTTGGTTTGAGCAGAACCGCCTACACGAGAAACTGAGAGCCCGGCGTTAATCGCTGGTCGTATACCCGCGTTGAACAGATCGGATTCTAGGAAAATCTGGCCATCGGTAATCGAGATAACGTTGGTGGGTACGAATGCCGATACGTCACCACCCTGGGTTTCGATGATAGGTAAGGCAGTCAGTGAACCGGTTTTACCCTTGACTTTACCGTCGGTAAATTTTTCAACATATTCTTCGTTAACGCGTGCAGCGCGTTCGAGCAGACGTGAATGCAGATAGAAAACATCACCTGGATAAGCCTCTCGACCTGGGGGACGACGTAACAACAGGGAAACCTGGCGATAGGCCCAGGCCTGTTTGGTCAGATCATCATAAACGATTAAGGCATCCTCACCACGATCACGGAAATATTCGCCCATGGTGCAGCCGGAGTAGGGCGCTATGTATTGCATGGCTGCAGAATCAGATGCACTCGCTGCGACCACTATGGTATGAGCCATAGCATCATGTTCTTCCAGCTTTCTTACCACGTTGGCAATGGTAGAAGCTTTCTGCCCCACAGCCACGTAAATACATTTAACTCCGGTACCCTTCTGATTGATGATCGCATCTATCGCCACCGCAGATTTACCCGTTTGCCGGTCACCAATGATCAACTCGCGCTGACCTCGACCTACAGGTACCATCGCATCAATCGCTTTTAAACCACTTTGTACAGGTTGATCAACCGATTTTCTTTCAATAACACCAGGAGCCACTTTCTCAATTGGAGAGAACTCTTTACTTTCAATGGGACCTTTACCATCAATGGCTTGACCCAGAGAATCCACAACACGGCCAAGTAAGGCTTCGCCTACAGGCACCTCAAGGATACGACCGGTACATTTTGCGGTATCACCTTCAGACAAATGTGTATATGAACCCAGTATTACCGCACCGACAGAATCACGCTCGAGGTTCAGTGCCATACCAAAAGTATCGCCGGGGAACTCAATCATTTCGCCGGACATAACATCCGCCAAACCATGAATACGTGCGATACCATCCGTCAGGCTGACGACGGTACCCTCTGTTCTAGCTTCAGCTGCGCTTTCAAAATTCTTGATGCGCTCTTTTATCAGTTCGCTAATTTCTGACGGATTAAGTTGCATAGCGTTATCCCGTAATCAAATTAAATTCTGTGTTATTTATTCAACAATGACGTCATTTTGTTCAGGCGTCCTCGCGCTGAACCATCAATCACCAAGTCTCCCGCTTGGATAATGGCACCGGCGATTAACGACTGGTCGATTTCACTGGTAATGTTCACCGCTTTGCCCAGTCTCGCTTTCAAGCTTTTAGAAATATCCTTCTCCTGCTGGGCAGTTAACTTACGTGCAGAGGTCACCTGTACCTCAATGGTACCTTCTGCTGCTTGCTTGAGCGTTTCATAACCCTGAAAAATATCGGGCAATGCCAACAAGCGCTCATTTTCAGCCAGCAAGGCAATCATATTCTTGACCTCCTGATTGATCTCAGGAGCACCCTCTGTTGCGGACATGATGGAAGTAAACAGTTCTGCCAGTTGCGATGAAAGTATCGTGGGTGATCCCACTAAGTCTTGAATGGCTTGATCTTCCGCAATGGAAGCGCCCAGTTGCAGAACATCAGACCATAACTGGAGATTATTCTGCTCATTGGCAAGCTCAAAAATGGCGCTTGAGTAAGGGCGGGCAACCGTTTCAAAATCAGACATATTGCTACCTAGATCTGGGCGATCATATCATCAAGCACCTTGCCATGCGCTTCAGCATTCACTTCGCGTTGCAGAATCTTTTCTGCCCCAGACAAGGCAATGGCGGATACTTCTTTTCGCAGTTGTTCGCGTGCTGAATTGATCTGCTGATCGATATCAGACGTGGCTGCAGCCTTAATTTTCTCGGCCTCTTCGCGCGCCACTTCTTTAGCCTCGTCAACCATCTCATTCGCACGTTTATGAGCCTGGTTGATGATTTCCTGGGCTTGCGCTTTGGCTTCTTTGAGGTTGTCACTCACTCTGCTTTGCGCCAGCTCAAGGTCTTTCTGACCGCGTTCAGCCGCAGCCAGCCCATCAGCGATCCTGGCCTTTCTTGCTTCCAAAGCAGCCATCAAAGGTGGCCAGATATATTTCATGCAGAACCAGACAAACACGATAAAAGTAATGGTTTGCCCAATCAGAGTTGCATTGAAATTCATATTGCTGTCCTCGTTCCGAGTATTAACTTAGTTAGGCTTTAAGCCCCTACAACAGCGAACATGACGTACATGGCCAGACCAACAGCGATCATAGGCACCGCGTCAACCAGACCCATGACGATGAAGAACTGTGTACGTAACATTGGAATTAATTCTGGCTGACGTGCTGCGCCTTCCAGGAAGCGACCACCTAAAACACCGATACCAACTGCGGCGCCCAATGCACCCAGGCCCATCATAATTGCGCCAGCAATATACAGCAGAGCGTTTTCCATGAATGTCTCCTAATAGATCAAAAACAAATTAACAAAACTAGTGTGATTCCTGGGACGCCATGTCCAGATACACAATGGTCAACGTCATAAATATGAACGCCTGCAATGTGATAATCAGGATATGGAAAATAGCCCAGCCCAATTGTAAAAATCCACCAAATATCCCTAATATCCAGCCACCGCTGTACATTAAAGCTATGAGTATGAACATCATTTCACCTGCGTACATATTACCGAACAGACGCAGCGCAAGAGAAATTGGTTTCGCGATCAAGGTAACGCCTTCCAGCAACAGATTGATAGGCATTAAAAATTTGGGGAAGGGATGAAAAGCCAGCTCGGCGAAAAATCCGCCCGCACCTTTCATTTTAAAGCTGTAATAAAGAACCAATGCAAACACGGCCAACGATAAGCCAAAAGTCACATTAGGATCCGTGGTCGGCACAATTTTCAGATACGGGATTCCAATCAGGCTGGCCAGCCAGGGAATATGGTCCACTGCGATCAAATCCATCAGATTCATCAGGAATATCCAGACAAAAATCGTCAATGATAAAGGTGCAATTAAACTATTTCTTCCGGAAAAAGAACCTCTGACGGACTCATCGATAAATTCGACCAGCATTTCAATAAAATTCTGCCAACCCGCAGGTGTTTCGGCACTCGCTTTGAGAGCGATTTTACGAAAGAACCAAAGAAACAAAACACCGAGACCAATAGAAAAAGCCATGGAATCAAGATTGATCGCCCAAAATCCCATTTGCGCAATTTCTTCAGAACTATGTGCTATACCCCAACTGCCATCAGTCTTTTGACCAAAGGTCAGATTCGTCAAGTGGTGTTTGATGTATTCGCCGGATGTTTCGTAGCTACTTGCCATTACTGACTATTCACCTTTGTATAAACGGTATAAACATGCCGGAAATTTGCACCAGCAAATAACCGATAAATAAAATCAAAGGCTCCCATTGATAACCGGATGTGAACAGCAGTGCGAAGATAATCCCTGCCAAGATCCATTTACCAATGTCAGCCCTGTAAGCATGACCAAGCCAAGAAGCCGCATCATTATTATGCGCTTGCCGCGACATCCTGAAACTGAAATAGACACTGGGTATCAGACTTGCCATACATCCACTCAAGGCTGAAATTAAATCGCCCAGCCGGAACAGGTACACCAGCAGCCCAAAGACCAGCATCACCACTAACTGAACAGTCAGTAAAAGTTGAATTTGAGTTTTAAGCCCCTGCGTCTCCGCGGGCACGCTATAAACCCACGCCCCAGTCAATGCGGGGCAGAGTATAAGGAGTAATCAAGGAAGAATCAATCGGCCGTATAGAAATTTTATACATCAATTAATAGATAATAATTATTTAATGTATTGATAAAGGACTTAATCAGAAACTTCGGTAACCAGGTGCTGCAAAATACCATCAAGTTCATCGTTATTATGGTAATGAATGATTAACTGGCCGGCCCCTTTTTTTCCAGTTTTTATTTTTACATTGGCACAGAGACTATCGCTAATTTTTTGCTCCAGGCGTTGTATATCTGGATCTACCTCATTTTTCACGGGTTTGGCCGGATGCGGGGCCAGGGACTTTTTAATCAAGGCTTCTGTTTCCCGAACCGATAATCCCCGATTGACGACTAAACGAGCAATCTCGAGTTGGTCGGGTGGCTCCACTGCCAGGATCGCTCGAGCATGACCCATACTCAACAACGATTTGTTAACGAGCTCCTTGACGGGTTCCGATAACTCCAATAAACGTAACATATTGCTCACCGCAACCCTTGAACGTCCCACTGCTTCTGCCACTTGCATGTGGGTCAAAGCAAAGTCATCAATCAGGCGCTGAAAAGCATTAGCCTCTTCGAGCGGATTTAAATCCTCGCGCTGGATATTTTCTATCAGCGCAATGGCCGCTGCAGACTCAGTATCAATTTGTTTGATAACCGCAGGAATCTTATCCAATCCGGCGAGTTGGGATGCACGCCAACGACGCTCTCCCGCAATTAATTCGTAATGCGAACCTTCTTTACGCACCACAATGGGCTGCACCACACCCTGCGCTGAAATGGAATTCGCTAACTCCTGCAAGGCCTCTTCATCGAATATTTTTCGGGGTTGGTATTCACCGCGCTGGATTTTATCGATGGGCAACTCAGTAAGCCCTGTGGCAATATCTTCGGCACTAGCCTCTGTAACTTCTTGCACATTACCAATTAATGATCCGAGACCTCGTCCCAGTCTTTTTTTCTTAGCAACCATAAATTAATTTACGTAATGATTTTGTTTAGCATCTCGTCTTAACACTTCGCCCGCAAGCGCTAGATAAGCCATCGATCCTCGTGAATTTTTATCATACTGCAGAATGGGTTGACCAAAACTAGGGGCTTCAGCCAAGCGCACATTACGAGGTATTACCGTGCGATAGACCCGGTCGCCAAAGTGCTCAACCAGCTCACTGGAAACATCATTGGATAAATTATTGCGGGGGTCGTACATGGTACGCAAAAGCCCCTCCACTTTAATCCTTGGATTGACGCTGATACGAATTTGTTCGATCGTATCCAACAGCGCCGTGAGCCCTTCTAACGCATAGTATTCACACTGCATCGGTATCACCACACCATGCGCAGCGACCAGTGCATTGACGGTTAACATGTTTAACGAAGGAGGGCAGTCAATGAGGATGTAGTCATAATGATCCAAGATGCTTTCAAGGGCCAAGAACAACTGGCGTTCGCGACCGATCTTATTCATTAATTGGACTTCTGCCGCAGTGAGGTCGGAGTTGGCAGGTAACAGATCATACCCCGGTTCCGCATTGATCAGGACTTGTTCCACTGAAAGGTCACCCAGCAAAACATCACAGACACTGCTATCCAGGGCATTCTTATCCACACCACTACCCATGGTGGCATTCCCTTGCGGATCCATATCAATTAATAAAACCTTGCGTTTTGTAGCAGCCAGTGAAGCTGCCAGGTTGACACAGGTAGTTGTCTTACCAACACCGCCTTTCTGATTCGCTATGGTGATTGTTTTACTCATGTATTCTGCCGTCTTATTAAAACCAGGCTGCGTTTTTCAGCAATACCTGGCACCATGACTGGGATTAATTCCGCGGGATAGGGCAACAAATCAAGACTTGCGGCTTCCGCTGAACCCAATGTTGTTTTCATGGTGATCAATAGTTTGTCATTGGCCCAGAGATGATCGACTGAAGCTAGAAAATCCTCGATGGAGGCATAGGCTCGGCTGATAATCACATCTGGTAATGTATTCGCATGATAATCCTCAACCCGCGACTGCACAACTTTAACGTTGGTTAATTCACAGGCCGCTATAGCCTGCTGAACAAAGCGGGTTTTTTTTCCATTACTGTCCAGCAATATCCAGTGGCTGCGCGGTAACATAATCGCCAGCGGAATACCGGGCAATCCGGCGCCGGTACCTACATCAAGACACCGTGCTGCCTGCGGAATATGTTCGCTGGCACTGAGGCTATCCAAAACATGGTAAGCCACCATTTGTTCAACATCGCGTATGGCAGTGAGATTGTAGGTGGCATTCCATTTATGCAGTAATTCGAGGTAGTTAAGCAATGCACCTATCTGTTCTGGGTCACTATCCATGCCCAGCGCCTGCAGTCCTTGCTGCAGTTGATCTTGCAACATCAGGCGCTTTTTTGTGAAGGTGTTTGCACGCGTTTTAAATGCACCAGTAACAAGGATATGGCTGCTGGGGTAACACCAGATATCCGGCCCGCCTGGCCTATGGTCGAAGGCCTGACATCCTGTAATTTTTGACGAACCTCGTTGGATAACCCGATGACACTGGCATAATCTAGATCAACCGGTAACTCAGTGGATTCATTTTTTAGGGCTTTATTCACTTCATCTTGTTGGCGAGACAGGTATCCGGCATATTTACTGTTAATTTCAGCCTGCTCCTTCACTCTCTCACTAAATTTCTGTTTTGAATTAAGGCCAGGAAGTAGGTGTTCAATCTGGATTTCAGGTCGTTTTAACAGTTCTGCGAGACGATATTCACGATGAATGGGTTTCTCCAATCTTGAAGAAAGTGTTTCATCCAGTGCAGAGCCCGGATGCACAAAGGTCTCATGTAAGGATTGATTCAGAAGGGTAAGCTGCTCCTGGAAATCATTGAAAATTGACCAACGCTCGTCATCGACCAGGCCCATTTTCCGTCCTTGCTCGGTTAATCGGATATCCGCATTATCTTCACGCAACATTAAGCGGTATTCCGCCCGACTGGTAAACATGCGGTAAGGCTCCTTGGTGCCCCGAGTAATTAAGTCATCAATTAAAACCCCCATATAAGCTTCCGCACGCGATAAAACAAGCGGCTCTTTACCCAAAACGGCTGCCGCTGCATTGGCTCCAGCTAATAATCCCTGGGCCGCGGCTTCTTCGTAACCCGTAGTCCCATTGATCTGGCCGGCAAAATACAGCCCTTCAAAGAAACGGGTCTGAAGATCCGGCCGTAAATCGCGGGGATCAAAATAATCATACTCAATGGCATAGCCGGGTCGAATAATATGCGCCTGTTCAAATCCCGGTATCGAATGAATCAACCGCTCTTGAATGTCATAAGGCAGGCTGGTGGAAATACCATTCGGGTAAACCTCTGATAAATTCAACCCTTCAGGCTCTACAAAAATCTGGTGCGATGTTTTGTCTGCAAATCGCACCACCTTGTCTTCGATCGAAGGACAGTATCGAGGTCCCGTACCTTCGATAACACCGGAAAACAACGGTGAGCGATCAAGCCCACTGCGTATAATGTCATGGGTTTTTTCACTGGTATAGGTGATATGGCAACTGACCTGGCGTGGATGTATATCAACCGAGCCCAGGGTCGAAAAAACCGGCAAGGGATCATCTCCCGGTTGTTCCTGCATCTTGGAATAATCCAGGGTTTTTTTATCGAGCCTGGCAGGAGTACCGGTCTTCAGGCGGTCAATTCTAAAAGGACGCTCACGCAATCGTTGTGCGAGTGCACTGGCAGGAGGATCTCCGGCACGACCACCACTGTAATTTGCCTGGCCGATATGAATCTTACCCGCCAGAAATGTCCCCACTGTCAGCACCACTTTACGGGCGTAGAATTTGAGCCCCATCTCGGTCACAACACCTTCTACACGATCTTGTTTTTCGATTAGATCAACAACAGGTTGCTGGAACAGGGAAAGATTAGGTTGATGCTCCAGCACTTCTCGGATTGCCATTCGATAAAGCTGGCGATCCGCCTGGGCACGGGTCGCTCGAACCGCAGGGCCCTTGCGCCGGTTCAAGATCCGGAATTGAATACCAGCCTTATCTGCTGCTAATGCCATTGCCCCCCCCAGCGCATCAATTTCCTTAACCAGATGACCTTTACCAATACCACCAATAGCGGGGTTACAACTCATTTGCCCCAGCGTATCGATATTGTGAGTCAACAGTAAGGTAGAAACGCCCATACGGGCCGATGCCAGGGCTGCCTCGGTACCAGCATGCCCGCCACCAATGACAATGACATCAAAACGTCTGGAATAATCCACGTTATAAATCTCGATTTAACATAACTGACTATTTTAGTCAGATTATTAATCACTGGGCAAATGCTGTTTTGACAGCAACGTTCAGCCTAGGCATATTGCCAAGCCATGTCTTTCGTTAAAATCTCCTTGATAATGGGCCTGCTTGCAATGGGTTGCGGTAAAACTCTGGTCTGGGCAGCAAGCCCAGTATGGCTGATTGAAAATAATCAAAACCGTATTTACCTGTCTGGCACCATCCATGTTTTAAGGCCTGCTGATTACCCTCTGCCAGCTGCTTTCGATCAAGCCTATAACGATTCAGCGGTAGTGGCATTTGAAACGACACTGGATAGCCACACAGATCCTACCTTCGCAAAGAAAATGGCAAGAGCCATGGCCATGCCTCCCTACCAAAAACTGGAGGACCTGATTTCTGAACAGACCCTATTGGCTTTGAAAAAGTATCTTGAACAAAAGAAATTAAGCCTGAAGGCTGTCTCTCATTTAAAACCCGGCATGATTGCGCTGACTTTAACGTTGTTGGAATTACGGAACATCGGCGCCTCGATTAAAGGCGTGGACCAGTATTTTTATGATCTCGCACTAAATGACCGTAAAACTATTAAAGCCCTGGAATCACAGGACCAACAATTGGCTTTTTTAACCCAACTGGGCGAGGGGCAGGAAGACCTGATTATTCGACATACTTTGCAGGATTTAAAAACCTTAAACGTACAATTTGAAGATATGATTTTAAGCTGGAAAACTGGAAATCTTTCACGATTAAAGGAACTGTTCATCGATCCCATGCAAAAACACTTTTATCCGGTTTATCAACAATTACTGGTTCAACGCCATGAGCACTGGATGCCTCAACTTATCACTATGCTGGATACCCCGGAAACGGAGATGGTTTTGGTTGGAACGGCTCACCTACTTGGAGAAGATGGGCTGATTTATCAGTTAAATCAGTCGGGTTACACGGTCACACCGTTGAACGAATGATACATCTGGTCACCTATATTAAGTTACTGGGTGCTGTATTAGCCTGGGGTGGAACATTTATTGCCGCGAAATACGCCGTTGAGGAAACTTCAGTGGAAATGGCTGCCTTGTTGCGTTTTACCAGTGCTGCAATTGTCTTGATGGGTATTTTATATTTGAAACACGGTTCCTGGCCCCGGCTGAATATGACTCAAGCCTTTTATGTCATTTTACTGGGGTTGAGCGGTGTCACTATATACAACCTGTTCTTTTTTTCTGGGTTGCAAACGGTAGAAGCGGGGCGAGGGGCCCTGATTATTACCTCTAATCCTATCTGGGTGGCACTGGGTTCCGTTTTGTTTTTTCAACAATCATTAAACACCAAGCACATCCTAGGCCTTATACTTTGTATCACTGGAGTGACTATAGTATTGACCCGAGGCCATCCCAGTACATTGCTTCAGGGTGAGATCGGATCCGGAGAAATCTATCTATTAGGTTGTGCATTATCCTGGGCTGTTTATACCCTACTAGGAAAACGTTTGATGCATACGCGTTTTCCTTTGGAGCCCCTGACACTGGTGACGTATTCTTGCATTAGCGGCAGCTTGTTTCTGGCATTTTGGATTGCCATTTCAGGACAATCATTCCAGGTCAATCACAGCTTCAAATTGGTTTATGCCATAGGCTACTTGTCGTTATTGGGTACAGTGGCAGGTTTTGTCTGGTTTTTTGAGGGCGTTAAAATCCTGGGGGCCGCGCAGGGCGCTGTCTTCGTATTCTTTGTACCTGTTAGCGCCATCATCCTGGGTAGCATGATTCTTGCAGAACCCCTGACCTTCTCCTTGCTTATGGGCGCCCTGTTAATCCTTGGAGGTGTCTACCTGATTAATCGCCCTGATAAATCACTGGCGGGCTGATTGTAAACCACGACTTTCATGGCAACTACATGCCGGATCTTGCATGAGATTCAAAGTACGGATCCCCATGGATTTAGCATCCACCAACATCAGGCGACCATCGAGAGGCTCACCAATGCCGGTAATAATTTTCACCACCTCCATGGCCTGCATGGATCCAATAATACCCACGAGAGGTGCTATGACCCCATTTTCTGAACACGTGAGTTCTTCGTCATCAAGCTGGTTACCATATAGACATTGATAACAGGGGCTTTCAGTACTCAGGTTAAATGTACTGATCTGTCCCTCCATGCGGATGGCTGCCCCAGACACTAAAGGTGTACCCGATTTCAAACTGATTGTATTCATCATGCGTCGAGTTTGAAAATTATCCGAACCATCTGCAAGCACATCACTTTGACTGGCCAGATCCAGTAACGCATCTTCATCAAGCTTGCGATCCACCACTGAAGTTTTTATATCGCTATTTAGAGCCTGCAAGGTTTCCCGGGCCGAAACCGCCTTGTTCATTCCAATACGTTTTTCGTTATGAATAATCTGGCGTTGCAGGTTACTCCAATCCACATCATCAAAATCATTCAGAATCAGATGCCCTACACCAGCGCCGGCCAGATAATAAGCCACCACCGAACCCAGGCCGCCCAATCCCATAATGAGAACCGTGGCATCATTCAGTTTTTGCTGACCTTTAACATCGATATCAGGCAGCATGATCTGACGACTGTATCTGAGCAATTGTTCATCATTCATGGCGAGTAGGTTTGATATTTAGAGCTGAGGCTGATTCTAAAACATGATTCAGCCGAGAAGGTGGAATTAACGATAATTATTCCAATACTTTTCCGGTTCATCATGCGGTAGCTCTTCATGCAGGTGGCAGACCAGGGTGTGTTCCTGTTCTTCTGCATGAATTTTTTCACGCACATTATCTTCTAGATACTGGTAAATATTGCGGCGGATAATGGCAAAGATCGAGTTATCAAGATAAAAACCCAGTTCCTTTAGCAGGCTCTCAATCAACTCAAAGCTCAGATCTTTTAATGAATAAGTAAGCGACAACCGACAATTGTTAAGGGGTTGAACAGCTACGATGCCCTTGATGCCTTGCAGTGCTTCACAAGCTTCATGAGCTTGGGAAGCTGGTCCTTTTCGGGCCAGGCAGACCATTCGGGTACGAATATAAATCGGCTCATCCATGAGAAATAGACTACGCCCGCAATTTTGAAATTTCAATAAAATAATTGTTGTTTTTCAGCGTTCAGGCAGGAGGCTTCTGGGCCACCGTCATTCTGTCTAAGCTATTGAAATCCTGAAATAAAGTTACTTGGGCGTAACCATTTTCATCGAGCAACTGACGCACAGCCTGGCCCTGTTGATAACCGTGCTCCAAGACAATCCACCCAGAATGCCTTAAATATTGCTGGCTTCCTTTAATGATAGGGTCCAGTGCTTCCAAACCAGATGGCCCACTGCATAAGGCCTGGCTGGGTTCGGCGGGTAGATCGCCCTGTTTCAAATAGGGGTCATCGGCGGCAATGTAGGGAGGATTGGAGACCACAACATCAAAGGTTTTCAATGTATCCAGAGATTGAAACCAGTCAGATTGGATAAAATCAACTTCCAGGTTATATGTATGCGCATTATCTCGAGCTATGGCCAGTGCCGACAGAGAGATATCGGTCGCCACAATCTGGCTATCTTCTTTATGACGTTTAATCGCCAGTGCAATAGCCCCGGTTCCCGTACCCAACTCTAAAATTCGGGGTTGTTCAAGCGATCCCACAATTTCGAGCACCTTATCGACCAGCATCTCTGTTTCGGGTCGCGGTACCAGAGTATCTGCCGTAGTTTTCAACTCTATGGAATAAAATTCACGGCTACCGACCAGGTAAGCTATGGGTTGAAGTTGAAGACGACGCTGAACCAGGTCAGCAAAACATTCGACCTGCCGAGCTTGTAAAATATATTCTGGCCAGGTCATCAGAAAACTGCGGTTTTTATCCAGGCAATGGGCGAGCAGAATCTCACTATCAAGTCGAGGGCTTGAGCTGATAGCTTGCAGCATGCCCGTTGCCCAATTAATTTGTTGCTGAATAGAGACAGCCATGGCGGGTCATGGAATCAATTTTCTGCAGAAAGACTGGCTAACTGTTCGGCCTGATATTCATTCATGAGTGGCTCTATAACCTGGTTCATGTCACCAGAAATAATATCATCGAGCTTGTATAACGTTAGATTAATACGATGGTCCGTCATGCGTCCTTGCGGGAAATTATACGTTCGTATCCTTTCAGAACGATCACCAGATCCCACCAGGGATTTACGCTCTGCCGCTTGCTCCTTTTCCTGTTTTTGTTTTTCCGCATCATAAATTCTTGCCTGTAACAATGACATAGCACGCGCCTTGTTTTTATGTTGTGAGCGCTCGTCCTGGCATTCAACAACAGTACCTGTCGGCAAATGAGTAATTCGAATGGCTGAATCGGTTTTATTCACGTGCTGACCACCCGCGCCGGAAGCGCGGAATGTATCAATGCGCAGATCAGCAGGATTGATTTCAATCATCTCCACATCTTCAGCTTCAGGGATAACAGCAACTGTAGCCGCTGAGGTATGCACCCGACCCTGCGATTCAGTCTCCGGAACACGCTGTACCCGGTGAGCCCCGGATTCAAACTTCAGATTGGAGTAGGCCCCTGGACCAATGATTCGAGCAATAATTTCCTTAAAACCACCATGCTCACCTTCATTACTATTCAATACTTCAATTTTCCATTTTTTCGATTCCGCATAGCGACTGTACATACGGAATAAATCACCCGCAAAAATAGCAGCTTCATCACCACCTGTACCTGCACGAATCTCAAGAAATACATTACTGTTATCATTGGGATCCTTGGGTAGTAAAAGTTTCTGCAACTCAAGCTCTAGATCTTCTATGCGCTGCTTGGCATCCTGAACTTCTTCTTCGGCCATTGCCTGCATTTCCGCATCATCTTCCTGAAGCATTTCCTGTGCCGCATCCAGATCATTCTGTGCGGCCTGGTATTCGGCGAACGCCTTTACCACGCCTTCGAGCTGGGCATATTCCATGGACAAACTGCGGAACCGGTTTTGATCATTAATGACGTCGGGTTCAGCCAGTAAACCGGCAATTTCTTCATGGCGTGCACTCAATAGTTCAAGCTTAGCCAGTATGGATGGTTTCATTGGGCGATTCTAAAAAAGGGTTAATGACGGTTTTCGTTCTTAAACAAAGAATGCAAGATCTGGATCATATCCTGATCATCTTCCTTTAATGCCTTGCGCATCTCCAGGGTGGCACCATGCATCAGTTTGTTGGTGAGGTTAGATGACAGGGTTTCAATGACCTTTGCAGGATCATCCTTGTTTTCCAACATCTGTCGGGCCTTATTCAAGCATTCCACTTTAAATAATTCAGCATTTTGCCGTAACAGTCGAATCTCATCGGCCGATTGATGGGTTTTAATCCAATGATCGAAATGCTTCACCTCGGTTTGAATAATATCCATGGCCTCATTAGCAGCTTCTTCGCGAGAGCGACGGTTTTCATCGATCACTTCTTTGAGGTCATCTACGGTATACAAGAACACATCATCCAACTCACCGACTTGGGCTTCGATATCCCTGGGTACCGCCAAATCCACCATGAAAATCGGGCGATGTTTACGTTTTTTCAATGCGGATTCCGTTGCGCCTTTACCCAGGATTGGTAACTGACTGGCGGTTGAAGAGACGACGATATCCGCCTTTGCGAGCTCATCGGGAATCTCACCGATAGTGATCGCCGTCGCTCCCAGTTCATCTGCGAGGCCCTGGGCTCGCTCGAGTGTGCGATTGGCAATGGTAAGGCCACCAATATGCTGGCCACGTAAATGACGGGCCGCAAGTTCTATAGTTTCGCCCGCACCAATCATGAGTGCATGTAGTGAAGATAAATCACCGAATATCTGCTTGGACAAGGAAACAGCAGCAAATGCTACCGAGACTGGGTTCGCACCAATCGCTGTATCTGTACGTACTTTTTTAGCAACAGTAAATCCATGTTGAAATAAGCGGCCTAATACAGTTTTTACAGTGTTGTTGGCACGGGCTGTATCAAAAGCGGTTTTCAACTGGCCCAGAATCTGCGGCTCACCCAAAACCATGGAATCCAATCCGCTGGCCACACGAAATAAGTGATGAGTGGCCTCATGGTTTCGGTATTGATACAGATAAGGCATCAACTGATCATCGTCCAAACGATGAAATTTGGATAACCAATGCGCCAGGGCATTATCGTATTGTTCCCCGACTTCACAATACAACTCGGTACGATTACAGGTCGACACAATAATCGCTTCATTAACCTCTTTCAACGAGGTCGCCTGCTGCAGGGCTTGATCCATCTGGTCGGGCGCAAAAGTGACTTTTTCACGAATTTCAACCGGTGCAGTCTGGTGATTAATGCCGAGCGTGATTAATGCCATATACGCGAAAAGAATTGAAAACGGTTAATTTTCCGGTATTGATGGATCAATAGCAAGGGAAAGGCCTGTTTTGAAAAATTAATTACCCTCGTGAACAATTTGAGTTTTTCATAATCATAAGAATATTCTTCTCGCTTGTGTGGCTGAATGCTACACTCAAATGAGAGATAGAGAGGTTTAAAACAGTCAAAAATCGAAGATGTTAGCATTAAAGAGGCATCCTCATGGTTGTTAAGGCCTCTTGTTTTTAGCCCTCAGGGCTGATGACTATGGGATCGAATCATGCTGGTCAGGATTTTTACTTTATTATTATTATTGCTTCCATTAATTACCGGTTGCGCCACTTTAGACCGTGGACCCCAGTATGGGCTGGTCGAGGCACCCGTCGAAAAAATATACCCGCTGGAAATTACCACACCGATTGAAAATGACCCCGTTTACCAGTTGGTCGTCGCCGAACTGGCGGTAAACCGGGGCCAAACTGAAACGGCCATTGATAATTACCTTGCATTGGCCATCAGCCAGGATGATCCAAAACTGGCAGAAAGAGCGGTACGCATTGCCGTTTTCGGCCAGGACCTGAATGCCGCTCAGGTGGCCGCAGAACGTTGGATTGAACTGGAACCGAAAAAAATCGAGGCACAGCAAATCATAGCTGCCATTTTTATCCGTCAGGGTAATGCTGACCAGGCCTATTACTATGTGGATGAAGTCATTAAAACCCAAGATGATATCGATGATCAGACCTTCATTTCACTTTTAAATGTGCTGGCACGTGAACAAAATACTGAAACCGTGTTAAGAGTTTCGAAACGCCTCGCAGATAACTACAGCGGTTTTGCTTATGCCCATTTCCTTCATGGCAGTCTGGCATCGCGAGCGGATCTGGCACAAGAGTCATTG
>JAAUXZ010002779.1_pt1 | contig 17394 bp, 17 predicted proteins | sample 7278131 | NCBI WGS metagenome assembly JAAUXZ01 (sample SAMN14350119, study PRJNA611818) | marine sediment metagenome | isolation source: surface marine sediment (3m) | place: French Polynesia: Moorea | collected 2018-08 | reverse complement strand
TCAGCCATTCGAAACGACAAAAGGCAATGCCGGTATGGGGGTTGGTGTTTATGAAAGTCGTGAATTCGTCAGAAGCCTAGGAGGGGATATTGAAGTGGTGAGTGATTTGAACAAAGGGTCTACCTTTATCTTAAGAATTCCTCTTTCACTGACTATCGAACAGCAAAATATTCCTGAATTAACTCATGTGGGGGCACAGTTTTGAGCAAAGGAGAGACGCAATTGAAACCGCTGGTCGTGATCGAAGATGATCCAGGTTTACAGAGCCAGTTGAAATGGTGTTTTGATGGATACGAAGTTCAGATTGCCGGCGATCGGGAAAGTGCAATTGCATTGTTGCGTCGCACTGAGTCGCCGGTTGTGACATTGGATCTTGGTTTACCACCAGATCCTGCAAACGTGAGTGAGGGAATGGCCACACTGCAGGAGATACTTGCCCTTTGTCCTAGGACAAAAGTCATTGTCGTAACCGGTAACGATGATCGTGAACACGCATTAACCGCCATAGAACTTGGTGCCTATGATTTTTATCAAAAACCCATAGATTCCGATGTCCTGAAGATCATTATTGATCGTGCTTATAATCTGTATGAGTTGGAAGAAGAAAACAGGGCGTTAGTAAAACAGAAGGAATCTCCCCTGGATGGTGTCGTGGCAACCAGTCCGGAGATGCTGAATGTCTGCCGGGTGATCGAAAAAGTGAGTCCAACGGATATCACTGTCTTACTGCTTGGTGAAAGTGGTACCGGCAAGGAGGTACTTGCCAGAGCCATTCACATGCTCAGCGACAGAAGCGAAAAGTCATTCGTAGCGATCAATTGTGCATCCATCCCCGAGACTTTGCTAGAAAGTGAATTATTTGGTTATGAAAAAGGTGCCTTTACCGGAGCCAATAAGAAAACTTTGGGAAAAATCGAAACAGCAGACAAAGGAACGCTCTTTTTAGATGAGATTGGAGATATGCCGCTCAATCTACAGGCAAAGTTATTACGATTTCTGCAGGAGAGGGTAATTGAGAGAATAGGCAGTCGAACAGAGAAGTCTGTAGATGTCAGAGTAGTTTGTGCGACGAATCAAAATCTGGATGAGATGATAAAACAGGGTGGTTTCAGGGAAGATCTATTTTACCGGATCAGCGAGGTTGCCATAGATATACCACCGCTTAGGGAGCGTGTGGGTGATGCGGTTCTTTTGGCCTGGGCATTTCTCGAAAAATATGCCGCAAAGGGCACTCAGAAGGTAACCGGATTCACAAAAAGCGCACTTCAAGCGATCGAAGATTATTCCTGGCCCGGGAATGTCAGAGAACTGGAAAATAAGATCAAACGGGCGGTCGTGATGGCTGAAGGTTCACAAATAACGGCGGATGAATTACTCTTGATTACCGGAGAAGGCGATGGTATGCCCTTGAATATTAGGGAAGTTCGAGAAAAGGCAGAAGCTACGGCCATACTCAGAGCGCTGAATCACGTCAAAGGAAATGTTTCGAAAGCAGCAGAGTTACTGGGTGTAAGCAGACCAACCCTCTATGATTTGATCAATAAATACGATCTTAAGTAGTTCTGTGTAAAAAATTCCATGGTTTGTAACAATCAAAAACGAAAATTCCATTTTTGGAGAGGTAAATGAAATGCTGAAGTCCGAATTGACGCCTCGTGTTGTCATGGCTGTTGGATTAATCCTGATCGTTGCAGGAATGACAGTTGGCTGTTCGAGTCAGGAGATGAAGTCCATCGACTCAAGCGATGCAGAACAGGTTCAACCAGAAAATACACTACAAAAGTATCTGATCGGCCCTGGTGATCAGTTGAGTGTGTTTGTCTGGGGAGATCAAGAATTATCTACTCAGGTAGTCGTCCGTCCGGACGGATTGATATCCACCCCACTGGTTGAAGATATGCAAGCCAGTGGCAAAACGCCAACTGAATTGGCAAGAAGTCTGGAGCAAGCACTTTCGACCTTTGTCAAGAATCCAAAGGTCACAGTCAGCATCAGTCGTTTTGTTGGGCAATATACAGAACAGGTACGAGTCGTTGGTCAGGCCGCTAAGCCTCAAGCAATTCCATTCAGGCAAGGCATGACCTTACTCGACGTGATAATTGCAGTGGGCGGATTGACCGAGTACGCAGCAGGAAACAAGGCTAGCATTGTACGCAGAATCAGTGGAAAAACCGAGCAATATCGGGTGAGGTTGGATGACTTGATCAGAGATGGCGATATCTCAGCGAATGCATCTATGCAGCCGGGAGATGTACTGATCATTCCAGAAACATGGTTTTGAGTGTAAGCAAAATATGCATGGAAATCCTCTTGATCGACTAACTGGGCATTTTTTAAGGGTTGACTATTCATGAGCAGTATAGAAAAAGCCATCGAGAGATTGAGTAAAGCCAGGGAGAAAAAAAGTGACTCGGATGAAATGGTCGCCGGCAAGGATGCCGTCAGTCCTCGTAAGGCTTCTTCTGAGATGTTGGCGGATAAGCAGAGCATCGGAAAAGCAGTTAATCCAGAAGCAGTATTTCCAAAGCCGTCCACAGATGATCACAAGCCAGGCTACAAGGATCATGGTCAAAATCGGTCAAACACTGAAGTCAATGAATTCAGATTTAACTTTCAAGAATTGAGCGCTGTCGGTTATTTGACTCCTGGTTCAGACAATAAAATCCTTGAAGAAGAGTACCGAGCCATTAAGCGACCTGTCTTGATGAATGCATTCGGAAAAGGGGCTGTGCCCATAGAAAGGGGGAATTTGATAGCCATAACCAGTTCACTACCGGGAGAGGGAAAAACCTATACCTCTCTCAATCTTGCTTTGAGTATCGCCACTGAACTCGACTCAACGGTTCTGCTCATAGACGGTGATATCTTAAAGCCGCAACTCAGTATCCTGCTCGGATTGGAGGGTAGGAGAGGACTCACCGATGTTCTTTGTGGTTCACAGACCGAGATCAAGGACGTCTTACTGAGTACTCAGATACCAAAACTCAAGATCCTGCCGGCAGGAAATAAATTCGACAATTCAACGGAACTGCTTGCGAGTGATGCAATGGAACAGCTGGTCATAGAACTGGGTAACAGATACCAAGATCGAATTGTACTCTTCGATTCACCGCCGCTCTTGGCGACGAGTGAGGCCACTGTCCTAAATCATCTGATGGGGCAAATTCTCATGGTGGTCGAGTCGGGTAAAACACCGATGGATGCAGTTAAGGATTCGCTTTCACACATTGATGAAGAGAAGGTGATTGGTTTAGTACTCAATAAAACCAATGGTCATGCGGGAAGAAGTGGGTATGGCAGTTATGCAAGCTATGCTTGATGCTGTATAGATAGAGGGTCAAAGGCCCTCGATTTCGCGGCCCTCGGTACCAGCATTTGACTGGGATGACCCATAGACCTGGCGATCTGCAAGCGAAGCTACAACCTCAGCTAAAATGACCGGTCAACCGGATTTGGCGGTACCCAGGGCGGAATTGGCCATCAAAGTTTACTTTACTGCCGAGCTCGGAGCGAATCAGATCACGAGACTGACCATGCCCCTGGTCAAGGGGTTCATGACCAGAGGCATGCTCCCGTTGTTTCAGGTGACGCTTTTCGACTTCCATTTCTTAGTGACGGCAATACCCAGGATACCCAAACAGATAAGTGAAAGTGTTGCCGGTGCCGGTATGGCTTGCATCGTGTCATCGTAGATCGCATATAATCCATGGCCGTTGTAAGAAACCAACAATTGGGCAGCGGGGTTGGATACGTTGATATCAAGTGCGTCGTTTCCGTTGTTTTGATAGAGGTGGTCCACTCCACTGAAGATTTGATGGGAACTGACAATCTCGATCTTTCCTGTTAAGCCGTTGTAGGAGGTACCAAACCCCAAGCCGAAATTATTTAAAAAGGTATTCCAGCGGTTTGCTTCGGCCAATGAGCCTCCCCAACCTGCACCACCAGCAAGATAGACATTACCGCCAGCATTGACATAGTCGATCAAAACTGCATTATCCGCGGCATTCCCAGCTAGAAATATTGCGTCGTATGTGGATAGGGTTGCGAGATCAAACGAGACGCCTATCGATACGGTCCAGCTATGACCTGCGGACGTCATGCTCACAGCCAGAGAGCTACCCGTCAAACCGAAGTTGCTGCTGTAAGCGAGAAAGTGGCCCGTTCCTGCATCAGTGAACCAACCCCCTACATTCGTGGAGAACAATCCGGGATCACTGATGAGTTGGCTGTACCCGGTTTCCGACAGCGTCCACACATCGTTTGCCAGGACGATTTTACCGGCATGGCTGTTTCCATAAACCACGGCAAAGAGCAACAAAAAGACAAATATTTAGAGCGTTTATACATTAGATTTCCCTCTATATAGCTCTTGTGTACGAATCAGCTTGACTGCGAAATTGACTGCGATCATTGATGAGGTAAGTTTTATTCCTTTTATGAAAAATTGAATAATTTCAGATAATAAAAAGGGGAAAAGCACTACCTTCTGTCTGAGATGTAAAATGTTCTGAGATCTTCATCAGCATTTAGCTGGATCTTATATTCCCATTGCGTATCAACTGATCAAGGATTTGACCCAGCTGCCGTGCATGGATCCAGATATCATCATGCTCTGTATGATGGAATCTCCATATCAGGGATATGAGCGAAGTGATAGAAAGTTCTTGGAATGGTTACCCGCTTTCCACAGGGTTCACATGATTCAGAAAGTACCGATGCGCAGCAATACCAGGGTACAAGCCTCTATCCAGTGTATCCCGGCATGTTGGAGCTCGTGCATCAATTCTTGAGATTCCGTGCCAGGGTTGAAGATAACCCTGCTAGGCTTGAGCTCGATTACCTGGTCGATCATCGGTTCCAGTCGTTGGGGGCCGATATACAGTGTTAGCGTATCGACAGGCTGCCTGACTGCCTGTAGATCAGCGGCGACCGGTAGTCCTTCGATGATCTTCTGTTTGGGGTGGACTGGCGTGACTGGATAATTCTTTTCCATTAACAACCTTATCGCCTGGTTGGCATAGCGCATGGGTTTACTGCTGGCACCTAGTACGACTACATGACGTGCGGCAGGGTCACGTGGTTTCATAACCTGGTCAATCGGTATCTCTGATGCGTACTATTGTAACCCAAGCCGCTTGCTGGACCTCTAACACCGGTAGTGATAATTTGCTTTAGGTGTATTGGCAATGGCTCACAAGCGTTATTGACGAGGCTGGTTATGCATTTTCAGAATCTATTCGGAGCTGTACCTTCCATCACCCCTATGGAAGTCAAATCCCTCATCGAAACCAAGTCAGCGGATGACTACTGTTTGCTCGATGTCCGTCAGCCTATGGAATATCAACAGGCAAGATTACCGGGATCCGTGCTCATCCCGCTGGGTGAGCTCCATGCCCGCATCGGTGAGTTGAATCCGTCAAAACCGGTGGTGGTCTATTGCCGCTCAGGCAACCGTAGTGCTTCCGCAACCAGCCTATTACTGAGTGCGGGTTTCGACAAGGTGCAGAACATGGAGGGCGGCATCATCCGGTATAACGGGCTGGTCGCCAGCGGACCACCGGAATCGGCAACCGCCTGCTTTTCGCCTTCCATGTCAGCTCTCGAACTGGCTGCGACTGCTTGGGTCATGGAAGAGGGTACGATTCAATTTATCGAGACCTTGTGCAAGCAGATTCTCAATCAACACGAGCCGGCGTTGTTCGACAGAATTCTTGAGGCGAAACGGGCCCATCAGTCAACCCTGACCGATCTGGCCGGTGAACTCAAGGAGGCCGCGGAAACACTCGATTTTCCCGCAGAAGTGGTGGAAATGCCCGCCGATCCAGTGATGGTGGGTTGTATCAAGGTTGCCCAGGCCGTCAACTGGGCACAAGACAAACAGTTGAAGGATCTTCTGGAGTTGATGATGACCCTCAGCGCCAACGCCTATGATTTCTATCTGCGCTTGGGGCGTGCCACCAGCATGGATGCGGAGCGCCGTGTCTTCGAGATGCTGGCAAATGAGGAAAACCAGCACCTGCAGCGCCTGACTCAGGCCTATGAGATAGAACTGCAAAATAGTGAGTAGGATGGTTTGAGGCGGATCCGTTCTGCCTCAACGGTTTATTGATCGCGTACCGGCAGAAATTTATCGATGGCTTCCGATATACCCAAGGCGGGTTCTGCCCAGTCGAAAGAGTAGCTGGTCAGGCCACTCCAGTCTGCCCGATCGTTATTGAATGACGACTCCCGCAGAAACAGCACGCGCCGGCCCATGCCACGCATCCAACCCCATTCCATGGCCACATTGGGATTGAGCTCGGCGTGATACTTGTCCTCGACGATCGCAACCCCGTACTCGCAACCTAACAAATAAATGGCGACATTGCCCCAGAGCCATTCATGCAGGTCCTGTTCAGAGGCGATGCGTGCGATATAGCCCTTGTCGCGAATCGACTGTAAGACGGCGTCGATGACCTTTTGCAGCGCCTCGGCCTCTGCATCACCCGGCTCTGGAAACTTGGTCATCACGAAGACCGAGTTGTCGAATCTAGCGGTCAGGTCAGCGCCCGGATTCTCGTAGAACACCTCGAGTCTATCGAACAGGGCTGCGTGTCGTTCAGGGAAGCGGTCGTATTGTCTCAGGGTCTCGACCATACGTTCCCGCCACGCGGATTCCTCTTTGCGGAGTTGTTTCAACACGGCTTGGTACATCTCCGTATCAATGAAGTTGTCCGGATTCAGTTCATTGATCTTGTTGGTCGTCGCCTGCTTCAGCGAAACCAGCTGCTCCAGGGTCGTGAGGACCTCCTTGATTCTTGGCATGGCTCTGGTTCTCCGCGTTTTTAAAGGGTTTTTTCACGGTCAAGGGTATCGATCACCTGGCCGAGCCAATCAGCTTCCTGACTGCGGGCCGCCCGGGATTCTTGAATCAAACGCAGATTGTTGGCCGTGGTCTTCGGTTCCCAGACCTCACGAACCCTGGACAGGGCATCGGATAGAGATTTCCGAACCGCGCTTGAGTCATTGCTGAGCACGGCCAGCTCTAGGAGGGTTGCGTAATCCCAGTAATCCGCGCGGCTTGAAGACAGGCGCTGCTTGACCGCGAATCGCACTACTGGCAACAGTTCGTCCTTCGAGGCCAGGGACTGTTCATCACCCTTGATCTCGAGCAGGGTCACCGCATTGATTCCGGGATAGGCGTCGCGGATGTCCGCCTCGAAACCCCGCCGGTACATATCTATCGCCTGATCCAGATAACCCTCTGCGAGGAAACTTTCTCCGCTCTTCTTGGCTTCCACCCAGCGGTCCTTGAAGATACGTCCCAGTAGCCCACAGGTCTCCGAACTGGGACCCTGTTCCGACAACACACCTTCCAAGACTCGCACCGCTTCATCCCGGCGGCCGAGGCGATTCAGTGCGAAACCGAATTGCTCGCGCATCATCACGGTGTTTTTCAGCTCTACGGGAAGATTCTCGTAGAGGCTGATCATGCCCTGGTAATCGGATACCGCCCGATAGCTGAGGAACAGATCTACCAGAATACCGGCTTCGATCAGTCCGATGTCCCCGAGGTTTGTCTCGATACTGTGCAGCCATTCTGCATTGTGATCTGCTCGGGCGTCTGCCAGTTGCCGTTTGATATCCGCTTCGTAGCGCGCTCTGTTCCGAAAGACATCGGTCTTGAGGTGGGCGATATCCGGTGCTGCATAGTCTTTCAGCAGCTGAAAGACCGGGCTGTCGGTGACGTCACTCTGGGTGCTCAATTGTTTGAGGTCTTCCAGGCGCCGGGCCAGGTCTCGGGTCAGACTCGAGGCCTCATCCGCACCAAAACGGTTTCTCTCACCCAGTCGGTAGGGAAGGGCGCGCAGAAAATCCACATCGAAAGGGAGCTTATGCTGACTGGCGAAGATGGCCAGAGTCGTGGAGGGGCGCACTGCATGGCGAACCCCCAGTTCGTAGAATACATTCGCATTGGCCGTTGTCAGGTCGGCAACCGCATAGTCACACAACATCAAACGTTCGAACATGGGTTTATGAATGATGCCGCCAGTTCTTTCCTCGTCGGCCCGCATGGCCTCGAGTCCTGCCGCCTCGATGCCCGGGCGGATTGAGGTTTCATAGATCTGATCGAAGTCTATCCCCAACCCGGTGGCTGGGTCCTTTTTCAAACCGAACGGCATCAGCACGAAACACAGCGGACGAAGATCCATGTGTCACCCCTCATAGTGGTGGTCAGTACAGGCTTGACCTGAGTTTACGCCCGAAATCTGGTATGGGCCAGCAGAGGTGACGGCGCTTGTTTTAACCTCCTGAGACTTCTACTCTCGCTATTAATCAAGTCTAACACCCTGATCGGCTCTGGTGACATGCAATGAAAATCAGCAATGCGTTCGGCTGGCTACGACGTTTCGGTGATTTTGTCTTCGGCTATGACTTCTTTCTCTCCTACGCCCATGACGATGGTAATCGTTATCCACGGCGTCTGGCAGACCAGCTGCAACGAGCCGGTTTTCACGTGTTTCTGGATGAAGATGTGTACGTGGCCGGGGATGATCTACAAGCGGCTACCAAAAGACGAATCCGGATGAGTCAGAAACTGGTGTTGATAGCGCGGCCTAAGACTTTCGACTCTCAGTGGTGTATGAGGGAGGTGGAGACCATCTTACAGCGGGGGCAGACACCTGTAATGATCGACGTCAATCAGTCTTTTCAAAAAGCCGATGGTGAGAGGCCGTTGAAGCGTTTGCTGGAAGACCGAATTGTTATCCGCGAGACCATCGATGAGTTGGACGGAGAACCCTCAGAGCATATCCTCGTAGAATTGACCCGTAGTTTCGATAGTATGCGGGTCGAGTCACGCCGCGTCCAGGTCTTCGGTGTTGCGGCCCTGAGCCTGTTTCTGTTATCGATTGCCGCCCTCTGGCAGTATCAGGTAGCGGAGAGTAACGCCAATGAATACCATGAGTTGTGTACTAGTGTGGTCAAGCGGGTTCATGAGGGTCACGCATTGATCGAAGGCCTGGCAGGGGACTCGGCGTTTGGTCGGTTGATCGCCGAGGCAGCCTCGGAGCTGGCCAACCTACCAGAGTTCCAATCACCGGAACAGGAGTGCCGCCTGGATCGCTCAGGAGTATCGCTCTAGAGTTGGCTGAGATCGATCTCCACCTCGGCCTGACCGGTGAGATGCAAGAGTGCACGCAATTCATCAGGCGTGATGCGTAATCCCCTCATCGAGAGGCGCGTGTCATGCAGATTCAGCCACATCGCAGGCCCGAGGTCGAATTTCACTGCTGCAAGCCAGGTTTGCAGCTTTTTGGATTGTGTGAAGAGTGGATCCAGTGATGCGGGGCGTCTGCCTTTCGGCCAAGGGCTCGGGTCTGCCAACCAGGAGGCAGCATCCGTAAGCACGTCTTCACTCTGCAGAGGGATTGTGGGGTTGTTGATCTCATTTTGCCCCTGATCGCCGCTCAGAAAAACGATGTCCGTCTTATGGCCTTGCTGATGGTAGCTCAGCAACGCCATATCCCTCCCGGCAATGGGCACGAGCTGATAGCCGGATTCCCGGGCGGATATCGGCGCTCCGGCCTCCGGCATCACACGGGTGCGAGGCAGTAGTAAAGCCAGCGGCAGGCAAAACTGATCTTCGGCGGCTGGACAGACGTTGGCGGTTCGGTTGTTGGGTGGAGGATTCTTGCTAAAGGCGATCTGTGGTCGCATGCGTATATTGAACCCGATCTTCAATGCAGACCCGGTACTCGAGATCGATCCCAACTGCATGCCGAGTCGATCTGCCCGTACCCAAGCGTCCTCGATTCGCTGCCATTTATGAAAATAGTGACGGAAGGGATCCAGGGTGGTGGCATGTTTCAAGAGCGGATTCAGTTTGCCGGCGAGATCCTGACCATGCACCGCATCACTGATGGCGGCGCGTACCTGGCCAAGCAGGTCTGAGAGCTTCCAATACAGGAAATCGAGGCTACAGCGACCGGTCAATCGATCAACCTCTGTCTGCCTGACGGATAGATGGATCGGTTCCTTCTGCCCCAGATCCAGATCGATGCTCGCATGAACCTTGGTTTGCAGTTGCTGACAGCCATTCAGCTTCACGAGTTTGGCCAACTTGGTCTGTTTGGTCAATTTCAGACTGACAGAGATCGGCACTGTCACCACCAACCGTGCGCCACCTTTGCGTTGTTTCGTCTCGAAACGGGAGAACTCAGGGTGCGACTGCCAGTCGGCCCGCCAGGCAAGGCTCCAGAGCTTATCCCGTTTTTCCCCATTTGCCGATCCGGAAAGCCTCTTTGCCGCCCTTGCCCGATCCTGCAAAGTCTGTTCGGGAATCCTGAGTCTCACCTGCAGCGCAGATGTCAGTTTCTCGTGCCCCCTGTCATCGATGTATGCCGTTGGCGCAGCAAATCCTAGCGCAAGGGGTGTCAGACTGATCAACAGCCAGGTGATAGAAACGTAGCTTGGTCTAAGGGGATTGCCGGCAAGCATCTTCATCGGTCCCTGCGGATCGAGTATGTAAACAAATCTAGTGGATAAACTTGCCTTTTGATAGATAGGGTTCTGCAGCGATCCCTTGCACTCATTGCCGATAAGCTTATGGACCTTCACTGTTACACGGCATGCTCACGTTTTGACCGGCTTGAAGCGGACGAGCAGGAGGGGCAGCAGGGTCAGATCGGCCAACAGTGCGACAATCATCGAAAAACCGGTCAGCAGGCCGAAATAGATGGTGGGAATGAAATTGGAGAGGGCGAGAATGGAAAATCCCAGGGTGATGGTGACAGTGGTGTAGTACATGGCCCTGCCAATACTGGCGTGGGAACGCTGCATCGCGGCCGGGTAGTCCCCATCCTTCCTGACCTCGTCCCTGAATCTGTGGATGTAATGTATGGTGTTGTCCACCGCGATGCCGATCACGATAGCCGCTATAGTGATGGTCATGATATCCAGCGGAATCCCCAGCCAACCCATCAGGCCGAGTACCAACGCAGCAGCAACCATGTTGGGAATGATCGCGATGGCCGCAATCTGCAGATTGCGAAACAACATCGCAAACATCAGCATGATTGCGACGAAGACCACGCCGATGGTGAGAATCTGGGATTGAAAAAGGCTCTGCAGCAGATTGTTGTAGAGGACCACCATGCCGGTGAGATGGACCTGTTCGGTTTTCAGATCAAACTTTTCCTGCAGCTGTCGGCGAATCTTGTGTAACAGTTCCTCACGCTGTAGTGAGGCATCGGACTCAAAGACCCTCAGGCTGAAACGGATCTGGTTGCCGTCATCCGCCAGATAGGGATCGAACAGGGCTTGTTTGATCATTTCGGGCAGACGTTTGTAGATGATCGCGAGAAAAAAGTCATCCTGCTCCGCCCGCTCATTCAGGCTTTCCAGGAGGCGCATGGCGCTGCTGATCGAGAGCACCTTGCCGGATTCCGGCAGTTCGTCCAGCATGTCGTGGATAGCGGAGACCTCCTTGAGTTTGTAGCTGTTGAACCAATAGCTGGTACCGGTGATGCCGGAGCTGCCCTCGAGCTCGAGTGAGAGTTCTTCGAGAAACTCGTCCGCTTCGCCCAGTGCTTCGTTTTGGGCTGCAAAGAAATCGGCCGGTGCATCGATGACCACATCCAGCGGTGTGGTGCCGCCCAGTTTCCGGTCGATCAATTCCATGCCCTGATAGATCTCTGTCGACTCCTTGTAATAATCGATGAAGCGGTTTTCCACCGTCAGGAAACCCATACCTACCAGGCTCAGTAGGGTGAAAACGGCGAATGCAATGAGAATCCCTCGAGCATGCCGGTCATTCTGTCGGGCAAAGAAGTGGGTGATGGCGCCGGTGATGTCACGCCGGGCAGTGGGTTGACCCGGTTTCAGGAGCAGGAGGGCGGCGGGAAACAGGGTGAAGGTCAGGGTGAAGGCGACCGCGATGCCGATGGCCATCATCCAGCCGAAATCGATCACCGGACGAATATCACTGACCAGCAGGGAGCCAAAGGCGACCATCGTGGTAATCGCCGTATACAGACAGGGCAGCGCCTTGGATTTGACCGTTTCCAAGACCAGGGTGTGTTGCGGTGCCTGCGGCTGGTCGCGGTGTAGTTCACGATAGCGGACGATCAGATGCACCGTGAGGGAGAGGGTGATGATCAGGAGTAGTGAGATGAAGTTGGAGGAGACCACCGTAACCGGCCAGTCGCTCAGCCCCAGATAGCCGATCAGAATCAGACCCGCGGCGAAACAGGTCAACATGGGGAGCAAGACCCAACGGGGTTTGCGAAACGCGACCGCCAGGATGATCACCAGGAAACAGAGCACACCAATACCGAAAGTCAGCAGGTCATGGCGGACGAAATCGATGGAGTCGGCAGTAATCATGGGTATGCCACCCAGATAGAGATCCGCCTGCGCTCGGTGCTTCGCCATGATGGAACGGACCTCAGCGATATCGCGGCTGAGCTGATCCTGCAAATCGGCGTTATGGGCCTGGAATTGCTCAGTAAGCTGCCATAAAGTGACGTTTTCCTGTTCGCTCAGCTCTGTCCGCAGTTTCTTCTCACGCAATCGATCGCGCTCGGTGAGCAAGCGGTGCCAGGTCTCGTCCCGTTGCATCTTCAGCTGCAGGGCGGTGGTTTGACCGTCGCTGCTGATCAATAGATCACTATAGATGGGACTGGTGATGAGCTCCTGGCGAGCTGCTGCCGGGTCGGTTGCGGGGTCTTCCAGGGTGTTGATCGACGTCTCGAGCTCACCGAGTGTCACCGGTGGGCTCTGAATCAGCGGTACGTCCAGAATCGTGACCACCGAGGCAATGCGGGATATGGATACCAGTTCGTCCCGCAATGCTCGCAGGTTCTCGAGTGCCTGCTCACTGAACAATTCCTGATTGGGCGTGTATGTGATGATCAGGAAGTCATCCGAGCCGTAGCGTGCTTTGATGGCACGGTAATATTGCAGTGCTTCGTCATTTTCCAATACCAGGGAATCGGCGGAGGCATCCAATCTGAAATTACTGGCGTGATAGGCAAAGAAGCCCGTGATGCAGGCGATCAGCAATAGGGTCAGTCTTGGCCACCCCAGGATCGATCTGTTATATGTGTCCGACAAAGAAAAAGGCATCCGCTAACGACCTGAAAGTGTGGTGGGTACAGCCAATCTGCTGCAGCTATCTTACAGGTCTCTGCCGAATCACTAAAATCCTCTATCCAGATGAGCCTGAAGTCCTCGACCGTGAGGTGATCGTGCAGGTGCTCGGCTGAAGTCCGTGTGATTCAGGCGCTGTTCAGCTTGGTTGGCCCAAACTGTAGCCAGACGATGAGAAAGAGTTCATCGGACGGTTAAACAAGTCGAGGAGACCAACCATGAAAAAAAGCTTGATGACAATCGGAACCCTGCTTCTGGCCGGCACAATAGCGGTGAATGCGGGCCCGCGGATGCAACGCTTCCAGGATACCGCGAAGGTGTTGGATGTAGAACCGATCTATGAAACCATCGCTGTTTCGCAGCCCGAAGAGCATTGTTGGGACGAAGACGTATCCTACTACGAACCGGGCAGAAAGCAGTACACTGGGACCGTCCTGGGTAGTGTGATCGGCGGTACCCTGGCCAATCAATTGCACCGGGGCGGCGGCAAGGGTCGGGATGCCGCAACCCTGGCCGGGGCACTGTTGGGTGGAGCAATCGGCCATGATGTCAGTGAACACAACAAGCATGGCCATCACAGAACAACCACGCAACGTCATTGTGAAACGCGCAACTACACCAGCTATGAGGAACAGTTGGTCGGCTATCGTGTAAAATATCGCTATCGAGGTCAGGTGTTCACGACCCGGACTGAAAACCATCCGGGTAGGCGGATCCCCATCAGGGTCAGCGTGGCGCCGATCGATGCGTTTTGAATCTAGCGTTCCGTCCGGGAGGTGAATCTTGGGTCCACCTCCCGGATGGAGGGACCACCAGGTTGAAGATGATGTATTTGCCCAGACGAACACACCTAGTCGTATCGATACTCTTGCTGCTCGTATCCAGCCAGCTGTTTGCCAGGGGCATCAGCCTGGAAGAGGCAGTGGAAAGGGCGCGTGATCGGGAAGGCGGTAGGGTCATCTCGGCGGAAACCCGGGAGTGGGACGGTCAGCGGATCCACAATATCCGCCTGCTGACGAAAGATGGCAAGGTGAAGCGGATCCGCATCGACGGGAAGAGCGGAAAACGGATGAAGGGACGGGGCAGGCGGTAGGTGTTGATCTATGCGTGTGTTACTGGTTGAGGATGAAGCGGATCTGCGTGAACCCCTGAAAGAACGATTGGAGCAGGAGGGATATACAGTCGATGCGGCGGCTGACGGTCGCGAGGGTCTGTTTCTGGGCAGGGAATATGCCATCGACGTAGGGATCGTGGATATCGGGCTGCCGAAGTTGTCGGGTATCGAGTTGATTCGAGAACTTCGCAAGCTCGACAAGCATTTCCCCATTCTGATACTGACGGCCAGGGGCAACTGGCAAGACAAGGTGGAGGGATTGGAAGCAGGTGCTGATGACTACCTGGTAAAACCCTTTCATGTCGAGGAACTGTTGGCTCGGCTCAACGCCCTGTTACGTAGAGCGGCGGGTTGGTCACAGCCCGTGCTGACCTGCGGTCCGATCGTGCTGGATACCCGCAGCCAATCGGTTACCTTGGATGATGCCTCCATCGAGCTGACTGCCTACGAATACAAGGTGCTTGAATACCTGATGCTGCATGCCGGTGAGGTCGTGTCCAAGGCCGATCTGACAGAACACATCTATGATCAGGATTGGGACCGTGACAGCAACGTGATCGAGGTCTTCGTACGCCGCCTGCGCAAAAAACTCGATCCGGACGAGGCCCGCAAACCCATCGAAACCTTGCGGGGACGTGGTTATCGTTTTGCCCTCGCAAAGCGTACATGAAGCGACTTATCCACGGCTCGATACATGCCCGCCTGTTGGTCGCGGCGAGTCTGGTACTCAGTGCCTTCCTCGGTGTCACGGGATTTGCGCTGGAACAGGCCTTTCGCTCGTCTGCCGAGGAGGCCCTGAAGGCCAGGCTGCAAAGCAGTGTCTATGCGATACTTGCAGCGGCCGAGGAAGATGAAGCGGGGCGCCTGACCCTGCCCAAGCTGCTCACCGATCCCCGCTTGAATATGCCGGATTCCGGTCTCTATGCCTCGGTGATCGCGCCAGAATTGGAATATCGCTGGCATTCGGCATCATCCATCGGTCTCTCTCTGAACTATCTGCAGATGGCGGAACCGGGCCAGTCCCGCTTCCAAATGATCGAGGCAGCGAATTCAACGAACTTGATGACGCTCAGCTTCGGGGTTGTGTGGGAAGACTTTTCCGGCGCTGAGCTCAGCTACATACTGGCCGTGGCCGAGGATCTCCGGCCCCATCTGGAGCAGATCGGCGCCTTTCGCAATACTTTGTTGCTATGGTTGGGTGGTGCCGCGCTCTTGTTACTGCTGGTACAAGGCTGGGTATTGGGCTGGGGTTTGCAACCCTTGCGCTCCATCGCGGAGGAGTTACGGAGCATCGAATCCGGTCAATCCGACCAACTCTCGGGCCGCTATCCCAAGGAATTGAGGGGGCTTGCCCGGAACATCAATTCACTGATCCGTCATGCCCAGGCCCGCCAGCAACGTTACCGGGACAGCCTGGGAGATCTCGCACACAGTTTGAAGACACCCTTGGCTATTCTGCAGGGTCTGGCGGATCAGCAACAGAATATACAAAGTCACTCACAGGTCTTGACTGAGCAGGTCTCCCGGATGAACCAGATCGTGGGCCATCAACTACATCGGGCAGCCGCATCAGGACGCAATACGCTGGTGAAGAAACTCCAGGTCAAACCGATGGTTGAGCGCATCGCCCGGACCATGGACAAGGTCTATCGCGATAAAGACATCGTATATCAGGTAGATGTCACCGATGAGGCCGGTTTCATGGGTGATGAGGGAGATCTGATGGAGGTGTTGGGTAATCTGATGGATAATGCATGGAAATATGGCGCCCATCGAGTCAGGATCAGCGGGCGGGGTTTTGGCGATGGGCTGGAATTGTGCGTGGAGGATGATGGAAAGGGCATCACGCAGGATCAGGTCAATCAGGTCGTAAAACGCGGCAGACGCATGGACGAACAGGCCCCGGGTCAGGGCATCGGACTCGCGGTGGTCGAGGACATACTCAAGGCCTACGGGGGAGGATTGACCATCGATAGATCAGAGTTGGGCGGGGCGAGGTTGTCTATTCATTTTGAACAACTGTGACTTGGCCTTATGGACAGGCGTCGGCTCGGTCGGGAGCCTATAATGTGCACATGAACTCGGATCTCCTATCACGCCTGCAGAGCCGGCTCGGGCAGGTACATGCCCGCCAACGGATTGGCATCGAGGAGGAGTCGGCACCGCGGGTGTTCGGTAAAGGTTTGAATTTCTTCCACCCGGAGAACTGGTACTCCAGTCACGCCCTTATTCGATATCTGCTGAAGTTGTCCGGTCTCTATTGGCGGGGACGCAAAAACACCTTGAATTTTCGCGTCAATCACAACAAGTTCGAACTGCAGAATCTCGATTCAGTGTTTGACGGCTTTACCCTTCTGCATCTCAGTGATCTCCATGTCGATATGTTTCCGGAGTCGACCCAAGCGTTGATCCAGGAGGTGGCTAACCTGGATTATGATATCTGTGTCCTGACCGGCGATTACCGCGCCTGGACATTCGGGGAAATCGACAAGGCCATGGCTGGCATGCGTTCTCTTTGTGCGGCATTGAAAAAACCGGTCTATGCTGTATTGGGCAATCATGACAGCATCCGAATGGTCCCTGAACTTGAGGATATGGGAATCAGGGTGCTTTTGAATGAAAAGGTCACGATCGAGCGGGGAAGTGCTTCCATTCATCTCGCCGGTATCGACGATGCCCATTACTATCGGGTCGATAATATCGAGAAGGCCGCTGACTCGATCCCGGACAACACTGTCTCCTTATTGTTGTCCCACACCCCCGAGGTCTATCTGCAGGCGGTACACGCAGGATTCGATGTGTTTCTGTGTGGACATACCCATGGTGGTCAGATTTGTCTGCCGGGAGGGCTTCCGCTCACTTTGGATGCCCGCTGTCCGAGAAAACTGGGTGCCGGATGCTGGGAGCACAATGGCATGCAAGGTTATACTTCTGTGGGTGCGGGTGCTTCCATTGTCGAAGTAAGGTTGAATTGTTTGCCGGAGATCACACTTCATCATCTCCGTCGAGTTGGTCGCTAGTTTTTACAAAGGTAACATTGTGTTAACTCCCAATATGCTATAGGGTTGTCAGTCTCTGACCCCGCACCCGATATATTATAATGCTGCTAACGAGTGGGTTCGGAATCACCATTGGAATTTCTCAATGTT
>JAAUXZ010154377.1_pt1 | contig 17398 bp, 18 predicted proteins | sample 7278131 | NCBI WGS metagenome assembly JAAUXZ01 (sample SAMN14350119, study PRJNA611818) | marine sediment metagenome | isolation source: surface marine sediment (3m) | place: French Polynesia: Moorea | collected 2018-08 | reverse complement strand
TGCGGGCAGAATCAACCGCATCCTCATAAGCATCAATCAAGGCACGCTCGTAACGCTGCGTAAACTGAGCCTCATTCAAAACACGCTCCGCCGTAGCCAACTCGCGTTGCGCCACCAAACGGGCCTCATCGGCATACGCCTTCAAAGTGGGTTCAGTCATCGCAGCCAACTCTTCGGCCTGACGCTGCGACATGCCAGGGATCTTCGACCTAAACCGCGACGCAGCCCTGGCCCTATCCCTCGCAGCCTTACCCTTGATCGCTGTAGCACGGTCAAGCTGCGTGGTTAGCCGTTTCTGGGCAGCGATAACTCGCGGATTGTTAGCGACCTTGAGCGGCATGTCAACGGTGATGCCGCTACCCATCTTCACCTTACGAGTCTCGTAAGCACGCTCCGAAGCGCGCTTCACATTCTTACGAGTACGAGTAAGAACAGCAGCAGCATACGCCTCAACATCTTCACTAATGTCACCAACACGGCGAACAATCCCGTCAAGAGTCTCCTCGAACTCCAAACCACGGATCAGCCCCAACTGGCGAGCCTTACCCTCAAGAGCGCGTTGCAGCGCAGCACCAGTCACAGAATCCAGATACGTCGCCAATTGGGCGCCAGGATCAGTGATGAGGGCGTTAGCGATTTTGTCTGGATTGTAAGGTAGGTTGCGTGCCCGAATGACGCCCCGCATCGTCGCAACCAAAGAATCATTGATAGCGTTGATGTCCTGCACTGCAGGTGCTATCTTCGGATTCATCAACAACAACTCGTCACTAATCGCATACACATCATCGGCGACGGACGGGATCATTGGCAACTCGATGTTGTCGGTCGCTGTTCCCGTCAGGCCTGTGCGGCGACCTGAGAACTCTGCTGTCCACCCGAGCGAAGCGCCCTTCACCAACTCTGGGCGAAGCGACGCCTGCACCTCAACGAACCGCACCAAGTCATCAATCTTGACACCGAACTCGTCGGCTAGTGCCTGCGCCTCTTCCTTGGATGCGGGGAGAAGCACGTTCTCTGCTTCGGTTAGCATGTTCTTCATGGTGGTCGCGAACTCGCGATCCATGTAGAAAGGAACGTGCCCTTCCATGTGCCGCAGCGACGGCACATACTCAGACAAAATAGCGAACGCACCATCATACGACGCTTGGATCTGCGGCACAGCGTCTTTCACCGCTTGCGCCACAGACGGCGGCAAAGCATTAATGATGCTCATGTCGAGATTTCCGTTGCGCTGCAACGCATTTGTCACAGCACGGAACGCATCATCCAGCACCTTAGGTTCAACGCCGACAGCCTTACGAACCGCTGTCTCAATGTTGTTCACAGACGTTAACGCCCCGTTGCCCAAGCGGCCGAGCGGAACCGCAGCATCCTGCGCAGCAGCTTCCAGGGCACGCAGCGGCGTCAAGCGGCCCTCCTTGGCCATCAGCAGTGCGGGGGCGTTAGCGTCGAGCTTAGCGATAAACTTGTTGTAGCGGTTGCCGATGCGCCGCGCCATGTTAGAGTTAGAGGCAAGTCTACCAATCTGACGATTGATCCTCCGCCCCGTGCCTTGCATGATCGGGCGCGTAGATTTCTTGACAGCAAACGGTATGGCAAGCCTGATACCGCCTGTAGTATAGGCCTCACCTAGTTGCCCGCCGCGGCGAGTGAACACATGCTCCGTGTACTCAGACCAAATATCGTCCGAGAAACCCGCACGCCCTTTACCGAACTCGCGGCGAGCGATACGCTCCCCAACCTCCTGGCGGATATCGGAAGCTATACCCTGAGTTACTAGACGGCCTTTGTTGTCCAGGCCGATGGCTTCGTTGATGGCTTGCTGCTGGAACGCTTGCCGCGCCTCATCAGTGATCTCGGTGCCTGCTTCCCGCAACTCTCTAGTCCAAGCTGCGGTGCGTTCCTGCACCTGATCACGGGCAGTTGTGAGGATGGTGCGTTCCATCGCAGTGTCAAGCGCCTCTTCCCCAACCTCACCAGCGATCTCACGGAACGCACTGTTCGGCGCCACACCAAGCTGATCGCCCAGCCTGATAGCGGCCCTGGCTCCAGCACGAGTGATGGTGGCTTCGGATGCTTCTAGGGCGGCTTTGCGGCCGACACCTGACGTAACGAACGTCAGGTAGGAGACGGGGTCGGTGAAGATGTCGCCACCCAAACCAGCGCCAAAGCGAAGGGACTTTTCGAACCATGACATGTTGTCAGGGTCGAACTCCCACACATCATCCAACAACTGAGAGAACCCAAGGTTACCTGCTTCACCTACGACGTCTTCGCCCAGCGATTCGACTAGTTCCTGGTTAGCGCCCCTGAGGGCGGACCAGTAGTCCCCTGCTGTGATCTCTGTGCCGCGTCGTTCGTCGAACCCTGCGAGGTCACGAATGAGTAGCGCAGCCATTTTGCGGGGGCGGTCAAGGAAGTTGAAGATAGACGCCAACCCCGACCCTGCCTGTTGCAGCACACCGCTGGAGCCGATCTGTTCAAGTTGGGCTCGTTCCTGATCGGTCATCGCTGGCGCTGCTGCTGCGAGCAGCTTGTTGGCGGACCCGATGTTGGACACGATGCGTTCGCGTGCTTCGCCTGCCCCGAGTATGATGGGGTCCAGGTCGGTGCCTTGCGGGCGCGGGGCTCTGGCCCTGGTGCGTTGGCGGGCTTCTTGGTTCCTTGCGATTACTTTGTCTATACCCAAAGCATACCCCTAGTATCGCCTGACGCCTGTAGAGCGGGGCCTAGCAATTTGCACGGCAGTAGGTGTGTCGGATGTGGGAACAAGGTTCCCTCTGTATTCCCAATGCCAATCTTCGTTCGAGATTCCACCCCAACCGAAACGGTCAGCGTTCTCCTTCAGCCAGTCATAAACACCTGGGTTCATTGTAAAGTCTACAGCCAATCCGCGCGGATGGTTCGACGAGTCAGGGTGGGCAATGTTGGGTACTTCTTCCCCGTTAGCGTTGCGACCAAAGTTCGGATGCGCTGGATTGTGGAAATCCTGATAGTACTTCATCTGTGATGACCACGATCTGTAAGTGTCAGACCACTGCAAATGGATGCCTTCCTTAGCCGCAGCTTCGACCATCTCGATGAACGACGGCATGGCGCCAGGATGCAGATAGGCTATGGATCCTGATGTGCCAGTGTATTTCTCCATGTCGCTACGGGTCAGCGTCGATCCGTCCACGGCACCTGCGAACCCGCGACCAGCGATACCCGCAGTAGCGTTACTGACGAACTCGTCGTAGCCGCCATTGACGAAATCGTGACGCAAGTCCCCGATCTCGAACAACAACTCATAGTCCTCCATCGTCAACAGATCCAGGGTGAACTCTTGACCTGTCCAAGCCTCAAGCCAGGCAATGCTGGCTTCTGTCAGGTTGGGGTTGGAAGCGAACGCAACCATCCGATTGAGGTCTTCGTCGGCTTGCAGCAACGCCTCCTCCGTGGTCAGGTATATGCCTTCGGCTGTTGCTTGGTCGATGAAGAGTTGTGCCCTGCGGTTACGGAAATCTTCAGGGTCCCTGGCGCCGAACAAGTCAAGCATCGCCGACAGATTCAGGGAGGCCATGTTTTCTTCTGCCCACTGGCGCATCCCCTCAGGGGTACGCTGCGCAGTCGGCAAACCAAAATACATATCCTCAAACTGATTAATCAACTCTGCCCGCTGCTCAAAAGTGTAATCCTTACCAGCAAAATACTGATCCATCAACACGCCCCACACAGCTTCCTCGTCTTGAAGCCAACGGGAGTCGTACTCAGGTATCGAGTCCTCCAAACGTTTCAAAGCGTCAGCCTTGTCGTCCTGCAACTGCTGGACCCTTTCGGCCAGATCGTTGATTTGTTTGGTGAGGTCGGATTCGACCTGGAACCTAGCAGCCTCAGCGTCTGCTGCGCCTTGCGCTACAGCTAGGTCGCCTGCGCGTTGAGCGAACAGCGACGCAGCCTGCAACACGTTAGCCTGGTTTTGCAGGTCGGAGCGTAGCGCGGATTCCGCTAAGCCCTGGAACCGTTTCACCTCTCCCGATAGCTGCTGCGCCAGAGCAGGGGACCCTGCGGCGATGGTTTCCAGATACGAGTCGATACCGTCAGCGCCTGTAGAGTAGAAGCGGCGAACGTTAGCCACCTCCTCCTCAATGTCAGTACCCGTAGCGGCTAGCTCTTGCCGACCTACCTGGGCGCGTTGCTCCGCCAAGAAGCTCTGTTGCTGCTCATAGCGGGCGTTGATGTTGGAACGACCCAGTAGGAGTTTGGCTTTGGCGTCGTTGAGCCTAGCGATCTCTTCGTCGAACTCGGCGGCTACGTCGGCTTTGCCTTCTTCGATGGCGAGTTCGCGTTGAGCGAGGGCGGTGGCGATTTGGTTGTCGATGGCTGCGTACAGGCCACTCGGGTCGAACTCGGGGGTGAGGGGCGCTCCGCCAGTAATGCGACCCAGAGCCGCCTCCGCATCGGGGAACGTGATGCCAGAAGGGGCCTCGTAGCCAGGCAACGTCCCCTCATAAAACCGACCAATCTGCCCATACTGTTCCAAGGTAGGGACACGCCTGCCAGCGTCCTGCCGCAACCCGCCCCTGTTCACAGTCACAGGGCCGCGCCACATGCCAGGACCACCGAACGTGTACGGCCCACCCGTGATGGCAGCCTCGGCTTCTGGGAAGGTAACAGAGCCGACTCCGAAGTCGCCTAGCCCCTGGAGGGCACGGTTAGCAGACAAGCGATCAGCTAAACGCACGGCCCCTTCGGGGGACACGCGTGGTGTTAACGCACCTAGGTTGCGGCGCGTCGATTCGGCAAGTCTCCGAATTGGACTCTCGCGGCTAGTCACCTTCTGCTCCTAAAGTCCAGCAGCGTTCAAAAGCTGCAAAATCTCCAAATCCAACAAAGCCTGCTCAGACTGGCGCCGAGCCTCCAACTCGGCAAGTTCCTGCTCCTGCTGCAAACGAGCCAACTCGCCAGCAATAGCCTCCTCCGCAGAAGACTGCTCACGAGCCAGCCTTGCGCCCTCATCAGCGAACGCCTGCTCCGTCAACGCAACACCCTCCGCAGCCAAACCGCTACGGGTGATCCCGCGCTCCTGGAAGCCCTGAATTGTTTGCTCCAGGCCGCGTTCGCGTTGCTGCTCCAACTGCGCATTCAACAACTGATACTCCTGCCCCAAAGCAGACTGATCAGCTAACAGTTGCTCCTTGGTCAGCCCGAACTGGGCCTCAATCGCTTTCAAAGCAGACTCTAAGGCTTCGGCGTTTAGCCGCTGGAACTCCCCCAACGGCCCTTCGAGCGAGTCGGCGTCGGCGCCGCCCCCCAAATCGGGCACTGTAGTCGGGGTTGCAGCCACGGGTGTAGACTGAACTGCATACGCTGAGCCAGGGGCAGGGATAGGCTGATACACGCCAGCGTTTACCTCCCTTGCTTGCAGCGGCGACCCGACAGTCGGGGGGTTGGGTTTGCGTACGGTTACTCTTGCTGGGCGGCTCCCAGTGCCACCCACTATATTTGGGCGATTATACCCTGTTGGCATGGTAGCCTCCTAATAGCGTTAAGCAGTCTCATAAACAGCTTGCCAATACAAAACATCAGAGGTGGTCCAGGTGAACGGTATCGTAGCTGACAGCGCAGACTCTGACAGATAAGTGCCGCCTGAATTATTGACCCGCAACCGAACAACAGAACCAGTGGAAATGTGGGCAACCCCAGTCAAACGGGACCCCGTCGCATCCCTGAACAAGGCATGCCCGACAGTGTTCTCGTTGCTAGAGTAACTCGCCGACGGGGCCACGGGAAGTGACACGGTCACGTCGCCGCTGATGGCGCTAGTGGATCCGAATGTTAGTTCGTACCAGCAGTACACTAGGCTACCGATGTGGGCGTATCTGGCAACGACTGTGCCGTTCCCTACCGTCAAGTTGGCGTAGGTGGGGGTCCAGTCTTGGAACAGGTCTTCCCCGTCGGGGACCACGATAGCGTTGGTGTCGTAATCGAACCTGACAACGTATTCGTTGAGCCATGTTTCTAACCAGCGGTTATTAATTGACTCGACTGCTGGTCGGCGGATGCGACGATACGCAGGATAGGGCATTAACCGCCACCGCCTCCGTTGGTTTCGTCAGGTGGAACGATGTCGCCGCGTTGACGACCACCGAGAGACACTGTCAACGCCATCCCCAAGAATTGTTCTGGCCTGTCCATAGTCGACGGCGAAGTCCGCGTCTCAAACTCCACCTCAAAAGCAATAGACCTAAACTTCACGTCCGAGAAATTATCTACTACATCAGAGTACAGTTTGAAAGGATCGTTTAGGGCGTACCCGTCTTCGTGGTCGACGCTGAACGAGTATTCTCGGAACGCTGTGCCGCTACCGTCGAGATACACTTTGATTCTGATATCTGCAGCATCTTCGTTTACGCTACGCGGTTGACGCCAATGTGTCACCAGTCTCCGTAGCCGCCCCAGTTGGGCTGCGTCAGTGAACACATACCAGGGTGTGCGAAACATCGCCCCGTTGACAGGGTTTTGCCACGAATACGCAGTAAACGTAGCTTCCTCATACTGTTCAGGGAACTTAAAACCGAACGGAATATCCAGATAAGATACGCCTTCGATCTCGCGGGCGCCGAACCCGTCCAATACGCCGACTAGCATAGCTTGTTCATCGGAGACGGCGACCATGTCGGCGAATCCGAACGAGTGGAAAGTAAACGCTTTCGAATCTCTGTGCCACGCCAAACACTTAGCCTCCGTGAAAGCAATGTAGAGGTAGTCCCCAACCCACCCTGCAGGATAGTCATAGTTCAAGAATACGGCGTCTGCCCGCAACTGTTCATCGATTGGGTCTGTGATAACGACGAAACCTTGACCGTCGAATTCGACCATGCCGTGCATGAAGTCCCAGAAATACACTTTCCCGTCGCGCATGCAGATAGACCTAGGCTCTCTGGTGCCGTATTCGCTAGTCAGTTTGTAAACAGTGAACGAGGCTTCAGAACGGCCTGTGAGCAGGAACATTTTTTGGTCTTTAAACACAAGAATGTCTTCGCCGAATACTGTCAAACCCGTGATTTGTTGACCGTCGTCGGGGTCGAAGTCAATGAAGTCTGCTGCGTCCCATGTCTCCACGTCATTAACGTTAGACCAATGCAACCGTGATCGGTGCTCAACCCCCGAAGTAGCGAACTCGATATTGCCAGCGAACATCAACGCTGAATGATAAGCAAGGTGGCTTGCTTGCGGAAACACAGATGAAGACCCGTCGAAATCTGACGGGGTCCTGGCGGCTACACCACCTGTGGATTTATCTAGCCTATACGGGAATCCGTTGTCACGGTTAGTGATGTAAACGTAGCCTTCAGCCTCGGCAATGCCGTAGGGCAGCCCGTTCGCCCAGGGCGGTGTCTGTTTCTGCAAAGTGCCCTGACTGGGAAAATAATGATAGAGGTTTCCTGCGTCTACAGCCACGACGTGGCGGTGCTGTTTCGACGTGTGCAACTCATCAGAAGCCCAAATCTGGAACGCCCCAACACCAGTGCCGCCACCCGAAGCACTATAAGGGACGTTACCTCGTTCCACTCTGCCGTCTGGATGAACATTGACGTTACGGGCAAAAGCCAATCCGTTTGCGTCGCCTAGCCCCGAGAGGACTACTTCTTGTTCTCCCCTCACCCACGGCTGGACCTTAAGGGAACGTATAGCGTTTACGGCTGGCATGTTATACTCCGTCTAGCCACGGCAAGTTAGCGTTACCCCTCATCCGTTGATGAAAGTCCATCGGTTCCCCAGCCACAATCGGATGGTCCTCGCTAAAGTTGAAGTAGTGGCGAGCCATGTCATTCAGGCCACGGTTGAACGCCACCTCGTGCTGCTGTGCCTTGACATAATCTTCTTCGCGTTGCCACACACGATACAGCGCCCAGTCAGCCAAAACTTTATGGAACCTGTCGTCGAACTCTGGTGTGTCGCCAGTGCCGTCGAGCACTGTCGGCTGCTTCCAATATTTCAAAACTAGCGCTGTCACCCCCGATTCTACAGGTGCGACCTGGATCGTTTCATGATCAGTGAACCAAAACACCCTAGGTGTACCAGAGGGCAGGTCGTCGCCCCAGCGCTCCCACGCTTCCTGATCGGAGATTTCGGCTAGTTTGGTTGCTTCTCCGTCGAGGAGGACGGTACGCAACCGAGCGAACCCTGCAGGCACAGACGCCACCCCATCCCCTGAACCTGTGTTAACGTCGGCGGTGGCTTTGAGCCAGGGCCAATCGAATGCGGAAGCGATTTTGTCGTTAGCTTCGTCGATGAATCCGATTACTTCAGCGTCGGTGAGGACTGTAGTGGAGAGAAGACAAATCTGCCTTACTTGATCTATGATCGTGGCGACTGTCGCCATTACAATTCACCTCGTTTACGCAAATGCCCCGCACAAAACAACGTACCCTTCGCACGTTGAGCTTGGCAGGGCCTATCCTGTTTAGTACGCCCAGTACAAGTGGGCGGATCATACGGCAACAACGCCCCGACAGCGGGGGACGTGCCCGCACTAGCACCGACCTCGGTGCGGGATGCAACCGCCGAATACCCTGGCTTATCGTAGCTGGTTTCTACTGGGACTGCACCCATTGTTGTCCTTTCTGAGTAAGGGGCGGGTCAGGATCCCTGTCCCCGCCCCTACTCATTCCTCTAGGCGTGGATGTCGTAAAGGACACCCTGACGGGAGGCGTTGTTAGTGATAAGCTGACCGTAGCACAGGATGTGCTTGTAGAACACGTCCTGGTTGGTCGGCTGCAGCATATCAGACGGCTTGAACCAGACACCCGAGAGGGTCTTGAGCTTCACATACTTGAAGTTCACAAACCACATCGGGGCGTTACCCTCAGTCGTTGAGGCCACATCCGCATAAGTATCAAATGCGATTGGGGCGCCCTTAAACATGAGGTTCTGGAAGCCAGCATCCGCCATCGCGTCATCCTGGAAACGCTTCTGATCCACCAGAAGCGCCTCGTAATCCTCAAACCCAGTCTGGGTCGTGAAGATATTCGTAGGATGATCGTTACCCTCGGAGGCACTGTTATAGACATTGGTCATGTCGGCGATAGCGAGCGTGTTGCCAGTCGTCGCTGCCTTTGTCTTCGCCTGCCAATAAGTATTGGCACGGTCAATGCCACCCAGGTCTCCCCAGGAGGGGTCGGATGCGGAGATGATAGCTGCAAGGCCAATGAAGTCCTTATTAGAGTTCCCCGAACCATCACCGAACAGCATCTCATCGAGATTCTCGGCGATGGTCAACTCAACCTGCTCCAAGCGTGCCTGGAGAAGGCTCAGCAGCTTAGCACGTCCCTGGTTCTTCGCAAGCTCAAGGCCTGTGAAATGCACAAGACCGTAGTACTGTGCCCAGTCGTACTCCGCTGCAGAAATACCAGTGTTAGCTGCGGTAGCAAACACATCGGTACCCGAGTAGGAACCCACATTCGGGGCCTCTGCATAGATCAGCGGCTCAACGAGCTTCGTGCCACCATCTTCATTCTCGATAGCACCAGCGGCCCTGATAGCCCACAGAAGGGGCTTGCTCGAAAACACGTTGTCTTCAAGCCTAGGGGCATAGCGCCTGAGCGTGGTAGCAAGAAGACCGTCAGTGCCGTAAGTACTATTTGACATTACAACCTTTCGTTATCTTCCTGTCATGCTCCTGCTAAATCAGCCTCAGCCAGTTTGAACGCTTCCTCAACTGTGAGGGGCGTTTTTTCAGCAGCGGCTTGTTCCGCTGTGACAGGTGCCCCAGTGGGGCGAGCGGTCGCTGCTGGGCGCCGAGACTGCTGGGAACGTAGGCGACCAAGCATCGCCTCGAAAGTCAACCTAAGGTCAGTGGTGCCACGCTGATTAGCTTCTCGGATAACCGCTTCGCGTGTGTCCGTATCCAACCGAACCGAAAAATCCTGTTCGATTCCTGCGAACACGTTATTTACTGCGTTGCGGGCCTGCGCCAATCTAGCTTCCTGAATTGCTGGATCGTCTTTGAGTCGTTCCTGGACTCGCTGCTCCACCATCTCTTCGATAGTTTCGGCAGTAGGGATCTTCGCTGTTTCAATGTTTTTGACAGGTTCCGCACCTTCCTCCAACAACCCAGCCCGCACCGCTATCGTGCGTGCGAACTCTTGCGGGTTATCCCTGAAGGTGTCGTAGAACTCCATCGCATCGTTGAGTGCCCTACGTTGCACAGCTACATCTTGCGTCTTCCGCGTGTAATCCGCTTGACGCAAATAGCCCTTAACCAACTCACCGACGGAAACAGTCTCCTGCCCGTTCACCGTATCAACAGTGACAGGCAATTCAAGAAACTCTGGTGACCCTGGCTCAACAGTAGTCTCTTCACTTTCTTGGGTGAAAAGCTCTTTGAACCCGTCTAGGTCAATCGTTTCTTCTGTTCCCTGCTCCTCTTCTGGATTGTCACTACCCTGCGCTGGCTGCGTAGTCGCTGCACTTGCATCATCTGCTTCCCCCACTGGCAGTGCGGGTTCCGTCACGGTCGGCTCTGCCAAGCCAACCTCCGACTCTGCGCTAGCGAATGCTTCTGCTAGGCTAATGATTCCTTCGTCGGGCATTGTGTTTCCTTCCGTGAGTCCACCCCGAAAAAGGGGTGGGTGTTCACAACCGCAACTTTATGCGGTTGGCGGCAACGCACCAGAATTATCTGATGTGATACCTTGGAGCGGCGGCAACGCCGCCCCCAAATTCGGCATACCTGCAGCCTGCGCAGGCCCACCTGGCCCTACCGCTGGCAACATCTGCTGAGGTCCCTGTCCGTCGAACATGCCCTCGATGTCGGAGATACCTGCGGCCTCGAACCATTTCTCGTAGACCTTACGCAAGTTCAGGTTGATACCGAACTGTTGCAGAGTCGGCGCCACAGCAGTAAGCTCCTGCGCCATCTCTCGCATCTTCTGCTCCTTGAACACAGGGTTCCGCAACTCCGTAGACGCTGTCTCAACGAACACTTCGTATTCGCCGACGAACATGTCTTCGGTTGGTCGCAACTCTGCGTTAGGAGCCAAAGTCAAATCATTCGCAGCGTTAACCAACGCATCCTCGGATGCGCCACCCTCAATTATCTCCGCCAAGCCTTCGCCCTGGACGGCGCGGAGGGCACGCTGCGCCTCATCCCCTGTAATGAACAGACCCATTTCGTCTGCGTCAGTGTCAGGGAACGTGGCTTCTGCGATTTTCAAAATCATGGTGCCGATTTGGCGAGCCGCACGTTCAATCTTCCGCAGCTTCGCCTGCACCTTCACATTCGAAGCGCCCTCAATAATCGACGCCTCAGTCGCAGTGCGCCGAATCTCAGGGGCAGCGCCCCTCAAATATTCGGATACACCAGTGATCTCGTAAATGTCACGCACCGCCTGGTCCGCCGAAGCGTACGCTTCTGGCGGCAGCGGCGCTATCTGGATCGGAACGAACACGTCCTGCAACGGAACGTCCGTGTCGATCGGAACCGCCTGCCCCACAATCGGAGACGTCAAAGCATCCACAGCCTCCTGCTTCAACACGTCCCTCCGCACCGCATACTTCGCAATGTTACGCCTACGGTGGGTCGCTAGTTCCGAGCGGGCCTTGTTTAGTTCCGCTTGGAGTTCGTGGATCTGTTCAAGTTCCGAAATGTGATACGGTGACCTGGGGCGGTAGAAGTTCGCAAGCTGCACAATCGGGGGTTGCACCCCTTCGACCTTGCGAATGAGCGGCGAATCAGGGGCCTCTGCGAACACCAGCAGCACCTCAGATACGGTGTCGTAGTATTCGAAGAGTTCCATGTAGTTCGCTTCACCAGCGATCCGTTCCTCATGGTTGAACGCCGAATCGTCCGAATCGAACTGCACGTTCCCCCACGGCAACTCATCCAAAGCCGAATCGCCATAACGCTCATCATCCGCCTCCATCTCCTCCTTAGTGAGATAGAAACGTTGAATGATGTAGCGTGCGTTCGCTAGCTGCGTTGCGTTCGGGTCGATCCAAATGTCCCACGGCGACACCCTGTCAGTATAAATCTCAACAATATCCGCATACGACGTGGCACTCGTTTGTTTCTCAGCGAACTGATGCGACGCCTTCAAATACCCATCACCATAGATGAGCATATCCGTTGACGAAATCTCCAGGGAATCTTGAGCCCCAGACTGACCCGACCGCCAATACCTATTCAGCCAGGCCTGTTGCAGGCGCGCGTTACTAACCAGCGCATCAGTGCTGTATGGTTCTACTAGGAACCGTGGTTCCTCCGCTGTAACGAACGGAATGATTGTGTTAACTGTCGAGAACGACATGTTGACAACAATCAGGTCCGCGGCAGGGTCGTCGATCGACGCAGCAGGCCAATGCCGCCCAAGATACTGCTTCTCGTTCGTCTTCCAAACCTCTTCACGGTCCTTCCGACGAAAGTTACGGGCAGCCTCCAGCCGCTCCCGTGCTTGACGAAGTAGCTCCTGGTCTTCTTTTGTGAAACTCTCGGCTTCGTAGCCTACGAAGTCAGGCATTACCCGTCCTTTCTAACCTGCGGGTCAACTCCCCTCAGGTTATGCAGGATCAGGGTAGCCAGCAGCGATCTGCACACCACCCACAGCAGTCGCTGCGTTCGTGATGTCAAGAGCGGCAGTGCCCGTAATCTTGAAAATGACCTTATTCGGCGAAGCCAACTTCTCGCCAGTGATGATCACTGCGCCAGCTTCGTCCACGTCACCGATAGCTTGAGCAGCGGAAATGTTCGCCTCTGCCTCAAAATCGGTGCAAACGGTCTGCGGATCAGCCGCAGCCGTCAACTCGTAATACCCTACAGCCATTACCTATCCCTTCAACGGATTCTGCCGAGTCTTCGAATCGCCAGACGGGCGAGTCCCAATCGGCTCAACAAAATTCGACTTCTGTGTGTTCTCCTGCGACGAACCAGACGGCCCCTGCTTCGACACTCCCTCAGGCTGCGGGAAACCCTGCGACGGGTAAGTCCCACGCCGTGACCCAGTGAACCTCGGGGACGCACCCTCAGGCTCAATATAACCACCTCGTTTATCGGTAACTTTGCGGGGCTTGTAGAAAGACTCTGGAGTCTGACCCTTACTACCTTTTGCCATAAAAACCTCCTATATACTAGTATGGAAAAGTCAACTACTAAGAGTCTTTAACCCTCATCTCAAACGAACGAACAACGTGTTCCACTCTCTCCTGCTGCCCGATACCGCTAGCCAACGCAAAACCCTGCGGCTGCTCCTGCAAATCAGGATGCATCACACCAAACACCTCATCCATAGTGAGAGGCCCAGGTTCAGGGTCCTGCCACACCACAGGATACTCACCCACTCCTTCACACAACTGCCACGCAATCAAGTGTGAATCCACGAGGTCATCATGGTTAGGAGGTGTTGCCGCGAACCCACCTTTACCGTCAGCGAGAAATAAATGCGCTTCGTCCAGAAATCGTTGGTCATGGAGGAGGAGGGTGTCTCTCTTGACAGCCTTATTAAAATCGACAACCATCTTAGGTTTCGTAGCCTTATTTGTATGCCAGCCATACCTTGGTGTCCTCCTCTGCGAACCCTGCTGAGCTAGAGGCTCCATTCGATGCATGCGGGGGTACCTGTGCTCCTTGAGATATGTGAGCGGTACCAGGCCCATGTTGTTGCGTTCCACTCCGACGAGGGCGGTGTAGTACCAGTATCCGATCCACTCGGCAAAGAATCCCAAATCTTCGACAGCGATGTGTGCTCTAACTGTAGCCACAACCTCTGAGTAATTGGCGTCGATAACCGCAATAGCTGAGTAATCCCCCCATTCGAGCCCTTCACTGACATCCACTCCAACCACGAAGTTAGGTTGACGGACCAGGATTCCATTCTCGTCCCTGTCCAAATAGGGATGTTGCCAGACGTGTAGTTCAAGGTCACGTTCCTCTCCGTCGGGGACCTCCGATTGTTTCAACACTTGTGGCACGTTTATGCCACGTTTTATCAGCGGATACATCTCCGACAAATCATACCTAGCCTCAGGCGGACACCAACCATCCTTGCCTGCTAGCGCCTCCATATCCAAAGCATTCCGCCCCGACTTGAGAAATGCTTCTTCGGGTGTGTTCGGGTACTCCTGAAAGAACAAGTGTTTTTCGGTGTAGCTACGCTGCTTCCTTTTGTACCATGTTTGGTCTCTGCCTGGGCGTGAGTGCCACGGTCGGAACGCCGACCTCCACACCGAATCCGATTGAAGGGAATCCAGCCACTGGTCGTGGAACCAGTTCCCCATCCCGTTCGCCGTCGAGAACACGAACATCGGTCCGTAACACAGCGGGTCTAACGCTGCGTAGATACCCGCCGCATCCTCTGCAAAAGCTGCCTCGTCGAACAGTACGCCGAACATCGCCTTCGAACGTCCAGCTTTCGACGTGGAGGGTACAACTACAATCCTTGACCCATTGTCCCATGCTATTTCCTCCTGCGTCTCCGTCACCAACGCAGGGCCACGCTTCCGCATCCAATCAGGCAAATAACTATACGGAATCTTTAGTTTCGTGTTAAGTGTGTCTTTCGAGTCGTCCTCAGTTGTGGACACCATCAGCCAAGGATGGTGAGGGTTGAAGAATGCGTCATGGAAGGCGAACCCTGCCGCTAGGGTGGTCCATCCTAACTGGCGGGCCTTTAACCTGATTTCGCGTTCACTCTGATCCGATGTCGCTGCCTCATCCATCGACTCCAAGTCATCGATTTGGTAGTCGAATAGTTTCATTTTGGCGTATCCTTTGCCGATAGTTTCGACAAACCAATACTCTTCTAGGAAGTAGCGGCGATTGCTGGCGCATTTACGAAACTCGGTTTCGCGCCAAATCTGAAGACTAGTCGCCACTACGCTCCTCCAACACAAGGTCATGGAGATCGGCGAGCATGTTAGCTAGCTCTTCGTTCGACAACTCAGCCAACTCCTCAGCCGTAATCTCCTCAACCTTCTCCGAGACGTAATCTAAATAAACTTTCGCAGCACTCACTTGGCGGGAACTCCCCGAATCCGTAGCCGTCTCGTACAGCGCGGCCAAGATCGTCGAAGCGTTCTGAATACGCGCATTGTTCTTCGTCCGCTGCGCCACCAAACGCATCACCCGCGTATCCTTCTCCCACACATTCAACGTCCGAACCGTCACCCCCAACAACTCCGCGACCTCCCGCTTCGTCCTTGGTTCCCGTAACTCCTTCGGCGCAACTAACCATTCCACATACGCATCCTGCGACTCCCTCGTCTGAGAAGAACCAGTCATAATCGACTCGCCCTCCCGATAGCGTGCTCCGCGCCGCTTCGACCCATCCTCATTCAAAGGCACCACAATCCCGTCAGGGACCACCAACTCAACCACATCATTCATCTTCGATCACCATCTCCAACCCACCATGCTTCGCAAACACCATTATCTCCCGATAAGAATCCTCATCGAAATCACCCAACACCCAAATCAGATAAGCCTCATCCCCATCGCTATCAATCCCGCCAGCAGCGACAACCATCCGATCCATCGCCACCAAACCCTCACCCTGAGTCAATATTTTAGCGACAACTTCCATCTTATCCAACAGCAACATCGGCCCCCTCGTCCTCGACGGGGCGCCACACACGAGCCAAAACCTCCACCCGCGACTCGTTCATGCGCCGAACCGACAACACCTCAAACGACTCAGCACCCAACCCAGCCTCAACCGACGACCAAGCAACCTCATCATTAGCACCCATAGGCACATACACAGAAACCAAAAACGACTCCAACAACGACGACTCCCACACAGGCGGCAACACAGGCGGCAACACAGACCAATACGGCTCCGCCGACTCCTCCACCGCCGACCCGAACTCGTCGTCGCTTCTAACACCCTCATGCATAGGAAAAAACCTCTCCACAATAGACTCCTAGAAAATGATACCCTACATACTAGGTCACAAAAGTCAACCCCCCTTCCAACAAAAGGAAGGGAAACACGACAACAACAAGCCCGACCAGCACCAGGGAGGGCCAAAAAAAAGCCCAAACACGCCAACCAAGCGTGACAAGGCCTATAACTTAAAATTAACTGAGCCTGACGGGAGGGGAGCCTCAGCCTCGGTGGGCTGATCTCCCAACGAGGATCAAGCCTGAGGCGGGGAGGGTGTCAGGCGAGGGCAGCCTTCTGCCCCTCCCCTTTATAATACTAGCACCCAAAAGTCAACCAACCCCAAAACCCACCAAAACCCCACTCCCACAACACAAAACACCCAAAACACCCCAAAACACCCAACAAAAAAAAGGACAAAAAAGGACCAAAGACCTAACTTGCAAAACAACATACCCAAACACACACCCAAAAACCAACAAACCACCCCCCACAACCCCAAAACCACAAGAAAATCCCTACACACCGTTATCTTACCCCCTTTTTAGCCCCCCCTAGGCCCCCCTACAGGGGGGTTGTCCTTTGTTGTGTTGTTGGCCCTCTTTTTGTTTTTTGTTGATTTGTTTTTGTTCTTGTGTGATTGTGGTGTCAGTCGAGCGAATGGAGTGGCAGTGTTTGTGTTAGTGGCAGCGGTCGCTGTGGTTTTGCGGCTTGCTTATGTGGCTTGGGTTGTGCGATGAGTAGTTGGCGTCCGTCGGATAGGTGTAGGTCTCATGGGGATGGGTCTAGGCTTCGTGATCGTCGAGCGGTGTGCTCGGTTTGTCAGTGGGATGGGTTTGGTGTGGAGTGGCCGACTCGTGCTGATTCGGTCGTTGGTTACAACGGGCGGTCGGTTGCTGCCCGTAGGCGTGATGTGAAGCCTAACGAGCATGTGGAGGGTAGGCTTGGTAGGGATGCTGGGCGTGGGGGGTTGCGTTGGGGGTTGCATGGTGGTTCGGCTCGCATGGCGCTGCCTGCTGATCGGTTGGCGTTGGTGAACGTGACTCGATCTCGGTCGGAAGCGGATTTGCTTGCGTCGTATGTGAGCTAGGCGTGAGGTTAGAGTCCAAGGTCCCAACGTGTTTGGGGCTTTGGACCCTAGTGTTAGGCTAGGTTGTTTGGCAAGTTGTTTGGCGTCGAGGAAAGGATTATGTGATGGTCGATCCTAGGGATATGTCGGATTCTCAATTGATCAAGAGTTTGGAGTATTGGGAGTGGCGGCTGGCCGATTTTGAGGCTGGTGGCTACCGTGGTGCTGGCGCTTTCCTGAAGGTTACCGCTAGGTTGTCTGCGATTGCCGACGAGATTGATAGACGTGGCGGCCAGTTGGTAATTGACGCTTATTTTGACGTTGACGCTTTTTTCGACGAGAGTGAGTAAAGGATGCGTTTCGAGATCTGGAAAAACAGCAGACTGATTAGTCTGACAGGTTCGGGTAAGGTTGCAGCTGTTGCGCTGCGCAAGGGTTATGTTGTGAGGGTGAGGGTGAACTAATGCAT
>JAAUXZ010014201.1_pt1 | contig 17412 bp, 12 predicted proteins | sample 7278131 | NCBI WGS metagenome assembly JAAUXZ01 (sample SAMN14350119, study PRJNA611818) | marine sediment metagenome | isolation source: surface marine sediment (3m) | place: French Polynesia: Moorea | collected 2018-08 | reverse complement strand
TCCCCAGATTGGACAATCGGCTATTCTCACCAAGACCGAATCCACCTGGTCGCGCTCGTACCAGTGTAGGACTGGGGACTGGATGATTTTTAAAGAATCATCCAGGATGACTCCTGCTTCCACCATCCCATCGCAGATATATTTGGCAGCGGCGGCCACATTATCTGGAGCGCGCCGCCAATTTTTCAGCCTCCAGACAAACTCAAGCCAGATAATTCCAGGAAACTCAAGACACCAACACCAGGGCAGCAGTCAGTTTGTGGCTGAGGTTCTTGAAGACTAAAGGGGGCGACTGTTACTTTGGCAGGGTTGATGGGAATTCTATTAAGTGCGATCCAAAAGTAGAGCGATCGAGGGTCCAGCTTCCCGCAATTATTTGGGAGTGTCAGGCCGAACCTTCTATCCCCAAAATTTTCCCTAATGGCAGACACTGCTGTTTCCTTAGAGCTATTTCTGAATTTTTTGAGTTAGGGAATTTTTTCTAATCTTGATGTTCAGTAACCTCTGGAGCGCTATCGATTAGGTAAACTGCGCGCTCAAAACTACCGCCAGATCTGGTTTTCGCTAGCCTGGTGGTATAAGCGCTAAAGCCCTCATCGGACAAGTATTCTGGAAGTTTTGTCAGTCAACCAGGGTTGGGATAGCGATCGCTTTTTGAGAGTTGGGTAACTTTTTTCAGGAGAGGTTACAGTCTGTATCATGGGTAGTACTGAGTTAGAAAGCGCGCTGAATAACTATGAAACAGTTCTAACTAGCTTAGAACAGGCAGGTACTAAGCTGACGGCTGAGGAGGTTCTGACCGTCCTCATCTCTCGCGATGTCCTTGAAGGTAGCTTACATTCTCGCTCGGTTCCTCCGGAGAGCCAGGTTATCTTGCAAATTTTCGATTTAGACAGCCGCCTGAAGGGACAAGCCAAAAAGATTACCGCAACAGTTGACTTGGCTGCTTCCCGTGTCTGTTTAAATCCCCCAGAAACAGCCTGGTGGTGGTTTCTGGAGCCGCCGCCCCACATCTTGGATCGCCTGGACTGGCTCTGGAGTATTCTTTCAGTTGCCTCGCTTACCGGTTCCTTTAGCTTGGCGCTCCACATCTCTTCTTGTTTCCTTGCTGGCGGAGCCGATTTCTTCGGGGCGCTAGCAGTCGGTACCCAGGGAATTCTCACCTTCTTGACGGCTAAAGGGAGCTTTAGCGAAGTCGGCAAGCGGGCACTGCAACACTTCCTCTCCCAACTCAACCTGCCGGAATATTGGTGGTGGGAACTAAAGTTAGGACTTTCTGGTGCCCTATTGGCAGGGTTAGTTTTCTTCTACAGCACCTTGCCTCAGATTGGGGAAGGTTATCGTCGCAGTGGCATCAAACATTTTGAAGCAGGCTACCTTGCCAGTGCCGAAGGAGACTTCCAGCGGGCACTGCATCTAAATCCTGATGACGTTGAGACCTATTTCTACTTGGGACTGCTTTACGAAGACTTGCAGCAATCTGATCAAGCTAAGGAACAGTATCGCATTGCTGTTTTGGGAGGATACCTGGAAGCTTACAATAACTTGGCGCGGCTCTATATTCTCGAACAAGACTACAGCATGGCGACTTCCCTCCTCCAGAGACTCAGATTGCAGGGAATTGACCCGAATAACGTCGATCTCAATTACGCGTTCTACAAAAATTTGGGCTGGCTGCAACTAGAACAAAACCAACTCGCCAGTGCCAAAGCCAACCTGCAATTAGCCATTGACTTTGCTCCAGAGCAAGCCGCCGCTCAATGCCTCATGGCTCAAGTATTATACGAACAAAATTCCCCCCAACAAGCGCTTCCCCACTGGGAACAGTGCCTCGCCTATGCCTCTGGATTGCAACCGGAAGAAGCCAACTGGATTGGTTTGGCAAGAGAACGGTTGAAATAGTCAACAGCAAGCAATGAAGTTTAAAGTGCAGTAAGCTAATCGACATTTAACTTGCATAATTCAGGGTCTAAAAGCTATAATCTGCCTAGATTTCTGTAAAAAACTAAATGTCTATCAGCTTATGGAAAGTTCAGAAGCCTTTGCAGGAGGTAACCGTGTTAGTGAGACGTTGGTTGTGGCTATCAGCTCTGCTGAGTTTGTCGATTAGCGTGGGAGGCTTGGCGCTAGCTAATGAAAATAAAGGCGGCTATCGCGTGATTGAAGCCAAGGGACAAGTGCGAGTGAAATCCCCATCGGGATCGAACTACCGACCCCTAGCTACCGGAGGCGTCGTCCGACAAGGCGACATTGTCTATCCTGCAGAAGCGGCGAAAGTGACCGTCCTCTGTGAAGGCTCCCGCATCTGGCAGGTGCCGCCAGGGGTTCCTTCTGGGGTGAATAGTGGCTGTCCGGTGGCAATTCTGGCTCGAACCCGCCGCGTAATGACTGTCAACCTCGGCGGACAAGATAAAAACATTCCCTACGTGATCAGTCCCCGCTACAGCTACCTGCGGGATCGCACGCCTAGGTTTCGCTGGAATTCTGTCCCCGGTGCAAAGCGCTATACCGTTCGCCTACTCCAGAAAAATCTGGGAGAACTGTGGCAGGCTGAAGTTCAAGGGACGGAAGTCACCTATCCCGACAGCGCCCCCACGCTACAGGATGGCGTGGGTTACTTACTCACGGTTGAAACTGTAGGCGGCAAGTCTTCTCTCACCGACGGCGGCTGGAACTTGGGCTTCAAATTACTGGACGACCAAGAAATTGCCAAAGTGGATCGAGAAGTGGCCGCACTAGAAGCGGCTGCCGATTTGAGTGCTGCCGCCAAAGCCATTGCCCTAGCGGAAATTTACCGCGATTACTATCTCGTTGCCGAAGCTATTGACATTTTGCAGAGCCTGATAAATTCTGGGAATTTGAACGATCCCAATCAACGGGCGCTGGTTTACGGGCATTTGGGAGAACTCCAGGCAGAAATGGGCTTGAACGCCCAGGCGGAGCAGAATTTGCTCCAAGCAGTGGCACTATTCCGCCAGACCGAAAACCAGCAAGGACTCGCCGACGCACAAGCCGGTCTTGTCCCCGTTCAATGGCTCCTGGGAAAAACGGCGGAATCAGAACAAATGGCGCAACAGGCGAAAACTGCCTATCAGGGGCTGGAAGATGAAGAAGGCTTAAATATCTTAGAGAAAGTTTTAGCGCGGGCGAAGGCAAAAAATCAGCAGCAGCCAACACCAGGAACAACCAGCAATACCTTCTCTCTGGCAGGAAAGATTGAGCTTCCTTCACCAATATACTGAGGGATTAACATTTCATCTTTGTCTCCAAGCGGCGCAAAGCTGGTGTTGATACAAGATATTTCTGATGAAACTTCAGCCCTTACTCCAGAAATTTACGGCACTGATCCTGGTGTCCCCTATTGTTGCTACCATCTCTGGGCAACCTGCCTGGGGACAATCTATTACCCCTGCCAATGACGGTACGGGAACCAGCGTCACCCAAGATGGCGATCGCTTCGACATCGATGGAGGGACGCTATCGGGAGATGGGGCGAATTTATTTCACAGTTTGCAGAAATTTGGGCTGAGTCAGCAGGAGATTGCCAATTTTCTCTCCAATCCCCAAATTCAAAATATCCTCACTCGTGTGGTAGGGGGCGACCTTTCAATTATCAACGGTTTGATTCAGGTGACGGGGGGCAATTCCAACCTCTTCATTATGAATCCGGCGGGGATTATCTTTGGGCAAGGGGCGAGTTTGAACGTCCCAGCGGATTTTACGGCGACGACGGCGACGGGGATTGGGTTTGGCAATGGCAATTGGTTTAATGCCTTTGGCAGTAACGATTACCAGTTTTTGGTGGGAACGCCGACGGGATTTGCCTTCGATTTGGATAATCCCGGCAGTATTGTCAATGCGGGAGTTTTGGCGGTTGCCAACGGTCAGAATTTGACCTTGCTGGGGGGAACGGTAGTCAATACCGGGATCCTAAGTGCGCCGGGGAGTAACGTCACCATCGCTGCTGTGGAAGGGTCGAGTGTGGTCAGGATTTCTCAGCCGGGACACGTCCTGAGTTTGGAGATTGACCCCGCCAGGGATAATCAAGGGAATATCTTGCCTATCAATCCCCTGTCTCTACCGGAGTTGTTGACGGGACAGGCGAAAGATGTAGATACAGGGTTAAATGTTACCTCAACAGGAGAAGTGCAGCTAACAAACTCCGGCACGCTCATTCCCACTGCCCCTGGGACGAGTATAGTGTCTGGCAGTCTTGATGTTGCTAGTACACAGGCGCAAGACCTTGGGGGTGAAATAAAGGTCTTAGGCGATCACGTCGGTTTGATTGGTGCCAATATCAATGCCTCTGGCACCAATGGCGGTGGCACGGTGTTGGTTGGTGGAGATTTGCAGGGCAATGGCACTGTACGCAATGCTTTAGAGACAACTCTCAGCAGTGACTCAGTTATTAACGCCGACGCTCTGCTCAATGGCGATGGCGGTAAAATCATTGTCTTCGCAGAGCAGACAGCCAACATTCATGGGGAATTGACCGCCAGAGGAGGAGTTGTTTCCGGTAATGGCGGATTTATTGAAACGTCTGGCAAACAATTTCTCAATCTCACTAGTACCCCAGATGCCTCTGCCCCTAATGGTATTGGTGGCACTTGGCTGATCGATCCGACAGATATCACCATTGTCCCTTCAGGCGGGGCGATCGGGACGAATACGGTAGGAGCAGATTTAATCAGCAATGCTCTGAATACTGGCACTAGCGTCACCCTAGATACCAGTACCGCAACGGGAGGAGGACCAGATGATGGGAACATCACCCAAGTCGCTGGAGCATTAATTAGCAAGACAGCCGGTGGAGACGCAACCCTAACCTTGAATGCAGAAGACTCCATCGTACTGAATCACAGCATTACTTCTACTTCAGGTGCGCTGAACTTGTTTTTAAACGCAGACAGTGATAACAGTGGCGAGGGCAGCGTCGTAATCAATCAGCCTATCTCGACAGGTGGTGGGGATATTAGCATTGAGGGAACTGGAACTGGCGTCACAGGCATCAGTACCTCGAGCTCGATTGACTCAGGAGGAGGAAATATAAGTTTTATCGGCACTGGTACTGGCTCCTTCGGAATATCAACTGACGGTAATATTACCTCCAATGGTGGAAATATAAGTTTTATCGGGAATGCCGCAGGAGAAGGCATTGGTATCTTTGGTCCGATCAGTTCAATGGGAGGGGATATTACCTTTAACGGAACTGGTACTGGCTCCTTCGGAATAGAAATTGGTGGATTTGTTGATTCAGGTGGTGGTGCAATCAATTTCACTGGAAGCAGTATCATTACCTCTACAAATGGAACCATTACTTCTGGAACTGGAGATATAACTCTGGAAACGGATAAAATTTCCCTTCAGGGGTCTGTAACTGGCACTGGCACCTTGCAGTTGCAGCCTCTTGACCCCAGTTTAGGCATTACTATCGGAGGAACCATCAACGACGCCAGATTAAATCTGAACACCCAAAAACTCAACAAAATCCAAGAAGGATTTTCTCAAATTTTCATTGGACGGGATAACAGTAGTGGTGCGATTACTCTGGAAGGTGATGTCACTTTTAACGATCCGGTAACACTGCGATCGCCTGCTGGTTCTATTTCAGTTAATAATACGATAACAGGACAAGATAACGCTTCAGTCACCCTTGAAGGTGCAACTACCTTAAATGCAGGTATAACGACTAATAATCAAGATATTACTGTCAACGGCGATACTAGCCTCAGCAACAATACTATTCTCGATACCGGAACAGGCAGTGGGAACATAAGTTTTAATGGGGAAATTAACGGCAATCACGACCTTAGCATTGAAAGCGGCACAGGGAACGTCACCACCCAAGATATTAACAATCAAGGCGGAGATGTGACGATTTTAGGAGGTAGTGTCATTGCTGGGAACATCGATACAGGAGACTCAACTGGCAGTGCTGCAGGAAATGTCAATATAAACGCCAGCAGTGGCGACCTCTCAGTTGGCAACATTGACACCAGCGCCAATGCCGACTTTCAGGGGGACAATCAATTTCCAAATGCCGGAAATGTCACCCTCTCAGCTTCATCAGGTAGTGTAACCACAGGAAACATTGGTGCTTTTGCATTTATAGCTGGTTTCTTCAGTGGAAATGGTGGAGAAATTAACATCTCTTCTGGAAATAACCTGCAAACAGGTTGGATTAACGCCTTGAGCGGGAGCGGTAATGGCGGCGAAATTACTTTAACCAGTTCTAATGGTTCAATCACCACGGAAGTTCTTGATTCTCGTTCCTTCTTTGGTGGTAACGGTAGTGATATCACGCTGACTGCTAATAACGGCAACATTAGCACAGACGATATTCGTGCCGTTGGCAATTCTACAGAGGTGGGAGGAGCAGTTACGGTAAATACCAACAGTGGCAGCATTAGCACTGGAGGGATCATCGAGACACATAACAATCCCATTAGCCTCAATGGTCGAGTCATCCTCAATCAGGATATTACTATCAGAAACCTCGGCAGCACAGGAAATAATGACATCAGCTTTGGCAATACGGTCAACGGAGGCTTTGACTTGACCGTAAATACAACAGGAACAACCACCTTTGGCGGAGCGTTGGGAAATACAACCCCCTTAACCAATCTCACCACTGATGCCGGGGGAACCACAGTCATTAACGGCGGTTCCGTTACCACCACTGGAGACCAAACCTACAACGATGCTGTGACCTTGGGAAGCGATACCACTCTCCAGGGCAATAACCTGACTTTAGGAACGTCTCCCCTCGATGGGAATAACAATAGTCTAACTCTCACCTTTGCCACAGCAGTTGATGTAGACAACACCAAATTCACGAACCTCAACAACTTCACCGCCGACGGGGCAGGAGGGATTAATCTCACCGGAGACTTCACCACGGCAGGAGACCAAACTTATAACGATGCCGTCACCATTGCCAACAATCCCAATTTAAGTAGTACCAATAATGGCGATATTTCCTTTACAGAAACAGTTGACGGCAACTCGGACTTAACCGTGAATACAGGCACAGGAAATGTTAACTTTAGCGAAGCAGTAGGTAGCAATGAAGCATTAGGTAATTTACAAATTAACAGTGGCGGTAATATCAGCGCCGGGAATATTAATGCTGGGGAAGGTAGTATTGTCCTGAACAGTGGCAATACCGTCTCCACAGGGAATCTCTCTAGCAGAGGAAACAATATCACTATTCAAGCCAAGACTGCCATTACAACTGGGATAATTGACACTAGCGGTACTGTGGCAGGAGATGTTTTCCTCGACCCTGAAGGCAACATCGAAGTGACCTTTATTAACGCTGAGGGAACTCAATCTGGGGGTAATGTCAATATTATTACTGCGGCGAATTTCCGCGCCACAGAAACCTTTACCGCAGCTGACGGTTCTCAAGCCAGTATTTCTACCATTGGTGGGTTTGAAAGTGGCAGTATTACTATCGAACACGGTGGTATTAATTCTTTCACCATCAGCGATGCCACTCTCAACGGTACGGCGGGGACAATTACCACCAACGAAGTGACACTTACAGATGAAACCTTTCCTGCTAATCCTACGGGAAGGGCAACCATTGAAAATATTACCATTGTTGGTTCAGATCTTCCGAGCGAGAGGATGAGCTCGGATGAGGGGGAGGGCGATCGCCAACTGCCACCGATAAATACCAATAATACCGCCAATCAAACCCTACAAAATAGCCAAACTAACCAAGACGGTCTCCCGCAGACCCTAGCGCTCATTACTGAAAATGTCAACAATACCGCCAATCAAACGCTACAAAGTATCCAAACCAGCCAAGAACAAAATAGCCAAACCAACCAAGACGAGATTGCCCAGTCCTCAGCACTCATTACTGGACCGGCTTCCTCGACACAAGCCGTAAAATTGGGAAACGCCGAAATTGAGCAGGAAATAACCGACGAATATCTGGACTATCTCGGTTTCAGTCTGAGTAATCCCCCGTTTTTAAATGAAAAACAGCAAACCCTAGTCCTGCAAAACATTCAGCAGCAGGTCGAGGGGATAACACCTGCCTTAGTTTACGTTCTCTTTGAACCGACAACTGCCACCGCCAGCCAATCTGACGCAGCTCAGAATACGCGAAGCAAGGATGAAAAATCCGAGACACAACCAGGAGAGATCCTCTGGGAATTCAATACTGGGCGGCGGGGAGGATTGCCAGCGACTAGAGAACAACCGAAAGCAACTGACATCCTGACCTTGATCGCAATTTCTCCTTCGGGACAGGAAATACGCCAGCAGGTTGAAGGGGCAACTCGCGCCACTGTCCTCACCGCCGTGCAACAATTCCAAGAAAGGATTAAAGCTCGGCGATCGCCAGATCGCTATTTGCCCCTTGCCCAGAAACTCTATGGCTGGCTGATTGCTCCCCTGGAACCAGAATTACAAGCTCAGGCAATCAACAATCTCACCTTTATTTTTGACCGAGGTTTGCGTTCACTGCCTGTCGCTGCCCTCCATAACGGTAAGCAATTCCTAATCGAACGCTACAGCGTCGGTATGATGCCCAGCTTCTCCCTTACCAATACCGACTATCGCGACTTGCGAGAGGAAAAAGTATTGGCGATGGGAGCCGAAACCTTTGTCAACCAAGCGTCTCTTCCTGCCGTACCCGTAGAGCTATCGGCGATCGCCGAATTATGGCAAGGGGAGAAACCATTGCTCAACGAGCAGTTTACTGAGGACAACTTGCGGCAGGTGCAGGCAGCTCGCGGTTATGCAATCGTCCACCTCGCCACCCACGCCGAATTCCGTCCTGGTCGTCCAGTCAACTCCTACATCCAATTTTGGGGAGATGACCAGTTGACTCTCGATGAATTGCTTAAGTTAAATTTAAACAATCCCCTGGTAGATCTTTTAGTCTTGTCTGCCTGCCGTACTGCCTTGGGCGATCCAGAAGCCGAATTGGGCTTTGCTGGCTCGGCGGTCAAAGCAGGGGTGAAATCAGTGCTAGGTAGCCTTTGGTACGTCAGTGATGCGGGGACGCTGGGGCTGATGGTGAATTTCTACGAGCAACTGCGCCAGGTTCCCCTTAAAGCTGAGGCACTGCGACAAGCTCAACTGGCAATGCTCAAAGGCAAAGTGGCGATCCAAGACCAAGAAGGACAGCTGCGGCTCATCCGTGGGGGAAGAGCCGTAGATTTACCTCCAAAACTTAAAACTTCGGAGGATATCGACTTGAGTCACCCATACTACTGGAGCGGCTTTACCCTGATTGGCAATCCCTGGTGAGGGGGGCTCATACCGCTTTCAAGGGGGTTCTGTCGCAAAAAGTTTTGAAAGACAGAATCTTTTTGGTTGAGGCAAAAACACCTGTTATTTAATTGACTCAAGCAGCGATCGGAGAACCCAGTTCGGGCTGTTTTTGCCGTCGATGAGCAGCGACCCCTTTGGGCAAATGAGCCGTCACGGAATTCTTTTTTCGGATTTGCCCATTGTTTAGGGCAAATTGGGGAAACTCCGTTCGGGCTAAAACCCGACGCAAGCGCCCTGTCGTCTTTTGGGGGCGGCGGTCCCAGAAGCCCGTAGCTAGAGGAGGCAGCACCAGTGCCAGATAACTCAAAATGTTGCCGACCAACATCGCCAGCTCCGGTAGGCGTTGACAACTTTCCGGGGCAAAGACTCTCCTGGCGGTGTAATATCAAATCCGGATGATTGACCATAATTAAGCAACCCAACCAAAATACTTCTCCCCCTGCTCCCTCTGCTCCCTCTGCCGGAAAGGGGGGAAATATCCCCACAGATAACCTGCATCAGGAGACAGATCACTTAAAGTCCCCCCTTCCCGCCCCTGCTTCCTCACCATTAAGTATGGGTATTCAACCGGATCTGATATAAACCCAACATTTGCTTGGCTACTAAGGGAACCTGCTCCACAGGCCAGCGATCTAGATAAAGACCAAAGAGGCTCTTTGGTCCTAAGGAGAGATTAGTGCCTAAGACGAGAGGGTCGGTGTAGAGGGGGTCAAAAAAGACCCAGATGGAGAAAGTCTCGTGAGATGGGTCAACTTTGAAGTCCGAAAGAACCAAATTATGCCAGCTTTGGGCGCGAATCCTGCGACCATCCAGCTCAAATGAGGTCTCGCAGTCCGGCTTCGTTGCTGCCAGGGTTTTTCCTTTCCTTTGGCGTGGCAGAGGTCGCACGAGCTGACCATACTGGGGTCGCCGTCCTTGACCTGAATATTCTGGCAGACAATTGCGACGAGCAGTACAGTTGGAGGCTAGGCGATTGACATAGCTTTTGACCGAGGCTGACTCCAGCTCACTGATATGTGCTCCCGCATCGAACACGAGGACTTCATTTGAGCGCGAGATTGTCTCCCACCCAGCTCAAAGCTTTGAGCTTGAGTTGTTTCTGACTCCGGTCACTGGCATCGGCTCGTAGGATTTTCCGCAGTAAGGGCAGGCGTTGACCTGCCAACTGCCCTACTTCTACCACCAAGGCCAAACCAATTCCTTTGAGCATCCGGTTGGCTATGCCGTTGAAATACTTGCCTATCCATCCTTTCAGTCGCAAGCGCTCCTAAGCTGTTAAATCTACTGCCAGCGGTCTATACCCTTCATACTTATGGGCAAGCCATTCTCCTTGTTGCTGTACATAGTCACGCCATGACTGCAACAAATCATCGATGCACCAGGCACCATAACGCATCGCTTGCCAACTGCGCCTTATCTCCTCCGGGGAAAAGCCCGACTCTTGCAGGGCGGGAAAAATCGCTCCTCGGCTGCCCAAAAATGAGCCATTCAGGATACTCCACATCAGATGTATCAGAGCCAGATTCGTGCCGACTGGTACACTTTGCACAATAATTTGTAAAGCTTGTAGAGTTTGTTCGATGGCAGTTGGCATCACTCCTCTCCGGCAATTTGTTTGGCTATCTGCGATTATGAACTAGAATCTTACTTCGAATCTAGTAATCGCTAATTGCTCTCTTCTTGCTCTCATTTAGCGGAAACTAGAGAAGCAACAAAGAATTGAAGAGCTTTAAAAGAGAAAATAATTACCTCAATCTCTTGTCTTATCTAGATTTGAGCCCAAGAAAAAATGAATTTTGTCCCGCTTGCGGCAACCTAGGCAATTTTGAATTTTGAATTTTGAATTTTGAATTCAGCTTACTAGTAAAAGTGTCAAGCAACTACAATGACCTTCTGATTGGGGTCAAATTGCCAAGGAAAGGTACTAAAATCGACGGGAAGACTATCCACCCCATCTACCCGTAAACGCACCACATATTCCCCCGGTGGCGCGGATTTAATCTGACAAGAGAGAGTAGTGATTGCCGGTCGATCTGGGGTAGACCGTTTGCGAGTGGGAAAAGCGAGATCGCCCCACAATAAAATCGCTTTTTGTCGCGGATGTAAGGGAGGAGTACAATCCAAGCGCAAACTTATATTACCCGCTTTCGTTTCCTTGGGGTTCAAGGCGACGATGCGAGGAGCTAAATTGAAAGGTAAACCATTACTCTGTCTTTCCCCCCGTTCCCCTTGCGGCATGATTAAAGAGAGAGTATAGAGTCCAATCTGCCAATTGAGCGCCGTTTCTTGGTCAGGAGCTGGGAGTTTTACTGGCAGCATCCTAGGATTTTTCGCCTCTAAGGGGTCAAGCTCATTAATTCGATTAAATTTGCTATGATTGAACCTGATGCGGATTCCCGCTTGCGCCACGTTATTTCCTCTCAGAGTCAGAGTATCACCCAGTTGTAGACTCGGTTGGCGGTTAGGTAATTCCAGCGCCTGGAGAGAAGGAAAAAACTCTCTTTGTCGGACCATACTTTGTCCATTGCCAAGTGCTAAAACCGGCATCGGGACAGTCAGAGGAACAATACTATCGAGCAGAATCACAGAAACTCGATAGGCGATACAGGGACGGGAGGGCACTTGAAACCCTTGCCAAATTTGGGACATTTCCTCAAAAGAAAGAGCTAGAGGCGTAATATTGATTTGTTCGAGTTGTTGATGCAGGTTACTTTCTCTTAACTCTTCATTCGTGGCGGTTTCGATCATCTCCGGGGTGATCTTGGTCAGATCGTGAAATAAACTCATCACTTTACCTAATAATTGATGACTTTTGACCCCATTTTCCTTTTCTCCATACACAGAGATCAGATAGAATAAATCCAGTCCGAGAGGACTTTTTTGCGACTCTCCCCGACGCACTTGTCCCACCGGATGGCGATGGCGCCAGACTAAATTGGGCAGGGTATGATACAAAAAAATATTGATCTGATTCTGATCTGCATTTTCCCGTGCCTTATCTAGGGGTAAAGTCGTCACCTTCCCACTCCCGAGATCGTCCCGCAGCGCTTGATAAATCAGATTTTGTAAAGTCGCAGTCAAAGCCGCGATCGCCAGAGAATTACTCATATCTTTTCTCTTCTGGTTGGTGAGTGCAATTAATCGGATAGATGGGAGTAAGTTGAACTTTTTCGATTAAACATTGTCCTTCTTTTGTCTTTAGTAATTCGGCAAACTTTCTGCCGATCGGTTGACGACGATTATCTCGAAAAAACACCACCGCCAAGGGATAGGTTAACGGGTAATCTTGGTTTCTGGTAGCGGTATGGTTAATTTGATAACTGCCCTTTTGCTTACATAAATCAGTCGCCGGTGTAATCGGTTTTCCGTCCTGTATTATCAGGGGCGAAACCGCAGCTTTATCCTGAGAGGCGATCGCCAAAGGATAGACAGAACATTGACTAATAATTTTACTCATACTATCAAAACCGATACTAATTTTGCTTTTATGTTCAAAATCATCAATTATCTTTCTTAACATATCAAAAGTGAGGAGACGAGTAATTTTTTTCTGGGCAATCAAGTTTTCATATTGACGGATACTTTCCGGATCTTGTAAGACTTTTTGCTTAAATACTGCCTCTCCTTGTACATCAGCCGGAATATAAAGATAGACCTTTTCTTCCGGTAAACCAGGATTTAACTGATCCCAATAAGTAATTTTACCTGTGTAGAGTTGACGTAATTGATCGATAGTAATTTTTCCATTGAGAAGATCAGGTAGTCCACCTTGACGTTCAATATAGTTAAAAGAAACAAATACCCCTAAATTTTCGTAGGCAACAGGTAAGACTTCATATTGTGCTCCTAAATTATTAAGCGGATTCATAATCATAAAATTATGTTTTTTAATGAATGATGGGTCTATTTGAGAAATCAATATCGAGCTATATTGCCAACCGATTAAATTTGGTTGTTTTCCCTCGATATATTTCTTGAAAATCTGATTAAAACCCAACAAATTAGGCTGAGTATATCCATAATCCCAAGCACTATATTTAGGAGCAGCATAACTATAATCACCTTTAGTAATATCTACTTGCTCCAGACAGCACACCGAAAATAGACGTGAGTATACTTGAAATCCTCCTCTTTTATTGAGTAACCATATCAACAAAAAAATCAACAATAATGTGATTAATACACCTCCACCTAACCACCACAACCAATGCCGAGACTTAGATAGCGATTCGCTAGTATCTATTAACGGTGGACTAGGAGCATAAAAAAAGGTGGGTACTGGGTTCAGTTTTAACAGATAGTCTCTCGCTGTTTTAGCACTATCAAAATTAAGAGAACCAAACCCCATTAAACTTAAAATATAGTCTTTCAAGACTGGATTAATCCCCGTCCAACTGTTTTCCTGCTTAGGATCTAGCAAAAAACCATTTCGAGCGAATTTACTGCCGATACTCAAATAAAATGCTACATGACCTAAAGCCGATAAATCTTCGGCGATCGCCTCTGAAAATGACAATAAATTCAAAGCCGACGACTGGACTCCAGGGACAAAAATTTGCTCCCAGATAGCTAAATCGGTTAAATAGAACAAAAAATTGCGGTCTTTTTCCAAAATCAAAATACTAGAAAGAGATAAATTTCCATGAGGGATTCCCGACTGTAATCGTCCCGAAGCAAAGCGAACAGTTTGACTGTGCAAAAAAATTAAACTTTGTAAAACCTGAGACAAAAACTCCCAGATTTTGGCTTCATCTATTGCGCCTTTATTGTGGAGATAATCCTCCAAACTTAGAGCAGAAAAGGCAGGAGCAGTAATAAAAAAACATCTTCTCTGAACTATATCAGCGATCGCTTCATCAGCAGTCAATATCCGAAAATCTTGACCGATAGCATGGATAAATTGAGGTGTAACTAATTCCTTAAAAGTATCTAAACGAGTTTTGACTTCCGCTTGATTAAAATAAAGAGAGGGTAATAAATATTCCTTAATCGTCACCGGCTGGCTGTCAATAAGACGGATTCCTTTATATAACCTTCCCATACCCCGACTACCGATAAAAGCCTCAATTTGATAGTTTCCTTGGATTCCATTAATTTTCACATCAGGAGCAAGTAAGCCTGGGAACTTACAAATCGGGCAATCTGAACTCTGAGAGTCGGCTTGATGAATAGATGAGGATTGCTCACAATTGAGGGGAGAGCCAGAAGTACATCGATATTGATTATAGATATCCTGTAAGACAGATAATTTTGCTAACATGGCGGCAAGTCAAATAACAGTTATGATGCTGATGAAGCGAGTAAACAGAGCCAGACCTAAAGTAAGTCCATGCCTTTTTCCGTGCCCTCGGCGAACATCACCATTATCGGAGAGTATCAAGAGCTCATCATACTGATCATAGATGCGATAATGTGAAAATTAGTTCGACTTTTTAGAGAAAATCTTAAGATTTTCTGCTTTTCTCAACTCTACACCTATTCTTATGATTGAGCTAATTCAACCAAGGTGAGCGACAATGGCTAGAGAAAATGTAGTTAAACTATTTCGGGATGTGCAAAAAAATCCAGATTTAAAACAAAAATTAAATCAGACTACATCAATAGATATGTTTGTAGCCAAGGCGAGAGAATTGGGCTACGAATTTACTCTTGAAGAGTGGAAAGATACCACAGCATTTAAAGTAGAAGAATATCAATGTGAAATCTCAGAAATTCCTGGGATATAATAACTAGATAATTGCTAACATTAGCAATCCTGATTTAGCTATTACTAATCTTTGCCAACTATGCCAAATAAGAGCGATGATAGTTACGAGCTTAATTATGTAACCGCGAACCGATTTTATCTTGAAATGCAGGAACAAAGCACCATCAGTGCTTGTTTTAGTGAGTGTTCAGGATTACAAATCAAGGTAAACTATGAAACCTATTTTGAAGGAGGTGTCAACAATCAACAACGGATCATTTTAGGGAATACAGAATTTTCGGAAGTGCGATTGAAAAGGGGATTAAGTAATGATTTAGCATTTTTAGGTTGGACAAGTCGAATGTTAACCGGATTAGAGCCCCAACAAAATAGACAGATTAACCCTCAGCGGCGTAATATTAATATTCTCTTGTTCAATCAAGCAGCAGAAACGATCCAATGTTGGACCCTAATTGGTGCGGTACCGGTGGGTTGGCAACTGGCACCTTTACAGGCGGATTCTAACGCAGTGGTAATTGAGGAATTAATTCTCGCTTATGAAGGATTAAAAGTTGTTGTCAATTTGAATCCTGAGAGTCCTAGCGGTAATGCGATCGGTGGGGGGGCGACCTTTCACGATCGAGGTAGAAGTTTAGAATCAGGAGGTTTTTTCCCGAGTAATTAACTAGAATTTACTGAATAATTTTATTGATTATTATTCTCATTTTTTAACACTTGATGAAATCAATGGATAAACCGCAAGACAAAAATATACCATCTTTTGCGTTTTTACCTCCCCTTGGGGGAAAAAATCCCTTACAGCCGCTTCCTCCTCTAGGACAAGCCAAGTTGTTGTCTTCTCTTAATGAACCCCTATCCCAAAAGCAGCGGCGGAGAAGACAGAAAAACACCAGCTCCTCAGATTTTTCTACCCTAGTAAATCTGGGAAACCAGAACAATTTTAACTCTAATATTAAGCCAACAAATAGTGAAAGTAGCTGGACTAATTTTCCCCTTAAATCATTGACATTAGAACGGAAATTAGTGCTTACTCCTTCAGGATTTAAAACAATATCAATTGAGCCAAAATCAGTTGATAATTATTTGATTCAGAAAACAAAAAATTCAATTATTTCCCCTAAAATTGAACCTCAAATACCGTTAAATAAATCAATATCTTCTAGTCCACAAAATCAGCTCAATAAACCGCAATCATCCTCTAATTCGACTCAGGATGTAGAAAACATTGCCAGAGAGGTTTATCGCTTACTTCGTCAACGAGTAAACATCGATCGAGAACGCCGAGGAGTATCATCTAAACTGTTTTTTTAATCATTAAAAATCTCAGAAAATGACCGATCAATTAAGTAGTGGAACATTAGAAAAAGCAATTTTAATTCATCAACCACAGGATGATAGCAAAAACATAGAATTTATGTTCAATCCCAATGAACTAGTCTTCGAGCATTCAATGGAATTTAATGAAAGTCAAGGAGCCAGAACAGAGCGAGGATATCCTAAAATAAGTTTTGCATATCGAAATCCTTGTGTTTTAAGTATTTCTAATATTCTTTTTGATGGTTATGAACAGGGAGAAAGTGTGGCAGGATATCTTAACAAACTGATTCAATCAGTCTATTTTGCTGATAGTGGAGAAGCAAAAAATAAACGCCCTCCTTTCTATATTTTTGCATGGGGAAATAAACAATATTTTACTTGTTTTGTCGAAAAATTAACCTATCGTTTAAGCAGATTTTTAGAAGATGGAACTCCCGTCCAAGCAGTGGTAGATTTAACTCTTAGAAAAGTCGATGAAGCCAATGTCCAAGGCGGTACCTCTTCAGTAAATCGGAGTGGAAATACGCGCTGGCCTCGCCAATAATAAATGCCATAAAATCAAGATTAAATCAGCAATATTTAAGGATGACTAATATTTCTTATCTGGCCGAACCCACCTTAAAAATAGATGGAAAAGAGGCACCGGCGGAATTAATGCAGGATATTCAAGAAATTGTGGTAGAAGAAAGTCTGTCTTTACCCGCCATGTTTATGTTAGTTATTAATAATGATTATTTCCCCGGACGAAGAGCCGATACTCCCTGGCAACATGAAGCTCTGTTTGAAGTAGGAACAGCAGTAGAAATAGGTTTTATTTCCAGTACCACTCAAGATCCATCATTTTCCGAAGCCCAAGAAAAAGCTGTTATTAAGGGCGAAGTTACTAGCATTGAAGCTCATTTTAATGCTAGAACTCAAGCACCTATAATTATTCGGGGTTATGATGTTTCTCAGCGCCTACATCGAGGGAGATATAATCGCTCTTTTCAAAATATGAGTGATAGTGATATTGTCAGAAAAATTGCTGCTGAAGTGGGTATTTCTTTGGAAACTATAGATAATAGTGGTGGACCCTATGGCTATGGTGATATTGG
>JAAUXZ010082144.1_pt1 | contig 17419 bp, 12 predicted proteins | sample 7278131 | NCBI WGS metagenome assembly JAAUXZ01 (sample SAMN14350119, study PRJNA611818) | marine sediment metagenome | isolation source: surface marine sediment (3m) | place: French Polynesia: Moorea | collected 2018-08 | reverse complement strand
GTAATCCCGACAACAGGATGCCGAGCACGGTACGGGTCGAGGAGACGAAGGTTTCCAGCGGTATCGCGACAAACACCAGCGCGAAGGGCAGGATGAAACCCATCCCCATCTGGGCGAAGGTCGTGATCCAGGCAAATTCGGTAGCCTGGATGGCGCTCATGTCCTCGTTGCGCAGCATCGCAGAAGTTGCCAGCTCGTCTTCCATCAGGATCTCACGCATGAACGCCAGCCCTGCTTCGACACTGGCCAGCACGAACAGGAAACTGAAGGTAATCCAGATCATGCGTACCCGCAGCTTGTCATTGAGTGCACCGATCACCGGAAACAGGCGGGTGATACGCAGGGATTCCATCAGGAAGATACCCATCGATACCTCGACCAGGATGATTACGATGGCGGATATCTCGGACACCTTGAAACTACCGATGAAATTCTGCCCGCCAACCATCTCGGCCATCGGCCGTGCGATCAGGGTGAAATTGACCATTGCGCCGCCGACCGCGATCGCGAGGACGAAGGCGGAGATGAAAAACTGGCTGAGGGCCGAGGACGACAGGATACGGGTAGCCCGGTCACTGCCCTTGAGAATTTCCTCATAGTCGTGCATGTAACGACCGATCTTGGTGGCACGCTCGAGAATACTGGAGATGTTACGGTCAACCTCGCCGAGTACCCGTTTCACCGAGCGCCACTGCGGCATCATCTTCTTCAGGATGTTATGACGCTCTGCACAGGCACGCCGATGTTCATTGATCGCGTTTTCCTGGGCCTTGACCATCGACTTGTGGATGTCCTTCAAGATCTGCGCCACCATCGGGTCCTGATCGCCACCGATACTGGCAACCGATTCGACCACCTTGGACCAGCCCGGCGGATCGGGTGGCACCTCGGTGCTCTGCTGATAATCCTCGTCGATCCGGGTGATATATTCGCTCAGTTTGCGTTGCAACGCGGGATATTGCGACAGGTCATTGGTGACCGTGTTCTCCACTCGCTCGAATTCGCGCTCGATCATGCGCTCGGTAGCCTCACGCCCGGCCTCGAGCAAAACCTCGCGATTGCGCGCCTGTAATCTCGCATCGGCCGAATTGACCGAGCGGGCGGCCAGGCGCAGGGCATTGTGGATGACCTCGCAGAAAGCCAGGATGTATTTCTTTGCCGGCAAGCGGGCAAAATACAGCACCGCGGAGATGATAAAAAACCAGATCAGGCCTGACAGCACTGGATTGGGTACCAACAGGTACAATTCTTGAAGCGACATAATTCCCCCTTTTTAAGAATAATTATTCAGTAAGGCACTGATACCAAAGAGTATTAAAGGATAACTCAGGGCCAGTTAAGCTCTTTTCTTTTATAGTTAAAAAAAAAAGGTTTTTATGACACTTACGATGAAGGGCGGTACCACACGTCTATTTCTTCGCCGATCACGCTAGCCAATAGGATGAACGGTAGCCTCGGACCATCTTTGTCTGCCTCAGCGCAAAACCCCTTAACCGGCGCTGCGGGTTGAGGAGCGGGATAAACCCAGGCAGATCTTGCCCGGTACATGGTTTTGTTACGGCGCTGGACTATACTCGGAGAGTCCCCGACATGGATGCCTGATAATGAAAAAAATACTATCTGCGCTGACCCTGTACCTGGCCCTGATTCCCGGCGTTGTTGCGGACAACAACCCACCGCTACGGGTGGTCTATTTCGACAATTATGCGCCCTATTCCTGGCTGGATAGCGACGGCAACATGCGCGGTATTTTTATCGATATTCTCGATGCCGTAATCGGTAAAGGCCTGGGCCGACCAGTCGAGCACAAGGGTCTGCCCTGGGCCCGGGCGCAGGAGTACGTCCGCCTCGGCATCTTTGATGCGATGGTCGCGCCGGCGACCCTGGAACGGAGCCAGTACAGCAACATTAGTGAGCAGCCCGTGCTCAACAGCCGGATGGCCCTGTTTACCAATGCCAGCCATCCGCGGATGACCGAACTCAAACAGACCCGTTCGCTTGAAGATATCAAGTCGTTTAAATTCGTCACCCAGCTGGGAGATGGTTGGGCCGGGGAGAATTTGCACGAAATGGACGTCAACTATGTTGCCGATCTGGACTCGGTGTTGCGGGTTTTGAGCCTGGGCCGGGCCGACCTGTTCGTGGAGGCGTCGCTGGTCACCCACTGGAACCTGAAAAATCTAGGCCTTGCCCAACAGGTTAGCGAAGTCGAGGACGTCACTATCGAGATAACGCCTTATTATCTGATGCTCAGCAAGAAATCCGCCCAGCAAATCCTGCCGGCATTCGACCAGCGGATGCAGGCACTGGCGCAAAGTGGAGAACTCGAGCGCCTGCTGCAAAAATACAAGGAGTAAAAAGGCGGTAATCAACCGGCTCGCAGGTACACCAAAGATGGTGCCGATGGCCGGAGTCGAACCGGCACGGCTTGCGCCACTACCCCCTCAAGATAGCGTGTCTACCAATTCCACCACATCGGCATTTGCTTGATTGTTTAGCTATTCGGCCGGAGGCAGATCGCTATCGCCAGTCGCTGGCTCGGAGCTCGCATCTGCCGGCGGCAAGTCCATGGTCGCCGGTTCCTGCAGCACCGGAGCGGGCTCCGGCAATGCCTCGGTATCCACTACCGAATCGACGATACTGGTCGGTCCTTGACGGTTGGTCGCCATGTAGGCCAGGGCCAGACAGGTGGCGAAAAACAACATAGCGATGATCGAAGTGGCCTTGGTCAGGAAATTACCGGATCCACGCGCACCGAATACGGTTGCCGAAGCACCACTGCCGAACGCGGCACCGGCATCCGCACCCTTGCCATGTTGCAGTAACACCAGGGCAATCAAGGCAATGGACAGCATCACCTGTAACACCAGCAGAATTGCATTAATACTTTCCATAGGAAACTCGTTGTAGAAAATGAATAATTAGGCGGATTTTCCGATTGCCAGAAAATCAGCCGGTTTCAATGATGCACCACCGATCAATCCACCGTCGATATCCGGTTGTGCCAACAGCTCGGCCGCATTTCCGGCATTCATACTGCCGCCGTAAAGAATCTGTACCTTTTCCGCCACTGCCGCATCCAGCGATGACAGCTTTTGCCGGATGTAAGCATGCACGGCCTGGGCCTGCTCCGGCGTCGCGGTTTTACCGGTTCCGATCGCCCACACCGGTTCATAGGCGATGACACCCTGGCCGAGGGCCGTCACCCCCTGATCATTGATCACCGCGTCGAGTTGGCGCGAGACCACCTCTTCGGTCACCCCGCTCTCACGTTCTTCCAGGGTTTCACCGATACACAGGATCGGCGTAATGCCCGATTTAACTGCCATCGCATAACGCTGGGCAACCAGTTCGTCGCTTTCACCGTACAGGCTGCGGCGCTCGGAATGACCGATAATCGCGTACTTGCATCCTGCCTCCTGCAACATCGACGCGGCCAGTTCACCGGTATAGGCGCCGGCTTCCTGATCACAGACATTCTGCGAACCCAGCGCGATATCGGCCTCATCGATCAAACCCCTGACCTTCATCAGGTAAACCGCCGGCGGACACACCGCCAGGTCGGCATTGGTCACCTCGTTCAATCCGGCCTTGATACCGTTCATCAGTTCCGTGATGCTCTGGATCGAGCCATTCATCTTCCAGTTACCGGCGATAAGAGTGCGACGCATGTTTTACCTCAATGTGATTGATCAATTAAACGGAAAATTTGGGGCCGCAAGGGTACTTGTCTCTGCCCTATAAATCAATCAGAAAGTGGTCTAACTAACTGGAATCAGCGGATATTGTCAGCCATTGGCCGCGGCTTTAACGGTATCGGCGATCTGATGGGCCAGATCATCGACCTGCTTGGCATCCTCACCTTCGACCATGACCCGGATCAGGGGTTCGGTACCCGATGGCCTGAGCAACACCCGGCCCCTGTCTGCCAGCTCGTGTTCAGCGTCTGCGACCGCCTGCTTGATCTGGGGAAACTCACAGGGATCGATTTTCGACTGCATCGGCACATTGACCATGATTTGCGGGTACTTATCCATGCCCGCACGGGCCTCGGCCAGGGATTGTTCATTATCGACCATCGATACCAGTACCTGCAGCGCAGCGATAATCCCGTCACCGGTGGTGGTCTGGTTCAGCGCAATGATGTGGCCGGAGGATTCGCCACCGATAAACCAGCCATTGGCCTGTAGTTTTTCCATCACGTAACGGTCACCCACCCTGGCCCGCTCGAAGGGTATGCCCTCGGTTTTCAATGCGTTTTCCAGGCCCAGGTTAGACATCAGGGTACCCACGACGCCACCGTCGAGCCCGCTGCCGATCAGCTGGCTTTTGGCGATGACATACAGGATCTCGTCTCCATCCATGACCGTACCGCTGGCGTCCATCATCATCACCCGGTCGCCATCGCCGTCGAAGGCGATACCCACATCGGCCTCGTTCTCCAGTACCATTGCCCGCATATTGTCCGGATGCAGGGCTCCGCAATCTTTGTTGATATTGAAACCATCGGGACTGACTCCGATTTCGATGACCTCGGCACCCAGCTCGCGGAAGATCGATGGCGCGACATGATAGGTGGCGCCATGCGCGCAATCCAGCACGACCTTGAGTCCGCGCAAGGAGGTACGGAACGGAATCGAGTTCTTACAGAACTCGATATAGCGTCCGCCGGCATCCTTCATGAAATTCACCTTACCCAGGCGGGTGGATTCGGCCATTTGCATCGGCTGATCCATCATCCGCTCGATCTCCAGCTCGGTTGCGTCCGGTAATTTGAAACCATCGCCATTGAAAAATTTAACCCCGTTATCGTAATAAGGGTTATGCGAGGCGCTGATGACGATACCGGCGATGGCTCGTTGCGCCTGGGTCATATAGGCCACGGCCGGGGTTGGCATTGGCCCCATCAGGGTCACATCGACGCCCGAGGCAGCGAGCCCGGCCTCAAAAGAGGATTCGAAGATATAACCGGAAATCCGGGTATCCTTACCGATGACAACGTGACCGGTGGCCTGCTCGGACAGCACCTTGCCGACCGCCCAGCCCAGTTTCATGACAAATTCCGGGGTCATCGGCTCCTGGCCAACCCGGCCACGGATACCATCGGTACCAAAAAAACGTCGAGACATGCTTCCCTCTAATCTAATTGTTGTAATGCTTTTACTATAGCCAGGGCATCGCGGGTTTCCGTGACATCGTGCACACGGATGATATCAGCACCCGCCATGGCGGCGATGACCGCTGCCGAAATACTACCGAATAAGCGCTGATCAACCGGTTTGTCCAGGATCAGCCCCAGCATACTCTTGCGCGAAATGCCCACCAACAGCGGGTAACCCAGTTGTTTGAAGCTGGCCAGATTATCCAGTAATTGTAAATTATGCTGCAGGGTTTTACCAAAACCGAAGCCGGGGTCGATCAGCAGGCTTTCGCGCGGGATTCCGGCCTCGATGGCGAGTTCACAGCGCGCTTGGAGAAACTGCCTGATCTCGCTGACCACGTCGGTATATTGCGGATCCTTTTGCATGGTGCCCGGTTCACCGAGCATGTGCATCAGACATACCGGCAGACCGCTGGCCACGGCGGCGTCCATTGCACCCGGCTGGCGCAGCGCCCACACATCATTGATCATATCCGCACCGGCCGCGGCCGCGGCAGTCATGACCTCCGGTTTGCTGGTATCGATGGAAATGGGGGTAGCAGAGAAACGGCGGATCGCCTCGATGACCGGGATGGTACGCTCGATTTCTGCACTGACGGTCACTTTAGCGGCACCCGGGCGGGTCGATTCACCACCAATATCGATGATATCGGCGCCCTCCTCGATCAAGCGGTGGGCGTGTTCAATTGCCGCACTGGATTCAATAAACTGACCGCCATCGGAAAACGAATCGGGCGTGACATTGAGCACGCCCATGATATTGATGCGGGAAAAATCTAACCTGCTGGAGATGGGTGACATCAATAAAAAAGGCCGGCAATGCCGGCCTTTACATAGCTAGTGCAAACTTGCCGGATCCGAAAGATCCGCTTTCTCGTCCTTGTCGTCGCTGGCCTTGACCTTGCTCGAACCGCTGTCGTCCGAGTCATTGGGGCCGCCACTGCTGCTCCAGTCGGACGGAGGACCTGGTTCCTTGCCTTCCATGATGGCGTCGATCTGACCGACATCGATGGTTTCGTATTTCATCAAAGCATCCGCCATCAGATGGAGCTTGTCCTCATTTTCCTGCAGGATACCATCGGCCCGCTGATAGTTGCGATCGATGATGCCACGAATTTCGGAATCGATGGCCTGCGCGGTTTCATCGGATACCATCTTGCTCTTGGTCACTGACTTGCCGAGGAATACTTCGCCTTCCTCCTCGGTGTAGGTCAGCGGTCCCATCCGGTCGGACAGACCCCACTTGGTCACCATGTTGCGGGCCAGTTCGGTGGCACGCTCGATATCGTTGGAGGCGCCGGTGGTTACTGCATCCGCACCGAAGATCAGTTCTTCCGCGATACGTCCGCCGAACAGGCTGGAAATCTGACTTTCCAGGTGCTTGCGGCTGTAGCTGTAACGGTCATCCTCAGGCAGGAACATGGTCACACCTAGCGCACGTCCACGCGGAATGATGGAGACCTTGTACACCGGGTCATGTTCGGGCACCAGGCGACCAACGATGGCATGCCCGGCCTCGTGATAAGCAGTGAGTTTCTTCTCCTCGTCCTTCATGATCATCGACTTGCGCTCGGCGCCCATCATGATCTTGTCCTTGGCCCGCTCGAATTCGCCCATAGTCACCAGCTTCTTGTTGCCGCGCGCGGCGAACAATGCAGCCTCGTTGACCAGGTTGGCTAGATCGGCGCCGGAGAAACCGGGCGTACCGCGGGCGATCACCATTGCATCGACGTCTTCAGCGGCCGGGACCTTGCGCATGTGCACCTTGAGGATGTGCTCCCGCCCACGTACATCGGGTAAGGGTACTACCACCTGGCGGTCGAAACGACCGGGGCGCAACAGCGCCGGATCCAGAACATCGGGGCGGTTGGTTGCCGCGATGACGATGACGCCCTCGTTGCCCTCGAATCCGTCCATCTCAACCAGCAACTGGTTCAGGGTTTGTTCGCGTTCGTCATGACCACCGCCGAGACCGGCACCACGATGACGGCCGACCGCATCGATCTCATCGATGAAGATGATACAGGGGCTGTGCTTTTTGGCCTGGTCAAACATATCGCGAACCCGCGAGGCACCAACACCGACGAACATCTCGACAAAATCGGAACCGGAGATGGTGAAGAAGGGCACCTTGGCTTCGCCGGCAATGGCTTTGGCAAGCAGGGTCTTACCGGTACCAGGTGATCCCACCATTAACACACCGCGTGGGATCTTGCCGCCCAGCTTCTGGAAGCGGCTGGGATCACTGAGGAAATCGACCAGCTCGGCGACGTCTTCCTTGGCTTCATCGACCCCGGCGACATCATTGAAGGTGACATTGACCTGGTCTTCGCCGAGCAACCGTGCCTTGGACTTGCCGAAGGACATCGCGCCGCGGCCACTGCCGCCACCCTGCATCTGGCGCATGAAAAAGATCCATAAACCGATCAGGACGATGAACGGGAACCAGCTGATGAACATATGGGCCAACAGGGATGGCTGCTCGGGCGGCTTGGACATGATCTGCACCCCGGCTTCATCCAGATCGCCGACCAGCGGCGCATTATTGGTTTCCGGGCTGTAGGTACTGAAGGTGGAGCCATTGATCAGCTTGCCGGTGATCTGCTGACCCTCGATCAGCACTTCGCTGACCTGGCCGGAGCGGACCTGGGCGAGAAATTCGGAATAAATCATGTTTCTACCGGAAGTACCACGATCACCGAAGTTCTGAAATACCGATAACAATACTACGGCAATCACAACCCATAGAATCAAATTTTTCGCTACGTCATTCACGTTATTTACCTGATTAACTCGTCGTTATAAACCTATTCTGGCACAGATAACTGGCTGAATACAGTTATTATAGGCTATCCCTGGGATAGCTTATTTCAATCTGTGACAGACCGCATAAACCTCTCTGGACCGGGGTCGTGAAGCTTTAGGCTTGCGAAACTTGACTACCTTGAAGCTGCCGCGGAAGGCCCTGACCATCTCGTCGAAGCCCTGACCCTGGAACATTTTGACCACGAAACTGCCATTTCGATCCAGTACCTTGAGTGCCAGATCGTAGGCCAGCTCCACCAGATACATCGATTTGGGCTGGTCAACGGTCTCAATACCGCTAATATTGGGGGCCATGTCGGATAAAACAAGGTCGACCGGCTGGTTATCCACCAGCGCCAGGATCTGCTCCAACACGGGTTGTTCGGTGAAATCTCCCTGGATGATATCGACATCACCGATGGGGTCTATCGGCAGCAAATCTACCGCGATCAATCTGCCCCCGGCAGCACAAAACTGGCTGGCATATTCACTCCAGCCCCCGGGAGCCGCACCCAGATCGATTACGAACTGGCCCGGCTTGAGGAAATGGTCCTTTTCCTGCAGTTCGATCAGTTTGTAAACCGCGCGCGAACGGTAGCCATCCCGTTTCGCCTGCTGCACATACGGGTCGCTATGATGTTCCTTGAGCCAGCGATGACTGCTTTTCGATCTTGCCATGTTTGGTTGTCGTCTTGGACGGTTTAGCTGTGGTAGAATCCGCGGCCTTTTTATCACTATACCTGATAGTATGCCTATAACCAGTCAACAAGTACGTGCGCTGCGCGCCGAATCGCATCGTCTGCAGCTGAAACCGGTGGTCATGATCGGCAATAATGGTTTGAGCGAGAATGTCATGCAGGAACTGGAACAGGCACTCAGCCATCACGAGCTGATCAAGATCAGGGTTCCAGCGCTGGATAAAGCGGATAAAAAAGAACTGATAGCTACTATCTGTGAACGGACCGATTCGCAGCTGATTCAAACCATCGGCTTTGTCGCGGTGTTATTCCGGGCCAACCCGGAAAAACAGCGTTTCGCTAAGTTATTGAAATAAACCTTTAAGCTTAGATGTAGTGGACCGCGGCCACCTCGTATTCCTTGGTGCCACCGGGGGCTTCTACCGCGACGTCCTCGCCCTCTTCCTTGCCAATCAGGGCGCGCGCGATCGGTGAACTGATGGCGACCCGGTTGGCGCTGATATCGGCCTCCACATCGCCGACGATCTGGTAACGGACTTCTTCCTCGGTCTCGACATCGATCAGATCGACGGTGCAGCCAAACACCACGCGACCGCTTTGCGGTAACTTGGTGACATCGATGATCTGCGCATTCGAGATCACCGACTCGAGTTCCTTGATCCGGCCCTCGATGAAACCCTGTTGTTCACGCGCCGCATGGTACTCGGCATTTTCCTTCAGGTCCCCATGTTCACGGGCTTCGGCGATGGCTTCGATTACCGCCGGGCGCTTGACCGACTTGAGTTCTTTCAATTCTTGTTTAAGACGTTCCGCTCCTGCGGCGGTCAACGGGACCTGACTCATAAAACTGCCTGTTAATTAAAAAGCTAAGATAAAAAAGTATGCTGACATTGATTACGAATGTAAACTCTGCAGCCGGTAGACCTCTTTGACATCGAGGTGATCCATCGCGACACAGGTAGCAAAGCCCCCGTTCATGGTGGTGGTATAACTGATTCCGTGCATCAGGGCTTCGCGGCGGATTTCAAAGGAATCGGCGATGGCACCGCGCCCCTCGGTGGTATTGACGATCAGGTCGATTTCTTCATTCTTAATCATATCCACCACGTGCGGGCGCCCCTCCATGACCTTATTGACGTGCTGGCACTCGATCCCGGCCTGTTGAATCGCGCGCGCGGTACCGCCGGTGGCGACCAGGGTGAAGCCACGGGCGCTCAAATCGCGCGCCAGTTCCACCACCGCGACCTTATCCGGATCCCGCACACTGAGAAAGGCCCTGCCCTTGCGTGGCAGCACGGTACCCGCGGCCAGCAGGCCTTTGGCGAAGGCCTCGGCAAAACTACGGCCGATGCCCATGACCTCGCCGGTCGATTTCATTTCCGGGCCCAGGATCGGGTCGACCCCGCGGAACTTGGCAAATGGGAACACCGATTCCTTGACCGCGACAAAATCCGGAATCACCTGATCGCGGTAGCCCTGCTCGCTCAGGCTCTTGCCGGCCATGCAACGCGCCGCAACCTTGGCCAGCGGCACCCCGGTGGCCTTGGATACGAACGGCACGGTCCGTGAGGCGCGTGGATTGACCTCGAGGATATAGACATCCTCGCCCTTGATCGCAAACTGGGTATTCATCAGCCCGACCACTTTCAGCTCCCTGGCCATTGCCTCAACCTGGCGGCAGAGTTCCTGCTGGACAGGCTCGGGCAGGGTATATGGGGGTAATGAGCAGGCGGAATCGCCTGAGTGCACCCCGGCCTGCTCGATGTGTTCCATCAAGCCACCGATGAATACCTGTTCCCCGTCACAGATGGCATCGACATCGACCTCCACCGCGTCATCGAGAAAACGATCCAGCAGCACCGGTGAATCCTTGGTCACCTTGACCGCCTCGGTCATGTAACGCGCCAGGTCTTCCTGGTCATACACGATTTCCATTGCGCGGCCACCCAGCACGTAGGAGGGTCGCACCACCAGCGGGAAGCCGACTTCATCCGCCAGTGCCGAGGACGATTCGACATCGAACGAGATACGATTCGGCGGTTGACGTAATTCCAGCTTGTGGATCATCTGCTGGAAGCGTTCACGGTCCTCCGCCAGATCGATCGAATCGGGCGTGGTACCGATAATCGGCACCCCGGCCGCCTCCAAAGCGCGCGCCAGGTTCAACGGGGTCTGCCCGCCAAACTGGACGATGACCCCCTTGGGTTGTTCCAGGTGAATGATTTCGAGCACGTCTTCCAGGGTCAGCGGTTCGAAATACAGGCGATCCGAGGTGTCATAATCGGTGGACACGGTCTCCGGGTTGCAGTTGACCATGATGGTTTCATAGCCATCCTCACGCATCGCCATCGCCGCATGCACGCAGCAGTAATCGAACTCGATGCCCTGACCGATGCGGTTGGGACCACCGCCGAGGACCACGATCTTGTCCCGGTCCGAGGTGTCCGCCTCGCATTCCATTTCGTAACTGGAATACAAATAGGCGGTGGAGGAAGCGAATTCAGCGGCACAGGTATCCACCCGCTTGTAAACCGGGCGCACATTCAGTCCGCGTCGATGCGCGGCCACGCTGAGTTCATCACTGGCCAGCAATCTGGCCAGACGCCGGTCGGAGAAACCCTTGCGCTTAAGGCGAAAACACTCATCCACGCTCAGCGATTCGATATCTCGTCCCTGTAACGACAGCTCGATGTTGACGATCTCCTCGATCTGCACCAGGAACCAGGGATCGATCGCACTCAACTGGAAGATCTGCTCCAGCGAATAACCGGAACGGAAGGCGTCGGCAACATACCAGATCCGCTGAGCACCCGGCAGACGCAGCTCGGTGCGGTATAGCTCTTCCTTCTGCTCTGCGTTCAGGGCCTGCTGGTCAACGATTTCATCCAGCCCGTCGGAGCCTATCTCCAGGCCGCGCAGAGCTTTATGGAAGGATTCCTGAAAACTACGGCCGATCGCCATCACCTCACCCACCGATTTCATCTGGGTGCCGAGGCGGTCATCGGCCTGGGGGAATTTTTCGAAGGTGAAGCGCGGGACCTTGGTCACCACGTAATCGATCGATGGTTCGAACGAGGCCGGCGTCGCCCCACCGGTGATATCGTTTTGCAATTCATCCAGGGTATAGCCGGCGGCGAGCTTGGCCGCGATCTTGGCGATCGGAAAACCGGTGGCCTTGGAGGCCAGCGCCGAGGAACGCGATACCCGCGGATTCATCTCGATGATGATCATCTCCCCATTGTCGGGATTGATCGCAAACTGCACGTTGGAACCGCCGGTTTCCACCCCGATCTTGCGCAGTACCGCCAGCGATGCATCACGCATGATCTGGTATTCCTTGTCGGTCAGGGTCTGCGCCGGGGCCACGGTGATCGAATCGCCGGTATGCACTCCCATCGGATCCAGGTTTTCGATCGAACAGATGATGATGCAGTTGTCTTGCTTGTCGCGCACCACCTCCATTTCGTACTCTTTCCAGCCGAGCACCGATTTCTCCACCAGCACCTCGGTGGTTGGTGACAGATCCAGGCCGCGCTTGATGATGTCTTCGAATTCTTCCTTGTTGTAGGCGATACCGCCACCGCTGCCACCCATCGTGAACGAGGGCCGGATAATAACCGGAAAGCCGATCTGGGCCTGGCCCTGCCAGGCTTCCTCGAGGCTGTGGGCAATGAAGGATTGCGGGGTTTGCAGGCCGATCTCCTGCATCGCCTGGCGGAACTGGTCGCGATCCTCGGCCATATCGATGGCTTCGCGGCTGGCGCCGATCATCTCCACGCCGTGTTTCTGCAGCACGCCCTCGCGTACCAGGTCCAGCGCACAGTTGAGTGCGGTCTGCCCACCCATGGTCGGCAACAGCGCATCAGGCTTTTCCTTCTCGATAATCTTTTCCACCGCGGTCCAGTGGATCGGTTCGATGTATACCGAATCCGCGGTATCGGGATCGGTCATGATCGTGGCCGGATTGGAGTTGATCAGGATGACGCGGAAGCCTTCCTCTTTCAGCGCCTTGCAGGCCTGGGCACCGGAATAATCGAATTCGCAGGCCTGGCCGATGATGATCGGTCCGGCGCCGATGATCAGAATGCTTTCGATATCGTGTCTACGTGGCATCAGGCAGCTCCCGCTTGGCGTTGTTCGATCAGTTCGAAAAAATGATCGAACAGCGGCGCAACATCATGCGGCCCGGGGCTGGCTTCCGGATGCCCCTGGAAACTGAAGGCAGGCTTGTCGGTCCGGTGCACGGCCTGCAACGAACCATCGAACAGCGAGCGATGGGTAGCTTTGAGGTTGGCCGGCAGACTGTTCTCATCCACCGCGAAGCCATGGTTCTGGCTGCTGATCATCACCACCCCGCTATCCAGGTCCTGCACCGGATGATTCGCCCCATGATGACCGAATTTCATCTTCAGGGTCTGCGCGCCGCTGGCCAGTGACAATAACTGATGTCCCAGGCAGATACCGAACACCGGGATATCGGTTTGTAATATCTGCTGGATGGCCTCGATCGCATAATCGCAGGGCTCCGGATCACCCGGGCCATTGGACAGGAACACCCCGTCCGGTTGCATGGCCAGCACCTCGGCCGCCGGGGTTTGCGCCGGCACCACGGTCACCCGTGCACCACGCTCGACCAGCATGCATAGAATATTTTTCTTGATCCCGAAATCATAGGCAACCACATGCCAGGGCAGCTCCGGCGCCGGCTGGTAACCGCCGTCGAGCTGCCAGACCGACTGGGTCCATTCATACGACTGGCTGGTGGTCACTGCTTTGGCCAGGTCCATACCGGCCAGACCGGGAAATTGCTGGGCGGCGGCCAGTGCCTGCGTCTCGTCAATGTCGTCGCCGGCCATGATGGCGCCATTCTGGGCCCCCTTCTCGCGCAGGATCCGGGTCAACTGGCGGGTATCGATTTCAGCAATCGCCACCACCTTGTTGGCGACCAGGTAATCCTCAAGCGACATCTGGTTACGCCAGTTGCTGGCGAGCAATGGCAGGTCGCGAATGACCAGTCCACTGGCATGAATTTCCGTCGCTTCCTCATCTTCCGGGTTGGTCCCGGTGTTACCGATATGCGGATAAGTCAGGGTGATAATCTGGCGTGCGTAAGAGGGATCGGTCAGGATTTCCTGGTAGCCAGTCATCGAGGTATTGAAAACGACTTCACCCTGGGTGAGGCCGCTGGCGCCGATCGCAATCCCGTTGAATATGGTGCCGTCCTGGAGGGCAAGAATGGCTGGTTTGGTCACAAAATCTCCCAATCTGGTGTCATCATGATACTGCGCGCGCATACGAAAATGGGAAGAGCGGTATGCCCTCCCCATTGACGGAAATTAGTTGAAACAACGCTTAGAAACAGCATCTTTCTGAGCGTGAATTCTAAGTCAAGAAACCCTCGGCTGTCTATGTAAAATCTGGTTTTTTCGTCGCAAAAAAGTCCCGGACATCGATTAATGATTATTCTCTAACTGCAGTTGGCAAGTCTTCACCGCCTGCAACATCTGATCGGCATCGGCAAATCGTTGGTAAGTCTTCTTCTGGAGCGCTTTATCCAGCAGCTGCTCGATACAAACCGGCAGTTTCAACGGCGCCAGATCGACCTCGTCATTGATCACACTCTGCTTGATCGCAGGCAGACTATCGCCGCTGAATGGCTGGATGCCACTGACCAGCTGATAAATGCTCACCGCCAATGAAAACAGGTCGCTACGACCATCCACCCGCGCGCCGGATAGTTGTTCCGGCGACATGTAAGCGGGGGTACCGACTATTCTCCGACCCTGCTCGTGTAACGACTGTTGTGCGGCATAGGCCGCGCCGAAATCGGTGACGATATAGCGCTTGGCTCTGCGATCGTGCATGATGTTGGCGGGTTTGATATCGCCGTGCACGATACCGTTTTGATGAGCAGTGGACAGTGCATTCAATACGGCGGACATCACGCGCAGGCATTCGGCGACGGTTAGATAACGCTTGCGCAGCAAGCGCTCGGCCAACGAATTGCCAGGGATAAAGTCCATCGCGATAAAGGCGCGGTCATCGATAATATCGGCATCATGGATCTTGACGATATTGGGATGATCCAGCCTTGACACCGTCATCGCCTCCTGCAGGAAATCGATGATGTCCTTTTGCTGGGTGGAATCATCCATCCTGCGTCTGAGCACCTTTAACGCAATCCGCCGCTGGGTGTACATATCCAGCGCCTCATACACGGTGGCGGTCGCGCCGCGGGCTCTCTTGCCCAGCAACTGGTAATGCGCGAATTGATTGCGGGTGTCGGTATGCCCGGTGATCGACAACTGGGTATTGGCCAGATGAGGATTTATCTTCAGTTCGATGCGCTCGACAAAATCCTGCATGCCCGGGTCAAACTGCACCAGCCACTTGTAGAGAAAACGGGCGAGAAACCAGTTTTCCTGCTGCTCCAGTTTCAACCCCAGCTCATAGGCCAGGTCAAACATCTGGTCGGAGAAAGGGCAATGCTGGAGCAGGAGTACCGCCGTGTTGTAATTCTGTTGTTCGATGTGCCGGCTGATATCGTCGATATTACACACCGTCTGCGGTTTGATCATCTGCCTCAGGTGCGGCAGCCTGGACCAGATGAACAACAGCAGCCAGCTGAGGATAATCGACAGGATCGGCCATAGCGCCGGCAACCAGCGCTGCTGCAGCAGGGCCAGTAACAGCTGCGACATGAACAGAAAGAACACCAGCAGGATCAATAATACCGGCGACGGTGCCGGTTGGCGCATCAGTAGGATATTGGTGACGATCAGCAGGTAACCGCCGGCCAATAGCAATTGATGCTGCAGCGCCGGGAAATCCGGCAGCAGGATCGCCTCACCCGCGCGGTAAGCCGGGGTGAGTTCGAGTAATTGCTGGTAGTAACTATCTTCCAGCGCGGTAACTGGAGGCAGAAAACTCAGCAGCCAACTGAGGGCGAAACAACAACCTAGGATGATGAGGCTCTGGGTTTGCGCGGACAAACGGGACATAGCCACGGGAGTTTAATCAGGTTGGATAATTAAGTACCGGCGCCAGCCAGCGTTCAGCCTGGTCCAGGGAAAACTGCTTGCGCCCGGCGTAATCCCGGACCTGGTCTTTTTCCACCTTGCCGACCCCAAAATAACGCGCCTCCGGATGCGAGAAATAAAACCCGCTTACCGATGCCATGGGCAACATCGCATAGGATTCGGTCAGGCTAATCCCGATATTTTTATCGGGTTCGATCAGCTCCCACAACAAGGCTTTTTCGGTATGATCGGGACAGGCCGGATAACCGGGCGCGGGACGGATACCGCGATAGTTTTCCTTGATCAGGTCTTCGTTATCCAGCGCTTCGTCCGCGGCATAACCCCAGTCCTGCTGGCGAATTTTCTCGTGCAGCCACTCGGCGGCGGCCTCGGCGAAACGGTCAGCCAGGGCCTTGGCCATGATCGATGAATAATCGTCGTGGTCGGCTTCGAATTGCTCTACCATTTGTTCAAGACCGATACCCGCGGTTACCGCAAATGCACCCAGGTAGTCTTCGAGGCCGGTTGACTCCGGCGCGATGAAATCTGCCAGGCATTGGTTGGGCTTGCCCGGTGGCTTTTCGTTTTGCTGGCGCAGGTGATGCAACACCATTAATTCCTGATCACGTTGTTCTGATGTATATAGCACGATATCTTCATCGCGACCATGGGCCGGGTAGAAGGCAAACACCGCTTTGGCCTGCAACAGCTTGCCGTCGACGATTTGCTGCAGCATTTGCCGGGCATCCTTGAACAGGTCCCGCGCTTCTTTACCGACGATTTCATCTTCGAGGATGCGCGGAAACCTGCCGGCCAGTTCCCAGGCCTGGAAAAACGGGGTCCAGTCGATATAGTCCTGCAGTTCGGTCAGGGGAATATCATCGATCACGGTCAACTGCGGGTTGGGTGGAACCGGCGGCTGGTAATCTGTCCAGTCGATCGGAGTCTTGTTGGCCCGCGCCTGCTCCAGGCTGAGAAATTTCTTGCGCGATTGCTTACCCGCATGCAGCGCCCGCACCTGTTCGTATTCCTGGCGGACCTGTTGCCGGATCTGCACTCCTTGTGACTCGCTAAGCAGGGATGAAGCGACGCCGACCGCACGCGAGGCATCCTTGACATAAACCACCGCCTCTTCGTAGTTGGGCTCGATCTTGACCGCGGTATGTACCCGTGAGGTCGTCGCGCCGCCGATCAGCAGCGGCACATTGAATTGCTGACGCTGCATTTCCTTCGCTACATGCACCATTTCATCCAGCGATGGAGTGATCAGGCCGGACAGGCCGATCATATCAACGTTCTCTTCACGTGCGGTTTTCAAAATGGTTTCGGCCGGCACCATCACGCCGAGATCGACGATCTCGAAGTTATTGCATTGCAACACCACGCCGACGATATTCTTGCCGATGTCATGCACATCGCCCTTGACCGTGGCGAGCAGGATCTTGCCGTTGGAGGACAGGTCATCACTGCTCTTCTCGGCCTCCAGGTAAGGCATCAGGTAAGCCACCGCCTGTTTCATCACACGCGCGGATTTAACCACCTGGGGCAGGAACATCTTGCCCTCGCCGAAGAGATCACCGACCACATTCATGCCATCCATCAGCGGGCCCTCGATCACTTCCAGCGAGGTGGGGAACTGCTGCCGCGCGGCTTCGGTATCTTCCTCGATAAATTCATTGACGCCCTTGACCAGGGCATGCTCCAGGCGCTTGGCTACATCGTGGCTTCGCCATTCC
>JAAUXZ010001923.1_pt1 | contig 17440 bp, 18 predicted proteins | sample 7278131 | NCBI WGS metagenome assembly JAAUXZ01 (sample SAMN14350119, study PRJNA611818) | marine sediment metagenome | isolation source: surface marine sediment (3m) | place: French Polynesia: Moorea | collected 2018-08 | reverse complement strand
CGTCGGCGCGCGGTGGCCAGGTGCTCATGTTCCGCGACGTCAGCGATGTCGAAAAAGCGCAGAGCGAAGTACGCAAGAGCGAAGAGCTGCTGCGCACACTCATCGACCATTCAGTGAACGGCGTCATTCGCTTCAGGTGGTCGGGAGATGCTGACGGCGAGCGTAAGCTGCGCAGCAATTTCGCAAACCCGGCCGCCGGCAAATTCCTCGGTGTGCCAGTCGAAGACATCGTCGACTGCTCGGCTACCCAGATCATGCGCCGCGCGGTAACGGGCATGGATGACAATGAGGCGACCAGCCTCGTCGATCGCTTCGCAACCGCAGCCGCGAACAGCGAAGTTCTCGATGTCGAAGTCCGGCAGAAGAGCGGCGACAAGCCGCAGCGCTGGTTACGTGTTATTTGCGAACCTGTTGGCGACGACATCGCCGCGACGTTTATCGACATTACGGACCGCAAGGCTAAAGAACGGCACATGGATTCGATCGCGATGTCGGATCCGCTCACAGGAGTGCTCAATCGTCGCGGCTTTGAACGGAATGCTTCGAAGCGTTTGAGTCAGAGCGAAGATGATGCGACCGGAGCGCTGTTGTTTATCGACCTCAATGAGTTCAAAGGCGTGAATGACCAGTTTGGCCATGAGGTGGGCGACGAGCTCCTGAAGATCGCTGCCGAACGGCTGCGAACCGGCCTGCGTTCGTGCGACATCATCGGGCGTCCCGGTGGGGACGAGTTTGTCGCACTTGTACCTGACGTAGATCATGGCACCGCCGAGAAGCTGGCCAGACGGCTAACGAGCGCACTCGAAGCGCCCTACGGTATCAAGGGTGAGAAGCTTGTCTGCGTAGCGAGCATCGGACTCGCACTGTATCCGGACAACGCCAATACTCTGACCGGGCTGTTGCGCGAGGCCGACCAGGCCATGTATCGCGCCAAAGCACGTAGTCGCGGCGTCACCTCCATTCGCGCCGAGGATTTGCTCGAAAAAGCAATGTGATCCTCAGGTGCTCTCCCACGTCGGCGGTGGTTTCACGCCCGGACGCAGCATGTCCCGAATGCCCTCGCCATAGAAAGTGCCGCAATGGTCGGAGCGAGTAATCTCGATCTCCGAGACCTTACCGTCCGCGTCGAAGTGAGCGGTCATGTCGCAAAAATACCGGTAGGAATCCGGCGTACCGCCGGCGCCGTAGCGTGAGAATGAGCGCCAGCGAGCCTTACCGAGCGTATCGGCCGACGCCTGAACGTGCTCGCGGTTGGGCTCGCCCCAAACTGCGATCATTTCGTCGATATTTCCCCCGGTCCACGAGTACGCGACATAGCGATAGTCGTCGATTCGCGGCGGGTTCGTGTCGCATGCGGCGAGAGAGAGGAGGGCGAAGACTGCAGCAAGTCGGATCATGGACGGCTCCCTTATTGTTTTTTTGCCCAGTCTAGCGCATTGCCTGTAATAGTCTCGCTCCTCGCCCGGTCATTTCCTCAAATACCGGAGATACCAATATGCCCCGTTCCCTTATTCCCGCCGTTTTGGCGGCTGTTATGGCCTTCAGCCTGGTATGCAGCAATGCGATTCGCCAGGGCCACGCCGATGTGCCCGTCGCGGCAAGCGCTGACGAAATTGCGCCGCTCGTTGCGGGCGACCCGGCCCCTCGGTTCATCGTGCGAAGCGTCGACGGCGAACCCTTCGACTTCAATCCGCAGGAGCTCGACAAGCCTGCTCTTATCCTCGTGTTCCGCGGTGGCTGGTGCCCTTACTGCAATGTCTACCTGTCAGACATGCGGCACGTGGTTCCCGAAATCAGTGAGCTTGGCGTGGACATCCTGTTTCTCAGCGGCGACCGGCCGGAACTGCTGTACGAGAGTCTCGAGGACCAGGCCCGCGAAGATATAGAAGGACTCGACTATACGATCTTGTCGGACGCCGACGCCCAGGCGGCAATTGCGCTCGGCATCGCCTTCAAGTCTGCGCAGCGCACTGCTGACTACGTGAAAAAGAAGGGCGACGGTTATCGCGGTTCGTCCATGGAGCGCCACGGCGTGTTGCCTGTGCCGGCAGTCTTCGCGGTGGACTCCGGTGGTTCGATCGCTTTCAGCTACGTGAACCCCGAATACAAGACGCGTCTGCCGGCCGACGAGTTGCTTGCCGTCGCCAAACGGATCGCTGCTGCAGACTAAGTCCTGCAAATGGTAGGCTTCGGGCTCTCCTTTGAGGCACGGAGCTGGCTATGGCAGAAGCGCAAGACGGAAATCTGTTAGGGCGCATTGTTAAGGCGGCGACCAAGGTCGAGCCTAACGAGCTGAAGGCGACGTCGCTGTCGTTCTTGTTCGTGTTCGTCCTGATGTCGGCGTATTTCATCTTGCGCCCCGTGCGAGATTCGCTGTCGTCAGACTGGACTGATGCGGAACTCAGTCTCCTGTGGTCGTCGACGTTTGTGTTCAGTGTCATCGCGGTCAGCATTTATGGCCTGGTCATATCGCGCGCACGGTTTCGCGTCATCGTGCCCAGCGTCTATGTGTTCTTCGCAACGACCTTTGTAGGGTTTTACATCGTCAGTTCTGTGGTTGGCGAGAACGATCTCGTGAATCGCGCGTTCTACGTCTGGCTGAGCGTATTCAGTCTCTACCACCTGTCGGTCTTCTGGACTTTCATGTCCGGAATCTACAACCGTGAACAAGCCAAGCGGCTCTTCGCAATCATCGCGATGGGCGCGAGCCTTGGCGCGATCGCGGGACCGGCCGTCCCGACGTTCTTTGCCGATGACATCGGTAACCTGAATCTGCTCCTGATCGGCGCCGCGCTGCTGATCGTGCCTATCCCGATTGTTTTCGCGCTGGAGCGCCTGAAGCTTAGTGAACTCGGCAACGCGGACCTGCAGGCGGACGTGTCGAAAGATGCCAGGCTTGGCGGCAACCCGTTCTCTGGATTCACGACGTTCGTCAGTAACCCTTACCTGCTCGCAATCGGTTTGTTCATCCTGCTGTACGTTGTGATGAACACGTTTATCTATTTCGAGTTGCGAAAACTACTGGGCGCATTCGACCGTGACGTGCGCACGCAGATATGGGGCGGCATTGATCTTGCGGTTAACTCCATAGCCTTTGTCTTCGCACTGTTTGCGACCGGACGCCTCGCTACACGATTTGGCATGCCAACGACCCTCGCGCTGATTCCGGCGTTGATGATCGGCGGTTGGGCCATCGTCGCGCTGAGCCCGGTTCTCGCGGTACTCGTCGGCCTGCAGGTCGCGCGCCGCGCTGGCAACTACGCGATCACCCGGCCCGGGCGCGAGATGCTGTTCACCGCCGTTGACGCGGACACCCGCTTCAAGGCCAAGCCGGTGATCGATATTGTCGTCTATCGCGGCGGCGATATGCTGACAGCGTGGTTCTACACTGCGTTAACGACTTTCCTTGGCTTCGGATTGGCAGGAATTGCAGCTGTATCAGCTGTGATAGCCGCAATCTGGGCTGGCGCAGGTGTCTTCCTGGGCCGCAAATACGATCAAGGCGGCGACGGGTGAAGAAAGCACCAAGCTACGAAACGCAGGAGCTGAGGGAGTTCGCGCGAGTGCTGCGCGGGCGCCGCACGATTGATCAGTACATCCAGACGCCAGTGCCTGAAGATCTCGTGCATGAGGCGATCGAGGTAGCCACCTGGGCACCGAATCACTACATGACCGAACCATGGCGTTTCATTTTGCTCGGCAAGGAGACGATCGGTCGCGTTGTCGACCTGTGCGCCGAGATCGTTTGCGCCCAGAAAGGGCCGGAGCTGGGCGAGCACAAGCGCAAGACCTGGAGCGAGAAACCGGGCTGGCTCGTCGTCACGTGCCGTTATGACGACGACAAGCTGCGTGAGCGCGAGGACTATGCTGCGTGCAGCACTGCCGTCCAGAATTTCATGCTGTACCTCTGGAAAGCCGGAATTGGCTCGAAGTGGACATCTGGCCCGATCACGCGTGACGAGCGTTTCTTCGACGTTATTGGAGCCGATCCGGCCAACGAGTTCGTTGTGGGCATGATCTGGTTCGGCTACCCGAAGATCACCCCGTCACAGGTGCGCAAGCCGGTTGACGAGGTGCTGACAAAACTCCCCTAGCGCTGCGATCAGTCGCGTGCGAGCTCGTCCGGGTGATGCACAAGATCGCCGGGCGCAATCCATGGACGCAGCAGGAACACGACCGTCGAGAGCAGTCCAACGGTCGCCATTATCAATACCGAATTACGCACAGTTCCGTCGTAAATCGTCGCGCCGATTAGCGCCCCGGTCGCGGCCATGATGTTCTGCAACGTGCCGAGAATGGATGATGCGACGCCGGCGATTCGTGGCAGAGGATCGAGCGCAAGCACCGTCGCGTTCGACATGAGGATTGCAATGGTGAACATGAACAGGCAGACGCTGAACCAGACCCACCAGAATGGCGCCGTATCGAGCCAGGCAATGATCGCGAGCTGAGCGCTTGCCGCGAAGATCAGGCCGACGCCCACGCCGATCAACTGCAACTGGTCAAAGCGCATGACGAGCCAGCGATTGGCGGCCGAACCGAACAGGATCGAGATACCCGCGCAGGCGAAGATCAGGCCGTACTGCTGGATCGTAAACCCGTAGATCTCGACGGTCAGAGCGGCCGATACGGCGATGATCGACATATAGCCGGCCGGCGGCAGAACGATAAGCAGCAGTCCGAAAATAGACTGCCTGTGTGAGAAGAATTCGCGCACGCTTGAGAGCAGCTGGCGCACTGGGTGTTCGTTGACGCTTGGCTCGTGCGTCTCCGGAATGTTGGCGCGCACTCCGATAACAATCAGGAAGCCACACAGTGCGATGGCAATGAACGGCGCGCGCCAGTCCCACGCCGCGACAAGCAATGCACCAAATGTAGGGGCGATGACGGGTGCTGCCGTGAAGATCATCGTCATGAGCGACATCAGGCGCGCAGCGTCCTTTCCGGATGCAACGTCGCGTACGATGGCGCGCGACAGCACGATCGTCGACGCTGCACCGATGCCTTGAACAAAGCGCGCCGCGAGCAGCAGCTCCATGTCATTGGCCATGGCCGCCACGGTCGCTGAGATCGTGAAGATTGCCAGGCCGACGTAGAGCGTCGGCAGGCGGCCGTAGCGATCCGCGAACAAGCCGGCAGGAATCTGTCCGCAGGCCATGCCGATCATGAAAATACCGACAATCTTTTGGCCACGCTGCAGGGTCGTATCGAGCGCTTCGACCATCGCGGGTATGGCGGGCAAGCTCAGATCAACCGTCAGCGCCGCCACGGCCGTCAACAGACCGAGCGTAATGACAAAACTCTTACGGTGGACGAGGTCGGCGTTCAAGACGGCGCTGCCGTGGGATCAGGGAGGCGTAGTGTGCCCGCCTGTCAGCAACTCCGCCAGTTGTGGTGTTCCGAGCCAGTAGGCCAGCTCGCGCGGATGACTGATCTCCCAGATCGCGAGGTCGGCGCGTTTGCCTTTTTCGAGGGTGCCGCGGTCTTCAAGTCCAAGTGCCCGGGCAGCTTCGCGCGTTGCGCCCGCGAGACATTCCTCGGGCGTTAGTCGGAAGAGGCGGGCGGCGAGCATCATCGCATTGCGAATGCTGCAGATCGGTGACGTTCCGGGGTTGCAGTCGGACGCAACCGCAATCGGCACGCGAGCGGCACGCATTGCATCGATCGGGGGTAACTGTGTTTCGCCAAGCGTCAGGAACGCGCCCGGCAGAAGCACGGCGACCGCGCCCGACTTGGCCATCGACCTGACGCCATCCGCCGACGCGTATTCGAGGTGATCGGCTGACAGCGCGCCGAATTCAGCAGCGAGTCCGGCGCCGCCACCGTCGCTGAGCTGGTCGGCGTGAAGTTTGACCGGCAGGCCGAGTTCGGCCGCGCGCGCGAAGATCCTGCCAACCTGGTCCGCCGAGAACGCGATGGACTCGCAGTAAGCGTCAACGGCATCGGCAAGCTGCCCGGCAGCGACTTCAGGTAATAGCTCGTCGCAAATCAGGTCGACGTAGCTGTCCGCATTGTCCGCGTATTCGGGCGGCACGGTATGCGCGGCGAGGAGGGTAGTGCGGATCGTCGCACTCGTTGCATCGCCGAGTTGCCGCGCGACCGACAGCATCTTGAGCTCGCTCTCGATGTTCAGCCCGTAGCCGGATTTGATTTCTATAGTGCCGACGCCCTCGGCCTGCAAAGCCAGGATGCGTGGCAAGGCTGCAGAGTAGAGCTCATCAGCCGATGCTTCTCGCGTCGCCCTGACCGTCGACATGATGCCGCCGCCGGCGCGGGCGATGTCTTCGTAGCTTGCGCCACGGAGACGTCGTTCGAATTCTTCGGAGCGGTCGCCAGCAAAGACCAGGTGCGTGTGGCAGTCGATTAGAGCCGGAGTCACCCAGCGGTCGTCGAGGGACCTTCGTTCGGTTGCCTCAACATCGGGAAGGTCGACCATGGGGCCCAGCCAGGCAATCCTGCCGTTTTCGATCGCGATCGCGGCGCTCTCGATAACGCCGTAGTCGGGCCCAGCCATGGTCGCGATACGCAGGTTGGTCAGCAGCAGGTCCATTGCATCGCACCGTATCATGCACTAACCTGTATATACAACTTGAGAGGCCCGGAATGACATCGTTTTTTGCCCATAAAGCACTGCTACCCGACGGATGGAGCGAGCGCGTTCGACTGCATCTGCGCGACGGGCGTATCGATAAGGTCGAGACAGGCGTTGAGCCGGTTTCCGGCGACGAGCAGCTCGCCTACGTTATTCCCGGTCTTTGCAACGCGCACAGCCATGCGTTTCAGCGCGCACTTGCCGGACATACCGAGCAGCGGTCCCCGGAGGGCCGGGACAACTTCTGGACCTGGCGCGAACGCATGTACGAGCTCGCTGGCCGGGTCAGCGCCGAGTCGCTTACGGCGATCGCTCGCCAGGCCTATTGCGAGATGCTCCGCTCGGGTTACACGTCGGTTGCCGAATTTCACTACCTGCACCGCGATCCGACCGACAGCGATGCCGTCGACACCATGTTCGACGCGATCACCACCGCTGCGCGTGACAGCGGTATTCGCCTGACCTACGTGCCGGTGCACTACGAACGCGCCGGCTTTGAGGATCCCAAGCCGACCAGGCGACAGTCGAGCTTCGCGATGTCAGCCGACGATTTTCTCGCGCATGTCGAGCGTGCCGCAGATCGCTGCAGCGGAACGGTCAATCTCGGCGTTGGCGCACACAGCCTGCGCGCCGTTAGCGCCTCGTCGCTGCAGCGCATTGTCGACTATGCGTCGAAGGATGGTCTTCCGACTCACCTCCACATCGCCGAGCAACAGCGCGAAGTCGAAGAGTGTCGAGCTTCCTACGGCATGCGGCCAGTAGAGTGGCTGCTCGACAGTTTTGCAGTGGATGCCAACTGGAGTCTCGTGCACGCAACCCATATGAACGTTGAGGAAACTGAGGCGTTGGCCGAGAGCGGTGCGGTTGTCGTCCTCTGCCCCAGCACTGAAGCAAATCTCGGCGACGGTCTGTTTCCATTGCACGACTTCCTCATTGCGGGCGGGCACATCGCGATCGGCTCCGACAGCCATATCTCGATCAATCCATTCGAAGAACTTCGCTGGCTCGAATATGGGCAACGTCTTGCGACGCAGACCCGCAATATCGTCTCGCTGCGCGAAGGGCATGTTGGCAGCGAGCTGTTTGCACGAGCTCTGGAGGGTGGCGCCCGCGCCAGTGGGCAGGACGTGGTCGGCATTGTGGCCGGTGCACCTGCAGATCTTGTCGTACTTGGTGGCGATGACCCGATGCTGGCGGGCCATGATGACGAATCGCGTCTCGATGCGCTCGTGTTTTCCGGCTATCCGCTGCCGGTCGAACGAGTGATGGTCAACGGCCGCTGGTGCGTCGAGGATGCGGTCCACGTCGACCGTGATCGCGCGCGGGACGCGTTTATCGCGGCGCTGGAGCAGGTGGGCTCATGAACACGGACAAGCCGCGTTACCAGCAGCTGAAAGACCTGATCATCGGGCGGATTTCGAGCGGTGAGCTACAACCGGCGGATCGCGTACCCTCTGAAAACGAACTCGTCGAGGCGATGCAGGTATCTCGCATGACGGCGAATCGCGCGCTGCGCGAGCTGCACGACGAAGGCTATGTCGAGCGCATCGCGGGACGCGGCACGTTCGTTTCCGATTTCCGATCGCAGTCACATCTCCTCGAAGTACAGAACATTGCCGACGAGATTGCCGGGCGCGGCCATGCGCATACGAGCAGCGTCATTCGGCAGTCCCGACAGCATGCGCGCGGTGAAGTGGCCAGAGCACTGCACGTCGAGCAGGGTATCGACGTCTTCCACCTGTTGCTCGTGCACTACGAGAACGGTGCGCCCGTGCAGGTCGAGGATCGTCACGTGCTGGCCAGTTTCGCGCCGCACTGTCTCGAGCAGGATTTTGAGCAGGTCACGCCAAGCGCCTACCTGACAGGCGTTGCGCCTCTGCAAGAGGCGGAGCAGGTCGTTCGTGCCGCAATGCCAAACGCGGCGGTTAAACAACGTCTGAACATGGACGATGGCGAGCCAGCGCTCGTCGTGATTCGTCGCACCTGGTCGAGAGGGCGACCGGTGACCTTTTCGCGCTTGCATCACCCCGGCAGTCGATACGAGCTGACCGCCCATTACACGCCACCCGGAACACCGCGCTCGACGTCGCCTGACGTCGTGCAACTGGAGCAGTTGGAACAATGACCAGAACGATCAAAGCCCCGACAGGCACCGAGCTACAGGCAAAGAGCTGGCTTACCGAAGCCCCGCTCAGAATGCTGATGAACAACCTCGATCCGCAGGTCGCCGAGCGGCCGCAAGATTTAGTCGTCTATGGTGGCATTGGCAAGGCTGCTCGTAACTGGGAGTGCTTCGACAGGATTGTCGAGACGCTACAGGCGCTCGATGACGATGAGACGCTGCTGGTGCAGTCGGGCAAACCGGTTGGCGTCTTCAAGACCCACGCCGACGCGCCACGCGTGCTGATCGCCAACTCAAACCTCGTGCCAGCCTGGGCAAACTGGGAGCACTTCCGGGAGCTCGATCGCAAAGGTCTGATGATGTACGGCCAGATGACGGCGGGCTCATGGATCTACATCGGTAGTCAGGGCATCGTCCAGGGAACCTATGAGACCTTTGCCGAGATGGGCCGACAGCACTACGAAGGCGACCTTGCCGGTCGCTGGATCCTGACCGCCGGCCTTGGCGGTATGGGCGGCGCACAGCCGCTGGCTGCCACAATGGCGGGCGCATCGATGCTCGCGGTTGAGTGCCAGGCCGATCGCATCCAGATGCGACTGGACACCGGATATCTCGACAAGCGTGCCGACACTATTGACGAAGCACTGGCGATTATCGATGAGGCCGTCGCGGACAAGCGCGCCGTATCAGTGGGTCTGCTCGGGAACGCCGCCGAGGTCTTGCCGGAGTTGATCAAACGCGGCGTCCGGCCGGACGCAGTGACAGACCAGACGTCAGCACATGACCCGGCCAACGGTTATCTGCCGATTGGCTGGACCGTCGAGGAGTGGATTGCGAAGCGCGAAAGCGATCCTGACGCAGTGGTTGCCGAGGCGACCAAGTCGATGGCAACCCACGTCAAGGCGATGCTCGACTTCCAGGCGCAGGGAATCCCCACATTTGACTACGGCAATAACATTCGCCAGGTCGCGTTCGACGAAGGAGTTGAGAACGCGTTCGACTTCCCCGGCTTTGTGCCGGCGTATGTCAGACCGCTGTTCTGCCGCGGTGTTGGTCCGTTCCGCTGGGCGGCGCTCTCTGGCGATCCGGAGGATATTTACAAAACTGACGCCAAAGTGAAGGAGTTGATTCCGGATGATACGCACCTGCACCAGTGGCTTGATGCGGCGCGGGAACGCATCCACTTCCAGGGCCTGCCGTCGCGCATCTGCTGGGTCGGCTTGGGTCAGCGTGACAAGCTCGGACTTGCATTCAATGAGATGGTGCGCTCCGGCGAACTCAAAGCACCGGTTGTGATCGGCCGTGATCATCTGGACAGTGGCTCGGTCGCGAGCCCGAATCGCGAAACCGAATCGATGCAAGACGGGAGCGACGCGGTATCCGATTGGGCATTGCTTAACGCACTGTTGAGTACTGCCGGAGGCGCGACGTGGGTATCGCTGCACCATGGCGGCGGAGTCGGCATGGGCTATTCGCAGCACGCTGGCCTGGTGATCGTCTGCGACGGGACCGAAGCAGCTGACCGGCGCATTGCCAGAGTTCTTTGGAACGATCCGGCCAGCGGCGTGATGCGGCACGCCGATGCGGGCTACGACATCGCTATCGATTGCGCGCGCGAACATGGTCTCAACCTGCCGATGGTGGAGTCCTGATATGAAACTCACAATCAATAACCAATTAGTAACGCTGCAGGAGCTGCGCCAGGTGTGGCGTGAGCCGGTTACTGTGGCGCTGGGCGAGGACGCCCAACGAGCTATTGCAGAGTCACACGAACTTATCGACGACGTCGTGGCTCACGGCGATACCGTGTACGGCGTGAATACCGGGTTTGGTCAACTCGCCACAGTACGTGTCAGCGACGACGAGCTTGCGCACCTGCAAGAGAACCTGGTTCGTTCGCACGCGGTCGGCGTTGGCGAGGATCTCGACGACGACACGGTGCGCCTGATCATGTTGATGAAAGTCATTGCGCTGGCCGAAGGCTTTTCGGGTGTGCGTCTCGAGCTCGTTGAGGCCTTGTGTGCACTGATCAACGCGAATATCTACCCGCGGGTACCTTCCCGCGGTTCGGTCGGCGCATCGGGCGACCTCGCGCCGCTGGCGCATATGGCCGGGGCGCTCATCGGAATCGGCGAGGTCCGCGTCAACGGCAATCTCGTGCCGGCGCCAATCGCGCTGCGCGAAGCAGGGATCGAACCAGTCCGGCTGGCGCCGAAGGAAGGGCTTGCCCTGCTAAACGGGACACAGGTGTCTACGGCGCTGGCACTGGGGGCCGTATTCCGCGCCGAGAACGTGCTCTCAGCTGCGCTCATGGCGGGCGCCATGTCGTCCGATGCAGTCAAGGGTAGCGACACGCCGTTCGACCGGCGTATCCAGAGCGTCCGTGGCCATGGCGGCCAGATAGCGGTTGCGGCCGTGTTGCGTGACCTGATGCGCGAAAGCGGGATTCGCGCGTCGCATGTTGGTTGCGATCGGGTGCAAGACCCGTATTCAATCCGCTGCCAGCCGCAGGTAATTGGCGCATGCCTCGATGTGTTGCGCCATGTTTGCAAAGTGCTCGAGACCGAGGCGAATGCCGTTACGGACAACCCGCTCGTATTCACCGATTCCAAGGTGGTTCTGTCGGGCGGGAATTTCCATGCCGAGCCCGTTGCACTCGCGGCTGATTACCTCGCGCTTGCCATTGCCGAAGTCGGAGCGCTGTCGGAGCGTCGTATCGCATTGCTGATCGACGAGCACCTCAGTGGGCTACCGGCTTTCCTCGTCAAAGAAGGCGGCCTGAACAGCGGCTTTATGATGGCCCAGGTCACGGCCGCGGCCCTTGCGTCCGAAAATAAATCCCACGCGCATCCTGCCAGCGTAGACAGCCTGCCGACGTCGGCCAACCAGGAAGACCACGTCAGCATGGCAACGTACGCAAGCAGACGTTTGCACACGATGCTCGACAACGTCGCGGACATTGTCGCGATCGAATTGCTCGCCGCCTCACAGGGCATCGAGTTTCATCATCCGAAGAGAAGTTCTCCGCCGATCGAAGAGGTGATCACCGCGATTCGTGAGATCTCGCCCGCGTACGAGGAGGACCGGTCGTTGTCGTCGGACATCCGCCGGGTTGCTGCGACGATCGATAACGGCGAATACTGCCATTACGCCGAGTCGGTACTGCCGAGCTTTGCGCAGTGATCGAAGTATTCGGCTTCCGCGAGGGCGATGCGCCGCTGCTGATCAGCGTGCCGCACGATGGCTGTCACTTGCCTGTCGACATGCAGGCGACCATGACCCCGGCTGGTACCGACTTGCCGGACACCGACTGGCATGTCGCCCAGCTCTACGAGTTCGCGAGCGATCTCGGTGCCAGTATCCTCGTCGCCAACTACTCGCGCTACGTTGTCGACCTGAATCGACCCGCGACCGATGAGGCGCTCTATCCGGGACAGCTGGCAACGGGACTCTGCCCGACCGAAACGTTTGCCGGCGACGCGATCTATACCGAAGAAGCCAAGATCGACAGTGCAACTCGAGTCGGGACTTTCTGGCAGCCCTATCACGACAAGATACGAGCCACGCTTGACGCGATTAGGGAGCGACACGGGTATGCGTTGCTCTGGGATGCACACTCGATTCCCAGTCGGGTGCCCCGACTCTTTGACGGCGAGCTCCCGGCGCTGAATATCGGCACGAACGGTGGCGCGAGCTGCGACGATGCGCTCGAGGAAGCGGTGAACGCTGTTGCCGGGGCCAGCGACTACAGCTCGGTCCTGAATGGCCGCTTTCGCGGTGGCTACATCACGCGCCACTACGGTGATCCGGGCAGCGGCTTTCACGCCGTGCAACTTGAGATTTCACAGCGTGTCTACATGGACGAGCAGACCCGGATGTACGACGCTGAAAAAGCGCTGCATCTTCGTGCTACGCTCCGGGCCATGCTGAGGGCATACCTCGACTCTGCAAGAAATATGGGGAACAACAAATGACCAGGAATACCCTGTTTGCCGCACTGGTAGTGGTTTGCGGCGCAAGCCTGAGCGGCTGTGCCAGCTCATCCGGAAGCCTGAATCGGCAGGCCGACCATACGCTGGGCGTTTTTTCGGAGCAGGTGAGTGGTTCCGAAATCTTCCTCGACCAGGCGGCCGGTTATCTGGTCTTCCCTCGCGTGATCAAGGCGGGTGCCGGCGTTGGCGGTGAGACGGGTGAGGGTGTGCTGCGTGTCGGCGGATCGACGGTCGGTTACTACCGTACGACCAGCGGCTCGATCGGCTTTCAGTTTGGCGCGCAAGCCAAGTCCATTGTCATCGCGTTCATGACTCGCGAAGCTCTGGAGCGATTCCGCAATTCCGAAGGCTGGCGTGTCGGTGTCGACGGATCTGTCGCGCTGATCGATGTAGGCGTTGGCAAGACGATCGATTCCGACAATATTCGCGATCCGGTCGTCGGCTTCATCTTCGGGTCGAAAGGCCTGATGTATAACCTCACGCTCGAAGGAACGAAGTTCACCAAAGTCGACAAGAGCTGATGGTCAACGATTTCGTCGGCAAGGGGCATGGCTGGTTTCGCCAGTGGTTCCGCAAGGTGTGGAGAGTCCGCGGCGGCGGTCTCTACGCCTGTGGCTTCGCGTTGACGTTCGTTGTACTTGAGGTCGGCTCCCTTGCCGACGACGTCCTGGGTATTGGCGCGATCTTCACTGGCCAGGCGATCGAGTTCTTCCTCAATTTCCTGATGGATTCCCTGACAAATACCCTGAAGGCTTTCATGTGGCCGGTCTACGTCGTCCAGTGGGCACCACCCTGGGGTGCGGTCGGCCTCGGCATGGCTTACTGGTTGTTCCCGACGACCCTCAAAAAGCCAATCGAACGGTGGATGTTCCAGGACGAGCCGGAAGTCGTCGAAGAGCCTGAGAAAGGAAAATAGTGCGCTTCAGGCTTTGAGGATTGGCCTCAAGTCCTCGAGTTTGTCGAACAGGTGCCAGATATAGTCTTCGGTGCCGTTCTCACGGTGTTCGTGAAGATCGGTGATGGCTGGATCATTGCAGTAGTTGTCGAAGGCCTCGCGCGACTCCCACTCCACAAGAATCAAAACCTCGCGCGGCTTCATGTCGCCGACTTCAGCCTCCCGGAATTTGCCCAGGGCCACAACGCGCCCACCGTGAGTGCCAACTTCCTTGGCGGAGCGCCGTGAATACGCGAGGTACTCGTCTTTGCTCGAGACGTTGAACAGGTTCAGGGCGTAAACAGGTCCGGACATTGTGTCTCCTTCAGTCTTTCACTTCCCTGATGGACTTGGTTTTGGCTCGCCAGCCTTTCTTGCCGTTCTTCACGAGAAAAGTCGCCTCGAAATCCCATTCGCGCGGGGTTGACTCGCTGTGACTGGTTTTGGTCGCCGTAACCGACAATTCGTAAACACAGCTGTAGGCCAGGTCGTCGCCTTCGCCAACCGGTGAGCACTCGCTGCCTATGTCTTTGAGGCAGGCCAGCGCATCATCGGTCTTGTTGCAGGTGTCGACCATTGAACTGGTCAGCTTGCGCGCCGCGCTCTTGCCGAGTCTGTCTGGCGCACTTGCAGATGCGGACGCTGCTAAGGCGAGCGCCGATACCAGTGCAAGAATCTTTGTAAGTTTGGTCATGCGCTCCTCCCGACGGACAGTTGGCAGTATGTCAGACAGGCATTTCAGGCGCGAATCGCGTCCCTAAAGCGCTCATACGGAAACAGGCGGCCAGGACACTTGGTGGATTCCCCGTCGATACGGCCGTGGAAGTCGATGTTGTCTGCGCCTATCTCATACTTGGCCATCAGCGTTTTCGTCAGCTTCAGAAGCGCCTCGAATTGCGGCTCCGGTACTGCCGACGTTTCAAAGTTGCCAACCAGGCAGATGCCGATGCCGGCGAAATTCCGGGCTTTGTTGCGTGCCGAAACATGGGTTCCCCAGATGTCCATGTCCTGGCGCCAGTCACTCGCGACCTCTCCCATGCCAATTCCATTGCCGTTACCAATGACGAAGTGATACGGAATGGCGTCGACCGGATCGCCAGGCTGGCGTTCGCGATGCACCTGCTGCAACGACTCAATTGTCGCGGCGTTGCCGGCCGAATGGTGAATGACTATGTACTTCCAGCGGTTCGGCCAGTACCAGGCGCCGAGGCCCAGCGCCGTGCCCAGCGCGCCTGCAATCATGAAGAATCGTCGGCGTTTCATCGGGTCCTTCCTGCCGTTTGGTGGTCCTTTGTATTTGAGCAGCTGAATCTGGCAAACCTGTGGCACTTGCACCGCCGCGGAACCCGGTGTCAGGATATTGGTCCGAACCCGCAGGTGACGAGATGCGACTACATAGAGTAATCAAAGGCTTATCTCTCTCGACTGTGGGTGCCGCGGGCATTCTTGCGCTTGGCCTGGCGATGGCTGCGGATGAGAGTGTTCTCGGCAAAGCGACTGTTCCGCATATGCCGGACTCCGTCAGGACGTCAGTCTCCAGGATCATCATTCTGCCCACCGACGGCTCAAGCAGCGAGACCGTCAAAGGCACCTATGAACGCAAGACGGATGGTGTCCTCGGCGGCATGGCCAAGGGTGCAGGCATCGGCACGATCCCGGTCGAGGTCGGGCATGTTCCGATCGGCATTCCGATCCCGATTCTGCGCGAACTCGGCATGATCGCGGGTGCGATCGCCGGCGGTACCGACCGCAAGCTGCAGGAGTTTCGCGATCGCCTCACCGAAGACCTCAGAGATGCGGTCGATCAGCCGCTGACCAATGACTCGCTTGCCAATGACGTGTACTGGGGGCTGCGGCGCGTGGGCGAGCTGCAGCCGAAGCTGTTCGCACTGACCACACCAATTCCCGAAGATACTGAGGCTCTGCTGTACGTCGCGATTACCGACCTCAGCATCAACGTGCAAAAGAACGAGGCGATCATCTCGATCACCGCGCTGGCGCGGCTCGAACGTTACAAAGATGGCTCGACGCTCTATCGCAGCGAGATCAAGTACGAGGATCGTGACACGCTATCGAACTGGGCGAGGAACGATGCAATCCTGTGGCGCGAGTATCGCAATTTCGCGCGCCACTACATTGGTCGTGAAATCTCCTCATTGCTCTTCGAGCGAATTGACGTGAATCATGAAGTCACGCCTGACCAGAGTCCCTCGATTAAGGCGAATAAGAAAAACATCTGGCTTGGCAAGACCAAAACACGAGCGCCGACACTGGTATGGAGCAGTGATCTAGACGATTCCGCAATCGATGCTGCAAACATAACCTGGGATATCGAGATCTATGATCGGCAGCGTCCTGTCTACTCTGCCAGTCGTATCCGCGGCACGAGCCATACGCTGGAGGCGCCACTCGAGTCCTGCGGCGATCTTTACTGGACCGTGCGTCCGACCTATACCGTCGATGGCAAAACCAAGGTTGGCCGCTGGATGCGCCAGGCGCCGGACGGCGGCGCCAGTAACGGCAACGTCGGCCGAAGCGTCTCAACGGCACACGCTTATGTGCAGGACTTCGCGTTACTGCAGGTTTCGTGCCGATAATTTAACCCTGCCATTTTGACAAGGTGCTCGAATTCGGGAATTATGCTCGTGGGCATTTCATCACAACAACGGGGAGAGTGATTGTGAAAAAAGTCAAAGCAATGTTGCTTGGGGTTGCCGCCGTCGGAGTCTGTTTCTCAGGCAGCGCGCTTGCACAGGATAAGGAGCCCGGCAGTGGCCCGAATCCGTTTACTGATTGCGGTATTGGCGCCGCGCTGTTTCCCAACACAGACTGGGCAGCCGTAACGTCGAACGTAATCTGGGACGTTGGCACCACGGCTGTTATTTCCGCGACGGCAAGTCCGGAAACCTGCTCTGGAAGCTCCGCTCAGGCAGCAAAATTCATCAATGACACCTACGACAGCGTGATCGAAGACACGGCACGTGGCGATGGCGAGTACGTTGCAACGCTGCTGGAGATCTACGGCTGCGAAAAAGCTGTTCAGGACGACATCGTCGATGCGATTCGTGGCGACGTCAGCGAAATCGTCAGCGCGGACAGCTACGACGAGCTTTCACAGGTGCAAAAGGCTGAGAGCTACTTCAAGGTAATCGACGCCGAGGTTCGTGGCACGTACAGCGCGAGCTGCACAGCCTAAGAATCACTGCTAGCTGATGACGGGTGCTGTCGGGCAATCGACAGCACCCGTTTTCATATGCACGAGCGAAGTCCCAAATCCGTATTCCTTGTAGCGGTGCTCCTTGGCGCGGGCACAGCGCCGGCCGCGACAGATCTCGGCGACGTTGCGAGCGCCACGACGTGGCTGAAACTCGGCAAGTACGAGCAAGCCCGTTTTTCGAAGGACGATTTCGAGAGTGTCGTACTCAGCGAGGAGTTCTTCCTCGCGCCTGACGGGAGGACCAATCCGCAAAGCGAACTCGCAGCGACGATCACTGCGATGTCGAATCCAGTGGATGGCGATCCGAACGAGCATGCGCAGTGCCGCTTTCCGGCACGCTACCTGTGGCTGCAGGACCAGGCTCTTTTGCCGGGCGTGGCCGAGGTTACCTGTCCTGAATTCGAGGAGTGGATCTTCGGTGAAGCGACGGACTCGATCAGCATCATTTTCGCGACCGGCTATCTTGGCAACCCGGCTTCGTATTACGGGCACACGCTGCTGAAGTTCAACTCATCGACGCGGCGCGTGACCTCTGACCTGCTCGACGTGACCGTGAACTACGGCGCGATTATTCCGCCCGATG
>JAAUXZ010058157.1_pt1 | contig 17457 bp, 19 predicted proteins | sample 7278131 | NCBI WGS metagenome assembly JAAUXZ01 (sample SAMN14350119, study PRJNA611818) | marine sediment metagenome | isolation source: surface marine sediment (3m) | place: French Polynesia: Moorea | collected 2018-08 | reverse complement strand
ATCCGCCGAATATTAGGACACTCCCGCGGAGAATTGGTGTTCGCAGCACAAAAAAGCTCGGCATGTTGATGGCATTTATGACCTTTATGATGGTTTTTCTCAGAGACGATGTGAGTTATGATGAGATCATTGGAAGAGCTTTATTTGCAATAGTGCTTAGCCTCTTTATTCTTATGACTCCCGTAAAACCGAGGAAATTTTACGCTTCCTTCTGGGTTGAAGCATTACCAGTATTCTGGTTAATATGGATGTATTTTATTAAGCTGGGCAGCTAGTAGTTCTTGCTCAGTTTTTCCTTCATTTTTAGTTTGTCCTTGTCGGATAGACTGTGAAGTGTTGCCTCTTCACACAGTGTTGTGAGCTTCGTATTTTTTCTTGAAAAGGCGGAACACGCCTTACAGATAAGAAGATGGAACTTCAACTTTAAAATCTCAAGTAATGAAGCGTCCTTATACTGAGTCTTATGACAAATTATTCTGGCTTCTTCGCAGTTAATCATCTAGCTAAACCAATTTTCATTCAAACATCCCATTAATGCCGTTCTTGCTCTATGCACCATTACCCAGAGGTTAGACGGATTTATTCCTAATTCATTACAAATATCCTCCGTGCTCAGACCTTTAATTGTTTTCATTTTGAATACCGTAGACTGCTTTTCAGGTAACTTAGAAATACACTCTTGAATGGCCAGTCCCAGTTCTTCGTTCTCAATAAAGTCATTTTCCAAAATACTGGCCGGATCTGCAACTTGTTCCTCCAGCCAATCACCTCCGTCATCCTGGTCCGTATTGTAATTGATACGAACTTCGGCTTTACCCTTTTTAGAGTTTATTTTTCGATAATAATCAATTACCTTTCGTTTCAAGATGGCGATGAGCCAGGTTCGTTCTGTAGCAGTTCCCTGATAGTTCTTAGCTGATTTAAGCCCGGCAAAAAAGGTTTCCTGTACCAAATCTTTGGCAATTTCAGGATCGCTTATGCGCGCTATTGCATAGTTATACAAATAATCAGCATAGAGATCTACCCAGGTATCTGGTTGTAATTGATGCATAATTACTTTGCTCTTCACCAATTTCAAATGTAATGGAATTTTTTGTTACTAGCAGATGATACTATTTAAAGATGTAAGAATGAAAAAGCTTCTCCTTCTCGTCCTTTTTGCTTTACTGTTCGCTCAGTGTAGGCAAAAGAAAGCAATACATATCACAGAATTTTCACAAAAAGATGTCAATAATACAGTGTTGGTCGACGTGCGTACACCGGATGAATATAATGAGGGTCATCTGCAGCACGCCATTAACATCAATTGGTTTGATGAAGATTTTTTACAGCAAGCAAAATTGCTCAATAAGGAGAAGACTGTTTATCTGTACTGTAAAAAAGGAGTTCGCAGTGCCAAAGCTGCACAGTTACTAGACTCCCTTGGCTATGATGTTGTGGATCTACTGGGGGGCTATGATGCCCACCTTGGCGCAGAATGAGATTAACTGGCCTTTTTTATCAGACCAGCACGTTCCAGCAAAGCATCAATTTTTGGTTCACTTCCTCTAAACCTTTTATAGAGAACCATGGGCTTTTCAGTGCCACCTTTCGAGAGAATGTGCTCTTTAAACTTATTTGCCACCTGTTTATTGAAGATGCCTTTGTCCTTAAAGTAGGCAAATGCATCGGCATCCAATACTTCGGCCCATTTATAACTGTAATAACCAGACGAATACCCACCCTGAAATATGTGCGAAAAGGAAGTGCTCATACAGGTTTCGCTGGTTTCAGGATACAACCGTGTAGGCTCAAAAGCCTCCGATTCATACGTTTTTATATTTGAAATAGATGAAGGGTCTCCTCCGTGCCACGCCATGTCCAGAAGACCAAAGCTCAATTGCCTCATCGTGGCCATCCCTTCCTGAAAAGTGGCAGAAGCCTTCAATTTTTGAACCAACTCCATCGGAATTAATTCTCCTGTCTCATAATGTTTGGCAAAGAGTTCCAACGCCTCTCTTTCGTAACACCAGTTTTCCATTATCTGGCTTGGCAACTCAACAAAATCCCAATAGACCGATGTCCCTGACAGGCTGGGATATGTAGTATTTGCCAACATACCGTGTAACGCATGGCCAAACTCGTGAAATAGTGTTTTTACCTCATTAAAAGTTAATAATGACGGTTGAGAATTCGTCGGCCTGGTGAAGTTGCATACATTGGATATGTGTGGCCGAATATTGTCACCGTTTAAGATGTACTGAGACTTGTAAGAGGTCATCCATGCCCCTCCGCGTTTACCGGATCTAGGGTGAAAATCTGCATAGAAAAGAGATATAAACTCATTTTGCTCATTATATACCTTAAACGTTCTGACTTCCTCGTGATAGGTATCTATATCGTGAACCTCCTGAAATCTCAGTCCGAACAACATTTCCGCTACCTTGAATACCCCCGTCACCACACTTTCCAACGGGAAATACGGTTTTAACAATTCATCATCCAGGTCGAATAACTCTTGTTTTAGTTTCTCAGAGTAGTAAGCAGCATCCCATTTTTGGAGCTGTTCCACACCATCAAGATCTCTCGCAAATTCCTGTAATTCTTCAAACTCTTTTTTAGCCGCAGGTTTAGCCTTTTCGAGCAGTTCACTTAAAAACTCATATACTTTTTCCGGCGTGTCAGCCATTCGCTCCTCTAATACAAAATGAGCATGAGAATCATATCCTAATAATTGGGCGCGTTCAAATCTCAACTGAGCTATTCTCAGGACATTTTTTTGGTTGTCCAGCTCGTCGCCATGGAAACCTTTACTGCCGTATGCCAAGGACAGTTCCTTTCTTAGAGACCTGTTCTTGGCGTACTTCATAAAAGGGATATAGCTGGGAAAATGGAGGGTGATAATCCAACCCTCCTTGCCGCGTTCCCTGGCAAGTGCAGCCGCTGCTTCAATTTGAGCATCGGGTAGTCCTTCAAGATCTTCCTCCCTGGTCAAATGCATCTCATAGCGATTCGTTTCTGCCAAAACGTTCTCGCCAAATTTCAACTTCAGCATGGCCAGTTCCTTGTCTATCTTTCTGAGCTGTTCTTTTCCTTTTACAGGAAGATTGGCGCCATTCCTGCTAAAATTCTTATACTTTTTCTCCAATAAAGTCAATTGTTCCGGATCTAGATCCAAGCCAGACCTATTTTCATACACTTGCTTTACTCGATGAAACAAATCCTGGTTTAAGGTTACATCATTCGAAAATTCAGATAAGACTGGAGAAATCTCCTGGGCTATTTTTTGGATCTCTTCGTTGGTTTCAGCAGCATTCAGGTTGAAGAAAACACTTGAAATTCTATCGAGTTGCCGACCAGCAAAATCCAAAGCCTCAATAGTATTCTCAAAATCGGGTTCGGATTTGCTTTTGGCAATAGCATCAATATCCTTTCGCGCATCTTCTATGGCCTCTAAGAATGCTGGTTTAAAATGTTCGTTGCTGATCTTTGAAAACGGAGCTGTATCAAATGAGGTTAACAATGGATTCATATTGGGGTAGTACTTTTTTTGAGCCCAGGCTCTTACAGATCTTCTGTAGATTACACAATTACTTCTTATTTATTTCAGATGCACCTTGATTGACTTTATCTTTTAGGCTTTGTTTGTAGGCGATGATCTTCTTCATAACGGTCTCATCCGAACTTCCAATGATTTGAGCTGCCAGAATACCTGCATTCTTTGCACCATTCAATGCTACTGTTGCCACAGGAACACCACCGGGCATTTGTAAAATGGAAAGGACAGAATCCCATCCATCTATTGAATTCCTGCTTTTAACCGGGACCCCAATAACAGGAAGCGGTGAAAGCGATGCAACCATTCCAGGTAAATGTGCAGCTCCGCCTGCACCTGCAATGATCACGGAATAACCTTCTTCATGTGCAGTCTTACTGAAGCCAAACATTTTATCTGGCGTGCGATGAGCGGATACGATATCTACATCAACCTGAATTTCGAAATCCTTTAAGATGTCAACAGCTTCCTGCATTACCTGCAGATCACTTGTACTGCCCATTATTACAGCTACTTTACTCATCTTTTATTGTTTACTGATTACACGGATAGTTTTTTTTACCATTTCAGCCACTTTACGAGCCTCTCCAAGGTCTTCATGTACTATTGTAACGTGTCCCATTTTCCGGAAGGGCCTGGTCAATTTTTTGCCATATACATGAGGCGTTACACCCTCTAGCTCCATGATATTTTCAATGTTTTCATACAGCACATTTCCTTCGTACCCTTCTTCTCCCACCAAATTTACCATTATTCCTGCGACCTTACTATCGGTTTTTCCAAGTGGTAACCCCAATATAGCTCTCAAATGCTGTTCAAATTGATTGGTATAACTCGATTCTATGCTATAATGCCCACTGTTATGAGGTCTCGGGGCAATCTCATTCACCAAAATATTTTTCTCATGTGTAAGGAACATCTCTACGGCCAACAAACCTACATGCTCAAACTTTTCAGCCACTTTTAGAGCAATCTGCCTTGCTTTGGCTGAGATTTCGTCATCAATTCTAGCCGGACAGATAACGTATTCGACCTGATTTGCCTCCGGGTGAAATTCCATTTCTACAACAGGATAGGTCTTTGTTTCTCCTGCTCGGTTCCTGGCAACGATCACAGCCAGTTCTTTTTTCAGATCGATTAGTTCTTCAACAATACATTCAACGTTAGGAAGACTTTCCAACTCTTCTTGTTGACGAACTATTTTTACACCCTGACCATCATAGCCAAATTGGGCACTTTTCCAAACAAAAGGAAATTCCAAGGCATTGTTGGTAATACTATCCATGATCTCATTGGTATAGGCATACCTTGAAAATGGTGCGGTAGGGATTTGGTTATCTACATAAAATAGTTTCTGCCTGGCTTTGTTCTGTACTGTCCTGATGACGCTCGTGGGAGGATAGACCATAACGCCTTCACTCTCTAACCGTTCCAGTGCATCTACATTGACATTTTCAATTTCGATGGTCACCAGATCGACCTTTTTCCCAAACTGGTACACCGTTTCGAAGTCCATGAGATCACCCTGAAAGAATTCATTGCATCCAATACTGGCAGGAGCCTCAGCAGATGGATCCAGTACAAGTGTCAGGATGTCGAATTTCCGGGTTTCGTACAGAAGCATTTTACCTAATTGCCCCCCGCCAAGGATTCCCAAACGAAATTCAGAAGAAAAATAATTTACGGCCATAGATGTGCCATTTTATGCGGTAGATCGAGATGTGCAAAAATACATCTAATATTGAGAAACTAGGGCTGTCCGACCTAAAAAGAGAAATCAAAATGTTATCTTTGCGGTCCTACTGAACCGAGACCATTGATAAAGTTACACGACAAACGATTCAAGCTCTTTCTCAAAGAGGAACAAATCCTCAAAGCAGTTAAAAAAGTAGCTTCTGAAATTGCTGAGGACTACAGGGATCAGGTCCCCATTTTTGTTGGCGTCCTCAATGGTGCATTTATGTTTGTTTCGGACTTTCTTAAGCACTATCCACATCCCTGTGAAGTTTCCTTTGTAAAACTTAGTTCCTACCGTGGTCTTACTTCTACAGGAATTGTACAAACCTTGTTGGATGTACCTGACAATATAGAGGGCAGAAGCGTCATTATTCTGGAAGACATTATAGATACTGGTCGCACTTTGCAAGAGCTGGTTCACCTGTTCTCCAATACAAATGTGAAGGACTTTAAGATAGCCAGCCTTTTTTATAAGTCTGAGTCGTATAACGGTGAGTATCCCATTGATTATTTTGGAATGGAAATACCAAATAAATTCATTGTGGGTTACGGTTTGGATTACAAGGAACAAGGAAGAAATTTTCGATCCGCTTATCAATTAACACAAAATCATATGATCAATCTTGTCCTATTTGGGAAACCAGGTGCGGGTAAAGGTACTCAGGCATCCTACATAAAAGAAAAATATAATCTCAGGCATATTTCAACAGGAGAAGTATTCAGGTACAATATCAAGGAAGGAACCAATTTAGGGCAATTGGCCCAGTCCTACATTGACAAGGGTGATCTAGTTCCCGACGAGGTTACCATAAAGATGCTGAGAGATGAGGTTGAGAAGTATCCTGAGGCTAATGGATTTATCTTCGACGGATTTCCCCGTACTGAAGCTCAGGCCCAGGCCCTGGACAATCTTATGGAATCTAAAAAAATGCAAATAGATGCCACGATTGCTCTGGAAGCAAATGACGACGTATTATTGGATAGATTGCTGGAGAGAGGTAAACTCAGTGGCAGGACTGATGATACGGATGAGTCTAAAATCAGGAACAGGTTTGAAGAGTACAACGAAAAAACTGCTCCCTTAAAGCGTTACTACGAAGCTCAGGGCAAATTCCACCGTGTGGACGGCATTGGCAGCATTGAGGAAATTACCGATCGTCTGACCCAGGTAATTGATAACCTTCAGATGGTATAATCTTCATTCGGTTTTCCCCGGGCTACTCGAGTTACTTAACATTGCCAGATATATTAATTCATCACTATGACTGAAGGCAATTTTGTAGACTATGTAAAGGTACAGGTAGCTTCCGGTAAAGGTGGCAAAGGCTCTGCTCATCTGAGAAGAGAAAAATATGTGGCCAAAGGAGGCCCAGATGGTGGAGATGGCGGTAGAGGAGGTCATATTATCATCAAAGGAAACAAAAACCTTTGGACACTTTACCATTTTAAGTTCAAACAGCATTTTAAAGCCGGTCATGGTGCAGATGGTGGTAAAAACAGAAGTAGCGGTGCCGACGGGAAGGATGTATTCATAGAAGTGCCTCTGGGAACCGTGGTTAGGGACACAGATACAAATCAAATATTATTTGAGATCACAGAACACGAGGAAGAACAAATAGTTCTGGAAGGAGGATTGGGAGGAAGAGGAAACTGGCATTTCAAATCACCTACCAATCAGACTCCGCGATATGCACAACCTGGGATTTCTGGTGCACAGAAACAGGTTACTTTAGAATTGAAAGTACTGGCCGACGTAGGTCTGGTTGGCTTCCCAAATGCCGGCAAGTCTACACTGCTTTCTGTCCTTAGTTCTGCAAAACCGAAAATAGCAGACTATGAATTCACTACCTTGAAACCCAACCTGGGTATTGTTCCCTACAGGGATTTCAGAAGTTTTGTAATGGCTGATATCCCCGGTATTATTGAGGGCGCGGCCGAAGGGAAAGGTTTAGGCCACTATTTCTTACGACATATAGAAAGAAATTCAGTTCTCCTGTTCCTAATTCCAGCGGATAGTGCTGATATCAGTAAGGAATACGACGTTCTTATTAACGAATTGCAGAAGTACAATCCAGAGCTGCTAGACAAAGAGCGAATTGTGGCTATTTCAAAATCAGATATGCTGGACGATGAGCTAGTCGTGGAAATGAGAAAGGAGCTCGATCAAGATTTTAGCGGGATCAAGTATTTATTCATTTCTTCTGCAGCGCAATCAGGCCTTGAAGAGCTTAAGGACGAACTATGGAAGGCGATCAATGATTAGAAATACATTATCAATAATTAGGTGCTTTAATCGTTATATTGGTATAATCCTGTAGTAATGAAAAAATATTCATTCATTTTGGTATTTCTTTGTCTGTGTGCCTGTGCTTCAGTTCGCGTGAGCTACGATTATGACCCTGCAACAGACTTCAGCGCTTACAGGACCTACAATTACTTTGGCGACATGTACACAGGATTGAGTGACTTGGATACTAAAAGATTGATTAATGCGGTAGATTCCGTCATGCAACAAAATGGGATAAAACTAGCTGAAGAACCTGAATTCCTCATCAATATTCAAAGTCAGTCTTTCTATAACCCTCAAAACAGTTCTGTGGGAGTAGGTGTTGGAGGTACCAGTGGCAATGTTGGGGGTGGTGTATCCATTGGCGTCCCGGTAGGGGGGAATTCACTGGAACGAGAACTGATTTTTGATTTTGTGGATAGTCAAAAGAATCAATTGTTCTGGCAAGCTATCAGTATAAGTAACCTCAATGAGAATGCCGATCCGCTCACACGAGAAAAGAAAATAAGTGAAATAGTCAATAAGGTATTCTCCAAATACCCTCCGTCTTCAGAAAAGTAATAATCTGTGATTGCTATTCCGACATAAAAAAAGGCGACAGCTAACTCTTAGCAATCGCCATTTTAAAGTCTTATAAGGAAACTAACCCCTTAGAATCTCCTGGTATTTGTCCTTGTAGCCTATGAGCATCAGAACATTGAGGATTAAAAGTACCAGGGCCGGGCCTATCCCTCCTGGTTCAAGAGTTGCGTGAAACAATACCGCATTTACAGAAACACTCATCAAGATAAGAGACATCAGTGCTCCAAACTTGTTGAAAATTAAGGCCAGACCGGCCAAAACTTCCACAATGGCAACCAGAGTTAGTGTTTGAGTACCGGATAGGGCTCCAAAGTAGCTCATACCAGCATCGCCTAACTCAGGAGGTGGCAGGAAATGTAAAAACTTATTGGCTCCGAATACAAGGACAAATAAGCCGAGAAGTATTCTCAGAACCAAGAAAACTTTTGAATTCATAAATAATTGGTTTAGTTGTTAATTAATTAAAAGTACAAGAAAATTCTGTATTCTATTCGTAAATACCATCTCTTCCACAGTAATCTGTAAGTAACCCTCATCAACTGTTTTAGATGTAAAGGGGCTAAAATCCAGATTTATTTAGGATACGACGCTATATATTTATTTCGTTATTAGATATAGAAATAATCGGTTTCTCAATCTGGTTAGTTCTCTGGTCTATACTCGACTAAACCTCACAAATGCTATGACATGATGAATAAGATTAAACTCGTCATCTGTTTATTGCTTCCTCTCTCTCTTGCGGCTCAGCTAAACATCGAAACCGTAAATTCACATATTGAGTCAGGTGAATATAGTAAAGCTGAATCCCTGTTATTACAGGCACTTCAAGAAAAATCCCTACCCGAGTTAAAGGATAAGCTCGGTGAAGTCTATGGCTATCAACTAAAATGGGATTGCGCAATTGATATTTACGAAGAACTATCTGAAACCTATCCTGAGAATGCCAGCTATTTGTTTAGATATGGAGGTGTTATGGCAAAAAAGGCACAGAATAGCAATGCATTCATAGGCTTGATGTACGTTGGAAAGATAAAAAACAGCTTCAAACAAGCCTTGAATTTGGATCCTGATAGCATAGAAATACACTGGGCACTGATCGATCTATACATTTCATTACCAGGTATTGTAGGCGGAAGTTCATCTAAAGCTCTGGACCTGGCATTAGAACTAAAGAGATTGTCGCTGTTAGATGGTCATTTGGCGCTGGGATATGTTCATGAGTATGAAGATGAACCCGGGAAGGCAAAACTTAACTATATCAAAGCCTTGAATATGCTTAGTGATCTGACTGAAGTATCGAGGAACCAGCTCAACTATCAGATCGGTAAAATTTGTAGCGACTATGGGATTGAAGAAGATAAGGGTATAGCTCACCTCAAAGAATATATATCTAACTATACGGTGATGGACGGCGTACCTTTAGAATGGGCTTATTACAGACTTGCGAAGATCTACAGGAATAAGTCCGATAAACCAAATGCCTTGTCCTATATCAATAGATCATTAGAGATCAATCCAGATCTTAAGCAAGCCCTTGCAGAGAGAACTGTTATAAACAACTTATAAGGATTTGAGATATCCACCGTCAATTGGCAAGGCGGTTCCGGTGATGAAAGCGGCTTTGTCAGAAGCTAAGAATGTTGCTAAATAACCGTACTCCTTGGGATCGCCAATTCGATTTACGGCCGTCATTTCTTCCATGGCCCTTCTAACTTCATCCAGTTCAATGCCCATCTTCTCCGCCTTTTTGCTGTTTAATTGAGCCAATCTCTCGGTATCAAAAAATCCGGTCAGCACGCTATTGACGGTTATACCATATGGACCAACATCCCAGGCAAGGCTCTTTGCCCATGTCACCACAGCAGTCCGGATAGAATTTGACAGTGCCAGATAAGACAGAGGTTCTTTAACAGAGACTGAAGCAACGTTTATGATCCGGCCCCATTCTTGTTTCATCATATTCCTCAGTGCCTCCTGGGTTGTGAATACTACTGTTTTGAATAATAGATCGAATGCTTCCTGATAGTCCTCAACTTTTTTCTCAAGAGCGCCTCCACCGGTGGGCCCCTGAGTATTGTTCACCAGAATATCAATATTATTTTTCTCGAAAAATTCTCGAATAGTAGCACAGTAGGAGTCATAATCCATAAAATCCACGACCAGATAATTGTGCTGCTGATTATCTGGCCTCCCCAGCTCTTCGATTATCGCTCTGAGTTTGTCCTCATTGCGGGCCATAAGCGTAATTTCAGCTCCGCTGTCTGCCAACTGGCAAGCTATGGCTTTACCAATTCCTGCACTGGCACCACCTACCAGGGCTTTTCTACCTGTGAGAGAGATCTTCATTACTTGTAATCTTCACGAACCGGACTGAATATATCCATTAGTTTACAATTTGTCAGCGCCTTACCACTATGGGCTGCATGGGGTGGTATAACGACCAGGTCGCCAGGTTTATATTCACCTTTTACACCGTCTAGTGTTAACTCGAAACGTCCTTCGAGCACCTGCATAAGTTGTTCATTGTGGTGTGAATGCAGCGGGACCTCGGCACCCTCTTCCACATCCCAGAATGCAAGGGTCATATATTGCATATGAATCATTTTTCCTTGGTATCCGGGGAAGAACTCCCTAGTTGGGATCTCTGCTAATTTCAGGTGCATAAATAATGTTTTTGTTTCGGGTTGATCCCATTAATTAATAAAGCTAATATAAAAAGAATACTACCTACTTTCTTCATTGCAGAACTCTTTTCAATACCTATCTTTACTGCAATAAACCACAATAGATGCGAGTACACTTCATTGCTATCGGCGGCAGCGCTATGCACAATTTGGCACTTGCACTTCACAATAAGGGATATGAAATAACCGGTAGTGATGATGTTATTTTTGAACCATCCAAAAGCCGCTTGTCTGCCCAAGGACTGTTACCTGAACACGAAGGTTGGTTCCCGGAGAAAATTCACCATCAATTGGATGCCGTAATCCTGGGGATGCATGCAAAGTCAGATAACCCTGAACTTCTTAAAGCCCAAAAATTAGATTTGAAGATCTATTCCTATCCTGAATTCCTTTATGAGCAATCAAAAGGGAAAACCAGAGTGGTTATTGGAGGTAGTCATGGCAAGACCACGATTACGTCCATGATATTACACGTGCTAAATTATCACAATATTGATGTGGATTTTATGGTAGGTGCCCAGTTGGATGGATTTGACCGGATGGTCCATCTGACTGAATACAATGATTTTATTGTTCTTGAAGGAGATGAGTACTTGTCTTCACCAGTAGATAGAAGACCAAAGTTCCATTTGTACAAACCACACATAGCACTTTTAAGTGGTATAGCCTGGGATCATATAAACGTCTTTCCGAGTTATGAAGAATATGTCGATCAGTTCAGAATTTTCATTGATACGATCGTCGAAGGCGGTAGCCTTTCGTACAACGAAGAAGATACTGAGCTCAACCAATTAGTTGAAGCCTCTGAGAATACGATCCGTAAGATAGCTTACCATACCCCGGATTATGATGTTGATAAAGGCCGAACCTTTTTACAGACTGAAGAAGGACCTTTACCTGTTGAGATATTTGGTCAACACAACATGAATAACTTAGCCGGTGCTAAGTGGATCTGTCAGCATATGGGTGTTGATGAGGATGATTTCTACGAGGCAATTACTTCTTTCAAAGGGGCAGCTAAAAGACTTGAGAAGATTGCTGAAGGAAAAGATTCTGTCATTTATAAGGATTTTGCGCATTCTCCGAGTAAAGTGGGTGCTACCACAAGTGCGGTAAAAGAGCAATATCCGCTAAAGAAACTTATTGCCTGCTTGGAATTGCATACCTATAGCAGCTTAAATGCAGAGTTTTTGAAGGGGTATGAAAATACTTTGGCAAAGGCTGATGTAGCCGTTGTTTTTTACTCACCTGAAGCATTAAAAATCAAACGATTAGAGGCTTTAACCGAAGATCAGATTGCCCGGTCGTTCAAAAGGGATGATCTTCAAATTTTCACAGATCCTAAACGATTTGCTGAATATATTGATCATACAGATTACAAGAACGTTGTGCTTCTACTTATGAGTTCGGGTAACTATGGTGGTCTCGACCTGGAGCTATTAAAAAACAAGATCGACTAAAAGGATGGAACTTATACCCCGAATTGTCTAAGGTGGTGGTCCAGGTGTTTGTATTGCAACATGCCCCATTGTTCGTGTGTAAATTGTCCGAATGACGGGTGGGGATCCCATTTCTTTTTGGTACGCAATTCATAAAATTCACCAATGATAGCAATCAAAGCCTTTTTCTCTGTGCGAAAGTCTTTGTCTGAGACTACTTTGTATTCCCTTGGAGTACCGAGGTTTTTTCGCCAGGGAGTGTCATTGTACATAGCCGATTTAAAGCTTCTATACACTAATTTCATAAAGAAATTAGGTCTTGGTAACGACTTTCTACCAAGGGCAGCGGCCAGAGGTTGCTGACAGTGGTTTAGCATCTGGGCTACATCCATTTTCCCCCATTGACCGGAAGATTCTGTATTGAGAAGCTCAATCCGCTCTAGTACTTCTTCGTAGGCTTCGGGTTCAAAAATTGACTTCACTGCAATCGAATTTTGATTTAGGTTTAGAAATTTACAGGAACAATATTAGTTGATTATCTTTAGACTATGCAAGAAAAAATTGCCTCCTTCTCCATTAAAAAATGGTCTGGTGAAGACAAACCACGAGAGAAGCTCAGGCGAAAAGGGAGGTCTGTCCTTACCAATGCAGAATTAATAGCCATCCTGATCGGATCTGGAAACAGACAGGAAACAGCAGTACAATTATCACGCCGCATATTGGGATCTACCGGTGATAATTTGGCTGAATTAGGTAAACTTAGCGTTGAACAGCTCATGCAATTTAAGGGAATTGGTGAAGCCAAGGCCATAGCTATAGTAGCAGCCATGGAAATAGGCAGAAGAAGAAAAGCTGTAGCACTGCAGGATAGAATATCTGTTAAGAATAGTGCTGAGGTATTCGCAATGCTAAGTCCTTTGATTGGAGAATTACCGCACGAGGAATTTTGGATAGTATATCTGAACAATTCTAACCGGGTAATACACAGTGATCAGCTTAGTAAAGGGGGCATTACTGGAACTGTGGTAGACGTAAGAATAGCAATGAAAAAAGCGCTTGATCTTGGAGCTGTATCTCTTATCTTAGCACATAATCATCCTTCTGGAACTCTGGTGCCTAGTGAGGCGGATAAAGAAATTACGAATAAGTTAATCGACGCATCCAAAATATTAGATATCAAGGTATTAGACCACCTCATCATTGCCGGGGATTCTTATTTCAGTTTTGCGGATAATAAGTTGTTGTAAACATGCTGCTCATATTTACTCACAAAATTACGCCGAGATTTAGTTATATAATGCGGCACCTGTTTACCAATATCCTTGGTGTGGAAATTAAATTTACCACTCTGGTTGAGGACTTCATCAAACACAGCGGACCTAAAATAACCTATACCAAACAGCCACTTCAAAACGAGTTTTTCATCCGAAGTAATGATCTGTTATTTGAAAACGGTATCAATCAATTCGACCTGAACGTAAACGATTGGGAAGGCGTACCCTGTTTTTTTAGTACAGGTCCCAGAAGTAATATCCCTTACGATATTTTTGCAGCAAGTTTCTACCTGCTTAGCCGATACGAAGAGTATTTGCCTTATGTAAAGGATAATCTCGGTCGGTTTCCACCAACTGAAAGTATAGCATACAGGAATAACTTCCTTCACCTCCCGGTTGTTGATCTCTGGGCCGACAAATTTCTGGAGAAATTAAAAGAGCGATTTCCTGATCTCGTCAGTAAGAAGAGTATCTATCGGTATACTTCCGTTATAGATGTTACCACTTCGCACTGTTATGCCTTTAGAGTACCTTTCCGCAGTCTTGCGGGTCTATTTCTGGATATGGGCACTTTTAAAGTTAAACGCGTTTTTCAGCGACTTGCGGTCTGGTTTAAGATCCGGAAGGATCCGTATGACAACTTCAATCAATTGTTGCAATACCATAAAGATTTTCCTTGTAAAAGTATCTTCTTTTTCCAGTTTGCAGACTACTCCACCTACGACAAGAATGTCTCCACAGAGAACAACAAATTCAGATACCTGATCAAGTCTGTTGCGGATTATAGTATAGTCTCCCTTGCCGCTTCTTATAGTTCATTTGATAATTTTGAACTTTTGAAGCAGGAGAAAAAACGTCTCTCAGACGTTATCCATCGCCCTGTTAAACAAACGAGAATGCGCTACAACCGGGTTGATATCCCTATTACTTATCGCAATCTTGTGGAGGCTGAATTTACAGATGACTTTAGTATGGGATATACGCATATGATAGGTTTTAGAGCGGGCACTTGTTCTCCCTTTAGTTTTTACGACATCAATATGGAAGTACAACAACCCATTCGGATACATCCTTTTGCAGTACATGACTATGCATTGCTTAATTATAGAAGTAAAAAAGAAGTTCTCATGGCGATGAATAGCCTGCATAGTATTGTTCAAAAAGTTAACGGCGGGTTTATTACAGTTTTCTCGAATGAATTATTAGGGGGTTCCCAAAAAGTAGATTGGCTTGATTTATACCGCAATGTGGTGAAAAATTATCATGGATAACAGTTCAATTACAGACATATTCTTCGACCTCGATCACACGTTGTGGGATTTTGAAAAAAATTCCAAAATGACCTTTAACAAGATCTTTGACGAAAATCAAGTTGCTGTAGATCTGGAGGAATTCCTAAGCTACTATGTGCCATTAAACCTGGAATACTGGAAGCTCTATCGAGAAGAGCGTATCAGTAAATCCCAATTGAGATATGAGAGACTAAGACGCTCTTTTGAAGCCGTTCAATATGAGGTTGAAGATGAGTTGATAAATCGTCTATCAGAGCAGTATATTGAACACCTGTCTTCATTTAATAATTTGATACCTAATACTATAGAGGTTCTGGAGTATTTAAAACCTAAGTATAGACTCCATATAATTACGAATGGCTTTCAGGAAATTCAAGAAAAGAAGCTGAAAAATGCAAGTATCCTGGGATACTTTAATCAGGTTGTGAACTCAGAAATGGCAGGTGTTAAAAAGCCCAACCCAAGAATTTTTGAATTGGCATTGCAAATGGCCAGCGTTACACCTGATAGATCCTTGATGATAGGCGATAGCATTGAGGCAGACATTCTGGGAGCCCAGGCTGCGGGATTCAAAACACTTCATTTTAATGCACACAATGATCCTATCCACGAATATTGCCAGATCATTCACGATCTGGGTGAAATAAAAATCTATTTATAGAGTTATATAGGGGAGAACAATATAGGATGCAATACCTGTGAAAGTGGGTCTTTAGACGCTAACCATTGAAAAAAGGTAAAGCCATGAAAATCTTCCCAAAAATAACCTTAACAGTATGCTGTTTCCTGCTTGCTCTGATCTCTTGTTCTGATGATCAGGATTTCGGTCAGTTTAATGATCTGGATGTAATTCCAACGGCAGAAGCTTCACTGCTTTTTGTAGAAGTACCAGAAGAAGTTATCAATGCAGCCGGAGGGGCTAACTTTTACACTCAGACATTTAATTTTGACGCATTCGAAGAAGATTTTTTCGCGGAAAATGTAATTGACGGTACTATTACGTATGAGGTGGAAAATACAACAAGTAAACCACTCGATGTAACTATAGAATTTCTTGATGATGCCGGCAATGTTCTCGATACAGAGAATTTTATGATTGATCCGGCCCCAACAGCAATTTTACGTAGGGAAATTACTTATGGAACGCCTACAGGCAGAGACATAAATATTATCATCAACACCTCGGCGATCCGAATCACAGGGATCAATCTGGGAGATAATACCAGTGTTTCCTCGCTTCCTGACCCTACAGTTTTCTTACGGTCAAGTGCACAATTCCGGGTAAGATTGGTATGAGGGTTATCACAATACTTCTTATTTGTGTATTGTGGTCCACTTCCTCCTCAAGAGCACAGAATAAACAACTTCTTTACGATTTCCTGGAAATACCACAGGCGTTGATGATCAATCCTGGTATGCAGACCTCTTATGAGTGGAATGCAGGTATCCCACTGCTTTCTGGGATCGCCGGACAGGCAGGTACCAGTGGAGTATCGGTGAATGACCTATTTGCAGATGACGGAGTAGATTTTAACGAAAAGGTCAGGAATAGGGCGGTTTTTGGAATGAATAAAAGAGATGAGGTTACAGGCACCTATCAGGTCGAGATATTTTATGGAGGTTTTAGAGCCAGGAATAAGCCTGAGAACTACTTTTCCTTTGGCCTGTACCACGAGGGCTTTGTAATAAATTACTGGCCAGAAGACCTGGCCATTTTAGGTTATGAAGGCAATGCCGATCAGTTAGGCAGAAGGTTCGATTTGGATCATCTTAAGATTAGGGGAGAGGTATTAAATGTATTTCACTTTGGATGGAACCGGATTATAAATAAAGAACTCACTGTTGGAGCCAGGGGTAAATTGTATTCCAGTATCGCAGAATTCAACTCTTCTACCAACGACGGATATTTTGTTACCAACGAGGGTCAGAACAACTTGCTATCCAACACCCTGGTTTCAGACATGAAATTGAGATCTTCTGGCCTTGAGGAGATTAGAGCAGCAATTGTAGATGATGATGTGGACAGCTTTTCTGAAATTACCGATATTGCTCTTCGCAGAGGATTCCTCGGCGGTGACCTGGGTTTGGGACTGGACCTGGGATTTAGCTATAATCTAAATCCTCAAACTGTTATTACTGGTAGTCTCTTAGACATTGGATTTGTGTATCACTACTCCGATGTTCGTAATTTTACCTTGGACGGAAGCGCAACTATTGAAGGGATTGAAGTTATACTACCCGACGCCCTGGCCGATCCGGATGCTGATCTTTGGCAGGAATTGGTTGATGAGATAGAAGAGCTTATACCTTTTGAGGAGAATGAAAATAACTACCTGAGCTTTAGGCCTATCAAACTCTATGGATCTATAAGACATGATTTTGGTGAACCCGAGCCAACACTTGAAGATTGCGGTTGTAACTATGAGATAATTGAGAAATCACGCAACTTTCAATATATCAATAGTGTAGGGGCTCAGATATATGCCATTAATCGCCCCAGGGGTCCACAAACCGCCCTTTCCTTGTTTTATCAGAGAAGATTTGGAAATACTCTTGCCCTGAAAGGGACATATACGGCTGATAAATACACGCTCACCAACTTTGGTCTCGGCATGAGTTTGCAGGCT
>JAAUXZ010165040.1_pt1 | contig 17483 bp, 18 predicted proteins | sample 7278131 | NCBI WGS metagenome assembly JAAUXZ01 (sample SAMN14350119, study PRJNA611818) | marine sediment metagenome | isolation source: surface marine sediment (3m) | place: French Polynesia: Moorea | collected 2018-08 | reverse complement strand
GATACCGCCAAGGAAGGCGGTTCATTTGCATTGCCAATGCCAGAATGAAGCCCGGGTGGAGCGCGTCGTAACCCACGGAACAAGCCACAAAACGATCTGCTAGCAGGGGGGTTCTTGTAAAAGTGTGCCGTGCATCAACCAATCCCGTGGCCTGCCCCTCAGGTTGCACCCGGGCTACTTTCTGTGCCACTGCCCAGGCCCTATCGGTGTTCCCACTGGTCGGCTTTTCGATGCAGATGGGAAACGGCGATCACCAGTATCAGATCACCGATCACGGTGTATATGATGCCATAAGGAAATCTTCTGGTTTGGCAGCGCCTTATATTTTTCGATAACGGATGCCAAGCGCCCGGGAAACGGCTGATTCTGTACTAGTGAGTTGAGAACCTCTTGGAGAACCCTATCGCCCAAATCCTCATCTTCACCGTTGTAACAAGTTATCGCATCGTCAAGTTCGTTCCGCGCTGCCTCCAGAAACTCAGTTTTCATCTATATCTAGCGAGGACTTCTTCCCGGGACAGGGCTTTTAGCCTGCCTTGCCGATACGCATCCAGCCGCGACTTGGATTCTTCGACCTAAAGCTTATCGTTCTCCGGATCAGGTACATCGAGTATGGCAATCAGACGATCTATGAGTTTGGCTTGTTCAACCGGCTTTAAAGCAATTGCCTGTTCCAGAATTTGATCGGGAGTCGCCATGCGAAGGAATCCTCAGTATCTTGCTCAGTAAGTTCTATCACAATGATGTAGTTGTAGTTTCCTAAGATTTAACTATTCAGCTTGCCCTCCCCCAGGGAGGGGGAATGGGGGGAGAGACGGCTATGCATTTATACTCGATCGCTTATATTAACCTCGCCCCCTCTCTACCCTTCCCCGGTGTGGGAGGGTGTTTAGGTTCGAGCTGCGAAGCCCGGGCGCAACCCGGAGTATGAGCCACCGGATTGGCCAAAGACAGGGCTTCTGTTAGGTCAGATATCATTTCAGTGGACAGCTTAGTCGGTGGTTACCCGGGTTGCGCTGCGCTGCACCCGGGCTATCCGATCAACGGGTCGGGCAGTCTTGTCCGAGAGGCACTTCCATCGCGGCCTGATTGCCAGAACCGTCCAACCAGACATAGTACTCCAGGTCACTGGGATCGCACTTGGAGCACCCCGAACTGCAGGCATCGCTGGGCACCCGGCGCTCCACTCTGCCTTTGCGTATCCAATGCTCCAGCATGCCCCGCACGGCATCCGGGTCGGCATCGCAATGCAGGGCAATATCATTCAAGGTGGCCTGATGGTGGTGTATGAGATAGCGCTTGATATCCGCCAGGATCATGCCCGTACGCGCTCCCTCACCCGCTGCCTGCCATGGGTTGACCAGAGGCGCAGGATTGCGATCACCAACACCAGACTGGACAGCAGGCCGATGATCCAGACCAAGGAACTATCGGGATGCTGCCGATAGGTCGCCGTCTGATAGAACAGGCTGGCGCTCAGGTAGGCGAGACCCGTCGTCCAGGCGGCGACGAAGCCGGCCCAGGCAACCCCGGTCTCCCGTTTGATCGCCCCGATCGTCGCGACACAGGGGAAATAGAGCAGGATGAACAGCAGATAGGCGAACGCCCCGGCCTGCCCATCGAAACGGGCCGCCATGGCACCGAATACATCCTGGCTGACCTCCTGGCGCTGCGCTGTCGCCTCGACCGCGGCCAGCTCTGCATCCATTGACAGGGGATCGGTAAGCAGATCCTTCACACCCAGCAGATTCTCCGGCACCGTCGCCGCGGCGGACCTGACCGACGCCCAAAGATCGAACTCATGGGATTCCCCACCGCCATTCATGTCAGCCGCCAGACTGGTGTAGAGCGAGTCCAGGGTGCCGACCACCGTCTCCTTGGCCAGCACCCCGGTGAAGATGCCAACGGTGGCCGGCCAGTTGTCCTCCTGGATGCCCATCGGCGCCAGCACCGGTGTGACCGCCCGGCCCACTGCGCTGAGGATCGATTTCTCCGTGTCCTCGTTGCCGAAACTGCCGTCGGTACCGATGGAATTGAGCACGTTGATCGCCAGTACCATCAGCACGATGACCTGCCCCGCCTCCTTGATGAACAGCTTGAGCCTATCCCAGGTCCGCAGGGCCACCCCTTTGAGGGTCGGCAGATGGTAGGGCGGCAGCTCCATCATGAAACCGGTGCTCTCGCCGGACAGCAGGGTGCGCTTCATGATCATGCCGGTGAGAATCGCGACGATGATGCCGATCAGATAGAGGCTGAACACCAGATTCTGGCCGTTGGCCGGGAAAAAGGCCGCTGCGAACAGGGCATACACCGGCAAGCGCGCCCCGCAGGACATGAAGGGATTCATCAGGATGGTCAGTTTGCGCTCCCGTTCGCTCTCCAGGGTGCGGGTCGCCATCACCGCGGGCACGTTGCAACCGAATCCCACGATCATCGGCACGAAGGCCTTGCCGGGCAGACCGATGGAACGCATGAAGCGGTCCATGACGAAGGCGGCGCGGGCCATATAGCCGGTATCCTCCACCACCGACAGGAACAGATAGAGAGCGGTGATGATCGGGATGAAGGTCGCCACCACCTGGATACCGCCACCGGCACCGTCGGCCAGCAGCACCACCAGCCAATCCGGACTGCCGGCGCTTGCCAACAACTGGCCCAGGCCATCTACGAAGAATGCCCCGGCGACCCCGTCGAAGAAATCGATGAAGGCACCGCCGATGTTGATGGAAAACATGAACATCAGATACATCACGGCGAGAAACACCGGGATGCCGAAAACGCGGCTGAGCACCACTTTGTCGATACGATCGCTGTTGGTTTGGCCCATCCGACCCCGTTCGGTGATCACGGTCTGCGCCAAGGCATGGGCGTGGCCGTAGCGGGTATCGGCGATATGGATGTCGGGCTCCTCATCGATACGCTTCTCGATCGCATGCCGCCAGTTCCCGACCCGCTGCAGGAGCTGGCGGTCAGCCAGATTGAGGGCGAATTCGTCACCCTCCAGCATCTTCAACAGCAGCCAGTGCCGGGTGGCGTTATCCGGTTCCGAACTCAACAGGCCATCCATATCGCTGATGGCTTGTTCAACCACCTCGTCCTGCGCCAGGGCGAACCCCCCGGAGCGCTCACCGGCAGCCAGATCCTGGATCGCAGATTTCAATTTGATGATGCCTTCACCCTTCACCGCGACGATCGGTACCACCGGGCAGCCGAGCTCCTGGCTGAGTTTCTGGATATCGATGTCGATGCCCCGATTGCGCGCCACGTCCATCATGTTGAGGGCCAACAGGAGGGGCACCCCCATCTCCAGCATCTGGACGGTCAGATACAGATTGCGCTCCAGGTTGGCGGCATCGACGATGTTGACGATCAGGTCCGCATGCCGTGACAATAGGTAGTCGCGGGTCACCTGTTCATCCAGGGATGAAGCATCCAGTGAGTAGATACCGGGGGTGTCGATGGCGATCACTTCCTTGCCATCCAGGTCGAAACGACCCTCCTTACGATCTACCGTCACCCCAGGCCAGTTGCCGGTGCGTTGACGGATACCGGTCAGTGCGTTGAACAGCGCAGTCTTGCCGCAATTCGGATTGCCGGCCAGGGCGATGGTTAATTCACCGTCCGCTACAGAGTCGGCATTGCCCGCTTTGTTGGATAGACGCCGAGCCATACCAGGGTTGCCCGGGTCAGGCGTCGGTTTCGGGATCGAGAGGCAGCATCAGCATCTTGGCCGCCACGCCACCACCCAGGGCGACCCGAACACCATAGCTGGCCACCACCACGCCGCGCCCCCGATGCTGAACCACATCGACCAGGGAGCCCACCCTCAGCCCGAGACTGAGCAGACGGCGGGTCATTTCACGCCCCCCGATCAGCCTTTCGATGCGCGCATGCGCACCGACCGGCAGAAGGTCCAGTGAGGTCAAGGCGGCATCCGATTCGCTTGGCATGTGACTTGATGGCATGGTAGAAAGATGCTGAATGCTAATGATTCCTATTTAAACAATGGATTAGCGGTCATGCAAGACGCAGGCATACCATTAGATACTAAAACGCTGATAGGCGCCAGAAACGGACACCCCTGAGACCTTAGGCTTTTAACGGTTTCTGCAGCAGGTCGATCCGCTGAGGCTTCATGAAGTGGGCGCCATCTTCGCGCAGATGTGAATAAAAGGTTGCACGGATCTTGGCATAGCCTGCCTCGTCGATTGCCAGTTCGGTGTGGGTCACATCCAGAAAACGCGCTGCGAAAGTCGCTCAATCCGGATAGGTTTCCAAGATGTTGATGAAGTGTTCTGCACACAGCTCCAGGGCACCGGACTCCACACAGGCAAGGATGGTCTGGAAGGCCTGGTCCCGCACCCTTTTCTCATCATGGATCAGGCGCATCAGATCATTGAAACTGCCGGCATAGACCGGTTCGTTCAACCAGGCGAGGCCCCCCGGCCTGAGCACCCGCGCGATCTCTTGCAAAACCTGGCCCATCCATTGCGCAGGTACATGGTGTAGAGATTTCAGCATCCAGACGATATCGATGCTGCTGTCGGGCTCGGAGATCGCTTGCGCACCCTACAGCCTGAACACGAGATTCGGTAGATCGAGCTGGAGGTTCTTGGCATGCTGTACCCGGTCCACCTCAGTGGCGATGAACTGGCTGGTGGGATAGCGTTCCGCGAATTGTCGAGCAGTCCAGGCCGCACCACAGCCCAACACCAGCACCCGGGTATCCACCAGGGGCAGGGTTTCCTCCATCAAGGCCTGTTCTGTCGTGGTCTGGTAGGCACCGGGTTGATCGAGTTGCATGGCGGTTACTGACAAGTCGACTGTCCTCCGCTATGTTAAGCCCTGTTAAAGCTGGGCATCCGCAGAACGCTAACAGACCCAAAGTGGAAATCGCTGATTTTACCCGAATGGAGCCGGTATCTTGCTAATCGATACTCTTGCAGATTGGTTGGAGCGTCACCGCCTGCACCTCTCTCATCCCGATGCCCTTCTCCAGCTCTCCGGGATGGGCCTGCTGACCGGCTTTCTCGCTGGCGCGGTGATTGTCATCTTCCGCTTGGGAGTGGAGTCGATCCAGGCCAACATGCTCCCCGGGCAGCTGCCTGAAAATTACGAGGCCCTGCCCCCGCTATTGCGTTTTCTACTCCCGGTAGCGGGCGGTGTGCTCACCGGACTGATCTTTCATCGCTATGCCAATGGCCTCCATGTGCTGGGAATCGCCCGCATCATGGAACGACTCAGCTATCACCAGGGACATCTGAGCCTGCGGGAATTCCTGCTCCAGTTCATCGGCGCGGCGATTGCCATCATCAGCGGCCATTCGGTGGGCAGGGAAGGGCCGCATGTATTTCTCGGCGCGGCCAGCGGTTCGCTGCTGGGTCAACAGCTGTCCTTACCGAACAACAGTATCCGCACACTGGTCGGCTGTGGCGCGGCTGCCGGCATTGCCGCCTCGTTCGACACCCCGCTGGCCGGGGTGATTTTCGCCCTGGAGGTGGTCATGATGGAGTATACGCTGGTCAGTTTCATCCCCATCATCTTGGCTGCGGTCAGCGCCAGCAGCCTGTCGATCTTTGTTCTGGGTGACGCCAAGGCCTTCGAGGTCTCGCTCGTTCAACTGGGTTCGATGAGCGAACTTTCCATCGTCCTCTTATTGGGCGTGGTGGCGGGTGCGGTGTCTGCCGGCTTCATCCAACTCCTGCAATACAGCTCGAGTAAGAGTCAGGGACTGAGATTCTGGCAAAAGACCAGTCTTGCCGGGTTCATCGTGGGACTCTGCGGCTTGCTGACTCCCGAAGTGCTGGGTATCGGCTACGACACGGTCAACGGCATCCTGCTCGGTGAAATCACATTCACCCTGCTCCTGATCCTGGTCTTCATGAAGATCCTCGCCACTTCCGCCTGCATCGGGCTTGGCATCCCCGGCGGCATGATCGGCCCCGCGCTGTTTATTGGCGCCGCGGTCGGCGGTGTCATCGCACCGCTACCCGGCCTGCTCTTCGAGGGCGAGGTCTCGGATCCCGGGTTCTATGCGCTGATCGGTATGGGGGCAGTCATGGGCGCCAGCCTGCAGGCTCCACTGGCCGCCCTGACCGCAATCATCGAACTCACTCACAACCCGCAAGTGGTGATGCCAGGGATGTTGGCCATCGTGGTCGCCAGCCTCACCAGCAGTGAACTGTTCCATAAAAAATCATTGTTTATCACCATGTTGCAGGCTAGCGGGCTCGACTACCGAAGCGACCCGGTGATGCAATCGCTGCGCCGGGTGGGTGTTGCCAGCGTCATGAACCGTGACTTTCTGCGCTGCAGCTCAAGGTTGACACGGGAATCGGCCGCCCAGGTCCTCGATCAGGCCCCGGAGTGGATCCTGATCGACCAGCAGGGTGACGCCGACGCCACCCTGATGCCCGGGGTGGATCTGGCCCGTGTTATGGAGGAGGGGCATGACCGGGAATTCGACCTACTGGAAATACCGGCTCGCCGCTACCAGCTCACCAATATCTCGATGCTGGCCACCCTCCAGGAGGCCCTGGAGCGACTGGATGAGAGCGGTGCCGAGGCGCTCTATGTGGAACGGATCGGACGTTCCCGTGCTGTCAGCATTCAGGGAATTTTAACGCGTGAACAGATCGAATCGGCCTATCGGCTTTGATGCCCGTCAGGCAATCGTAAAAAATCCACACATTGTGTTGGCAAAACGTTTAATATTTGACGATTCGATGGATCCATCTTTCCACGGGGCACAGACCATGAGTGACGGCATAAAAAATCCAGAAACCATCCTATACAACGATCAGACTGTCCGCCTGGAAGAGCTGCTGAACGAGTTTGCGGCCCAGAAGGCCGAGATCGACCGCCTGAAAAAGATTCAGAAGAAGGCCGTCAGACGCTATCGCCGAGAGGAAGAGCTCAAACCCTACCAGGCTGAACTGATCCGCATGCAGCAGTATCTCGAGAAGACCCGCACCCGCATGATTATTCTGTTCGAAGGCCGTGATGCGGCAGGCAAGGGCGGCACCATCCGGCGTGTCTCTCGCTACATGAACGAAAAGCACTATCGGATCGTCGCCCTGGGTAAACCCACAGAGGAACAAAAGACCCAGTGGTTCTTCCAGAAATACGTACGGGCCTGCCCGCGCGGCGGTGAGGTGGTGATGTTCGACCGCAGCTGGTACAACCGTGCCGTGGTCGAGCCCATCTTCGGATTCTGCAGCAAGGAAGACTATGAGAATTTCATGATCGGTTGCCCGGGCTTCGAAAAGGACCTGGTACGCCAGGGCACCATTCTGGTCAAGCTCTATTTCTCGGTGACCAAGGAAGAGCAGGCCAGACGCTTCGAGCGACGCAAGACCGACACGTTGCGCCAATGGAAACTGTCCGAGATCGACGTACAGGCCCAGGACCGTTGGGACGAGTTCACCACGCAAAAATATGAAATGCTCAAGCGCACCCATACCACCCATGCCCCCTGGACGATCATCCGCTCGAATGACAAGCATCGGGCCCGCTTGAACGCCATGAAGGTGATCCTCAATTCGGTACCCTATGAACGCCTGCAGCCGGAACTGGATTTCGTGCCCGATCATGAAATCGTCATCTCCGGCTCCCGAGAGCTGGAACTGATGGAAGCCCAACGTCTCCAACAAGGCAAATTTGTGGGGTAAGCCACGACCGTTTGTCCAGTGGACAAATACAGCGTGTCGAACGACCGGACAGGCCGCTCCTAGACCTCCTCGGCAACGGCTCCATGCTTTGCTCTACCTCCTGCATCCATGCAGTCGTGCCCCCACGGCATTTGCACATCTGACCTCTAGGGATGGAGGAAATGCAAGGGTTTGTCTGGAACAGTCCTTGCCCTGCTCGGCAGAGGGCTGGGCCAGGGTTCAAAAAGAACACGGGTATTCCGCTATGGGTGGCAGCGAGTCCCCCATTTACGCAACCACCGACAGGCCACTGGAGCAAATATATCGGCGAACGACCCGTAGCCTCTCCTGGTCATCTGCCTCCCGGTTAACCGGAAATGCAGAAGATTAAAGGCGCTCTCTGTCCGCCCTAAGCCTCCAAAGCCATCAACTCATCCAAGGCATCGATCGCCCTGCCGTGTTCCGCCACCAGCTCCACGATCAGATCACCCGCCTGATCCAGCTCCCCTTCGGCCCCCATTTGCTCCAACTGCTGACACAGGTCGGGCAATTTGCACACGCCTAAATTGGCGCTGGAGGACTTCAGACTATGTGCGACTTGCCTCAGAGATTCACCCTCTCCCTGTTCGATTGCCTGTTTGATCTCTGCCAGTTGATCCAATGAAGACTGCCGATAGAGCCCATAGACACGCTGCAGGAGGGACGATTTACCGGGCACCGAACTCTTGCGCAATTGTTCAATCACGGTTTGATCAACCAGTTCCATGACTTCAGAGTCTTGTCGATCGTCCGCCAATGGAAGATCGACTGCGGCTGCATCCAGGTTCAGCCATTTCAGCATAAGCCGCTGTAATTCCACCCTGTTGAATGGCTTACTGAGATAGTCATCCATACCGGCATTTTGACACATCTCCCTCACATCCTGCACCACATCGGCGGTCAGAGCGATGATGGGAACAGGCGTTTGTTGGTGTCTAGCGAGTTCCATCTCACGAATCGACCGGGTGACCTCATAACCGTTCAAGCCCGGCATATGCAGATCCATCAATATCAGATCGAAGGTTGCGTGACCTAAGGCCTCCAAAGCCCGCCGACCATCTTCCACGGCCGTAACCTGGCAGCCGATTTCTTCAAGCATCACCAGTGCCACTTCCTGATTCACCAGATTGTCTTCGACAAGCAGTACGCTGGCGTTGCAGGAGAGGCCTTCGATCTCTTCACCCGGTGTCGCGGCATCTGCCAATACTTGATTGGGTGCCCAGGCTAACTGCAGGGTGAAGCTGAACAGGCTCCCTCGACCCGGTTGGCTGTGCAGTTTGAGTTCTCCCCCCATCAGACTGACCAACCTGTCAGCAATCGGTAGTCCCAACCCGGTACCGCCGAATTGCCGGCTGGTCGAACTGTCAGCCTGGCCAAAGGCCATGAAGATCTTCTTCTGCGCCTCGGTTGAGATTCCGATTCCCGTGTCCTTCACCTGAAAAAAGGCCTGCACGCCCGTGTCATCGACCGTTTCAGCCTCTACATGTAAATTCACACTGCCAGTCTCGGTAAATTTGATGGCATTACCCAGCAGATTGAACAGCACCTGCCTTAAACGATGAGCGTCACCGAGCAACAGCCCTTCGAGCCTGGGATCCACGGTCGTTTGAAACACCAGCCCTTTGTTGGCGACCTGTTCTGAGAAGATGTCGGAAATTCCCTGCAACATGGCGGCCAAGTCAAACGCCTTGGTCTCTATCTCCTGCAGACCGGCCTCGATCTTAGAAAAATCGAGGATATCTTCGATGACGTTCAACAAGTGTTTTCCAGAACGGGCGATGGTATCGGTGAAGTGACGTTGGCGTGACTGAAGATCGGTGCCCTGCAACAGCTCCACCATACCCAATACGCCATTCATGGGCGTCCGTATTTCATGACTCATGTTGGCCAGAAAGTCGCTTTTGGCCTGATTGGCGGACTCGGCAGCTTCCTTGGCTTCCTGCAGGGCGAATTCCGCCATTTTCCGATCGGTGATGTCCGCGACACTGCCGACCATGCGTAGCGGCTTTCCCGCTTCATCCCACTTCACCACATTGCCACGATCCAACACCCAAATGATCGCTCCGTCCAAGCGCCTCATACGGTGTTCGTGGGCATACGGTCCATGCCCCTCTAAACAGGAGTTGATGGCCGCCATGATAGCCTCACGCTCCTCCTCGAGCAGACAGGCGGAAAACTCATCCAAGGTATGCGCGACCTCGTCAGGGGGAAAGCCGAGGAGCTCACACCAACGTGAATTGTTGATCAGGCGTCCGCTGGCAATCTCCCAATCCCAAATACCCTCACCGGTGGCTTCGAGCACGTAACGGAGGCGATGTTCACTCTCTTCGGCCTGCCGTCTCGCGACCTGCAGATCGGTTACGTCACTGGCGATCACCAGGATCATTGGTTTCCCATCCCGGTCCTCGAGCGGCTTCTTGATGGATTGGTAATAATGGGTCAGCCCTGACGAGACATCAGTGGACTCTTCCATGACGATGGTCGTCTCGCCGCGACGCATGATTTCCTGCACATTCTGCCGATAGAACTCCACCTGCTCCTTGTTGGGATTGAAAGCCCCATCGTCCTTACCGAGTAACGCCTCGGTGGTGGTGCCATAGAGATTGGCCAGGGTTCGATTGCCGTACAGGAAACACCCGTTCCAATCCTTCAACAAGATGACGGAAGGGTTTTCATCGATGATGGTGCGGAGGAGATTCTCCTGATCCTTCTGCTCCAATTGCTGTTGTCTGTGCACGTTTGCTTGCCGTCTGAAGAGCAACAGCAGGACTGCCAGCGTGATCAGCAGAAGGATGATTGTACCTACCAACAGATAATTCATACCGATTCAGAGACTCAGTTGGGATTCCAACATGCTTATGTTCACAACACCCGTAGGCGCTAGAATTTTGCTAAGAACCTATTCGGCATGCTATTGAGTTTCTTGATGTTCAGTACCCACCAGGTCGAAACATTCGATGGCAGTATCATCAAAGGAATGGCGTATGGATCCGAGATCCTATCGAGATTTAGAAAGATCGGAAGAGAGTGGTGTATCCTGCAACAGCATGATCATGTCCGTATCCGACTCATTGGTCCTGCTGACTCTCATGTGGGCAGGGTATTTCTCGATCCACTCTTGGCTGGCATCTCTCCGGATGAAACACTGGATCGCGCGACATCATACTTCACTGATCCCTTGGTACCGCTTGATTTTCAATGGACTGGCGGTCATCTTATTGGTCCCGCCACTGGCATTCATGTGGCACTTGAGCAGCGAGCGCCTTTGGCATTGGCAAGGAATATCCACCTGGATCGCTTATGGATTGGCGGGGAGTGCCTTGCTGGGCTTCATCTGGTCGCTCAAGTTCTACGACCTGGGTGAATTTCTAGGCTTGCGCCAAGCTCGCGAGCAGATTCAAGATGTGCAAGACCAGGAAGGCTTCCAGATCTCTCCCCTACATCGCTTTGTGCGTCATCCCTGGTACAGCCTGGGATTGGTTTTGCTCTGGACACAGGAAATGGATCCGGCACGCCTGGTCAGCGCCTTGGCGATCTCACTGTATTTTATTGTGGGATCATACCTGGAAGAAAAGAAGCTCCTCATCTACCACGGAGAGAGATATCGAAGATACCGGCAACTGGTACCAGGTTTCATACCAAGTCCTTGGCGTTACTTGAGCAAAGAGCAGGTGGAAGGCTTAGTGGATCGTAGCAGTTGACTTGCGGACACCCAAGTCTGGGTGCCCGCACCTGCTGATTTACTGATTCGGGTCCCAGAAATTCCCCGGGGGGGCATAGGCACCCGGTCCCGGCCCATAGCCGTAACCAGGGAGCTGACCTTGGAAGACTGGTGGCGGATACATGCCTCCACCCTGACGCATCTTATTCCCGACTCCCATTTGACGCATATGTCGACGCTGCATGGCGTGGCAGGCGGCACGTTCTTCATCGGTCATGCCCTTGATGACTTCCTGATGTTTGGCCCACTCTTCGTCCCTTCGGGCCTGACGGTCTTTCCAGGGGGGAGTCTCCGGCATCTCCATACCGATCTCCGAAGCCCGATCACGCATCTCTTGATAGCGCTCCATGCGATAGGCTTCACGCTCTTCGGGGGTCATGGAGAGCATCTTCTGCCGATGCTCCATACGCTTTTGCATCTCCGGATGGGGCTGCGTCATGACTTCACGATCATGCCAGGGGGGACGCTCCGGCAGCATGACACCCGCCTCTTCCGCTCGGCTCTTCAGCTCTTCATAGCGTTTTTCCCGCTCCTTCCAGCGTTCTTCCATAGACCTCCTGGTATAGACAGGCTGATCAGTGGGCTCGGCTGGGGCTCCATCAACAGCCTCGACAGCCTTCTCCTGAATCACCTCAGGTGGAGCCGCCTCAGCTGCTGCCGTCTGGTCAACAGCAGCTTCTTCCGCAACGACGTTGCCTAATGGCAGGAGTGTGGCAAATGCCAGACAGATAAGCTTTTTTATATGCATGAAGATCTCCTCGGATGATCTTTTTCTATGGGATGGATAGCCAGTACAAGATTGCTAACCTGATACTTCAGGGAGGTCATGACAGACAATACCAGAGGTCACGTCAGAACGGTACAGGCAGAGTATGTGCATTGTGTGATCATTCAAACCGCTCCAGAACTTCACAACTTGCGGTGTCAAGACATCCCTGCACAGCTTTATTGAAATCTCGTTGATTGTACTGCCATTCTGGTTCTAAACAGAAACCGCTTGAGGCTGCCAACCGCGGAAGTAATTCAGAGTGGTCATTATGCAAAGTCTGTCAAACATCAAACCAGTCACTCCGAGCTTGCAGCGGCTCCGGCCACCTCGCTCTCGGTAGTAACCGTTTTCAGCGATTCAACTTTTCTCTCCAGTTCCTCTAACAGGCCATCCATGCCTTTTTCCCTGACAAGATTACGGAATGAGGTTCGATAATTACTCACGAGACTGACCCCATCGACACTGACATCATAGGCATACCAGTCGTCGTTCTTGAGTCTCAGGTTGTAGTTGACTGGAACTTCCTTGGAAGAGGTCGAGATGTAGGTCTGCACCACTGCCCGTTTATCGCTTAATTTTTCCCGCCCCATACGGACCGTTTCACCGGTGTATTTGTCCATTGCGGAAAAGTAGGTGTGTTCCAGCAGGTCACGAAACAAATAGATAAAACGATCCTGCTGTTCGGCTGAGGCCTTTCTCCAATTCTGAGCCAGGATGATCTGTGACATGGCCCGGTAGTCGAACCTTGGTCGTACGATGATACGCACCATATCACGGCGTTTGTCCCTATCCAGGTCGGGAGACCTCAAGACCTCCAGCACCTCATCGACCGTCTGCTTGATCCGCATCGAGGGACTTACGCTCGCCAAGCCCCAGGAGCTCTGTCCTAATAAGAGTGATATGAGTAGCAATCGCCAGGTAAATCCCATCTGCCTAGTCCTGTTTATCGTTGATTGTCCGATATGACAGTTTACACAAAGATAAGTGCAATCTCCCAGTTAGTGCGAGAAATGATTCAAAACCTCATGTACGGTTTGTATGCATTGCAGGTTTAAGGTACTTTGTTCAATCTTTCAGCGACGACTGGGTTTTACCGCTGACTTTGTGATCGCATTTCACGAGTCCTGATGAGATCAGCAATAGACCTGCCGCCGGTGATGGAGTTCGAACAACATGGCGCGCCCAGTCCGGAGATCCCAGTTGAGGCAAAGATCACTTTCCCATACCCCTACTCCTCCGACGCCACTCACAAACAGGAAACCCGCATGTGAGCAAGACTGTGAAGCGTTCAGTGCAACTACCCGTCTGCTTGCATGGATGCATGACAAACGGGTGTTAAATACCCTGGCCATTATCGCATTTAAGCAAAACTTCCAGGCAGACCATGTCGTCTAGTATGGGTATTCGAGCCTGGGCACTACGGCGCGCCAGACACGTGGTGCGCCAGGGCGGTATCATTGCCTACCCAACTGAAGCCGTCTATGGTCTCGGATGTGACCCCTTCGATCCCGATGCAGTTCTCCGTTTACTCGAACTGAAACAACGCCCGGTGGCCAAAGGGTTGATCTTGATCGCGGATCGCTTCCAGCGTCTGTCACCGCTGCTTGCGCCAATCTCCAACGAGCGGCAAAACGTCATCAGTGCGTCTTGGCCAGGCCCGGTCACCTGGGTGATTCCTGCCTCATCAACGGCACCCAGCTGGCTGCGCGGGGCGCACAGTTCGCTGGCGGTGCGGGTCACGGCCCATCCGGTTGCCGCTGCCCTGTGCCAGGCATTGGAAATGCCGCTGGTCTCCACCAGTGCCAATCTGAGTCGGCATCCGCCCGCTCGATCCGCGCTAGAAGTGCGAATTCGCTGTGACAACAAAGTGGACTATATCCTGCATGGAGATACCGGACCGCAACAACAACCTACCCAGATTCGTGATGCACTGAGCGGACGCGTTTTGCGCACATAGGTGTCCGAACAAAAAAAAACCCATCTCACTCGGTGATGGGTTTAAAAGCGCTTATTCAGCGCCGGAGGAGGATCGAAAGCATTGCCAATGTCTCTTACCTACCTTTACGGCGCTCGTAAAAAAAACTTTAAAACTTTTTGATAATTTTCTTGGATGCTTAGAAAAAAATTAACTAATTGTTTTTATTGAATTATTCATAAATGATGAGGAAAACACAAGCGACAGATTAGGACTTTAATTCTCAAGCTGGGTTTCTGGCAGATGTTCGGCAATCCATTCTCTGAGCCAATGACTCGATCTGGAGCCATGAAATCGACCCAGTTCATCGCCATCCTGAAACAAGATCACGGTAGGAAACCCACGCAGCCGATAATGACCGGCCAGCCTCATATTGTCATCGACCTCGACTTTGGCAAGATGCACCGCTCCCTGGAGTTCTTCGATCACCCGTTCCAGATGGGGTGCCAGTGACAGACATGGCGAACACCATTCTGCCCAGAAATCCACCATGATCGGCCGTAGCTTGGAGGCGCGGATGACCTTCTCTTCATAATCGGACTCTTCTACGTCAAAGATGTAGGGAGATTGATAGGGTTTTTTCATGCCTGCAACTACCTGGTCCGTTGTTTCATGGGTTCACCGAATCTTTGCCTGGATTCAAAGCCCCATCGAAAATTGGTTAAAACTGCATATGATAGGTTATCTTATCGGGTTTACCCAACCAATTCAGAGAACAATTCATGCCGAACTACAGCCGCTCGCCCTTCCCCTCTTCCCGCATGCGACGTATGCGTCGGGATGATTTCTCACGACGACTGGTACGTGAAACGCAGATCACTCCGAATGATTTCATCTACCCGGTCTTCGTGCTGGAGGGCTCCGGTGAACGGGAGGCAGTGACCTCCATGCCCGGGATCGAGCGTATGAGCATCGACCTGCTGGTCGAAGAAGCAAAGGCAGTACAGGACCTGGGGATTCCCGCCATGGCCCTGTTTCCGGTCACCCCCATGTCGGCCAAATCGGAGGACGCCAGAGAGGCCTTCAATCCGGACGGCCTGGCGCAACGCGCAGTTCGCGCCTTGAAAGACGCGGTACCCGAGCTCGGTATCATGACCGATGTGGCCCTCGACCCCTTCACCACCCACGGCCAGGACGGGCTGATTGACGAGACCGGTTATGTCATGAACGACGAAACCAAAGAGGTGCTGGTCAAACAGGCCCTGTCTCACGCCAAGGCCGGTGCGGATATCGTGGCACCTTCCGATATGATGGATGGTCGTATCGGCGCCGTGCGTGATGCTCTGGAGTCCGCCGGTCAGATCCACACCCGCATCCTCGCCTATTCCGCCAAGTATGCCTCCAGTTTCTACGGCCCCTTCCGGGACGCGGTGGGTTCCGCAGCCAACCTGGGAGGCGGCAACAAATACAGCTACCAGATGGACCCTGCGAACAGTGACGAGGCCCTGCATGAGGTCGGACTCGATCTGCAGGAGGGTGCCGATATGGTGATGGTCAAACCCGGCATGCCCTATCTGGATATCGTGCGTCGGGTCAAGGACAGCTTCCAGGTGCCCACCTTTGTGTATCAGGTCAGTGGAGAATACGCCATGCTCAAGGCCGCCGCTCAGAACGGTTGGCTGGACGAGAAAGCTGTAGTACTAGAATCACTGGTCTGCATCAAACGGGCCGGTGCAGATGGAGTGCTCAGCTACTTTTCGAAGCAGGCTGCACAATGGTTGAACGAGTGAACACACCCTAGGCCCAAGCATTTCCGCTCCGAGACTCAATCCGTAGACATCAGGCAAATACCATGGACAGATATGCCGTGATCGGCAATCCCATAGAGCACAGCCAATCACCGCAGATCCATGCCGAATTCGCCCGACAGACGGGCGAGCGTCTGGAGTACACCCGGCTATTGGGCAAGCTTGACGATTTCGCGGGGGACGTCCAGCGTTTTCTCGCAACAGGCGGGCTGGGCCTGAATGTCACCGTACCCTTCAAGGAACAGGCTTGGCGGCTGGCGGATGAGCTGACTGATCGAGCGCACACGGCCGGTGCGGTCAACACCCTGATCTGCCTGGAGCACAATCGGCTGCGGGGCGACAATACCGATGGCATCGGACTGGTCAGGGACCTGACCTCGAATAATGGTTTCCGGATCAGCGGCAAACGAGTATTGATTCTCGGTGCCGGCGGTGCGGTGCGGGGGGTGGTGCGGCCCTTGCTTGAGGAACAACCCAAACGCCTGATCATTGCCAACCGAACTGCCGCCAAGGCTTATGCGCTGGCTGCCGGACTGGGCGCATTCGGTCCGGTTGCGGGCTGTGGCCTGGATGAGCTTGAGGGCATGAGCTTCGACCTGATCATCAACGGTACCGCTGCCAGTCTGGAGGGACGTATACCCGAGGTACCCGAACGCATCCTGGCCAAGGGCGGCTGGTGCTACGACATGTTTTACAGCCGTGCGGCCACAGCATTCCAGGAATGGGGCCGCACACAGCAGGCAGAATACTCACTCGACGGATTGGGTATGCTGGTGGAGCAGGCTGCCGAATCATTCAGGTTATGGCGTGGCATTCTCCCGCAAACTCGTCCGGTGATTCGAATGTTGCGAAGCTGAAACAGCAAAGCCAGCCAACCGGGTACGCCGGCTTAATTGATGAGTCAGCGACTGCCCCAGTGCCGTTGCGCCAGTCGCTGATAATGATCAGCAGAATAGTCCATGTACGCCAACTCTTTGTCGGTCAGTGGCCTGACGCACCGGGCCGGCCTACCCAGCCACAGACATCCCCCTCCCAGGGTCTTTCCCGATGCCACTAGCGAACCCGCACCCAACAGGGTCTTGGGCTCCAGCACCGCACCATCAAGTATTGTGCAGCCCATGCCGATAAAGCATCCGTCGGCGATTTCGCAACCATGCAGGATTGCTGAATGACCGACGGTCACACTATCACCGAGAATGAGAGGACGACCATCCGGAAGAAAACGACTATCGTGTGAGACATGCAGAATACAGCCATCCTGGATATTCGACTTCACCCCAATGCGGATTTTTTGGACATCACCGCGAATCACGCTCATGGGCCAAATCGAGGAATGGGAGCCAATTCGAACATCGCCAATCACGACAGCAGTATCGTCCACCCAGGCATCGTCTGCGATCATAGGTGTATTTGATTCAAATGTGCGGATATTATTCATAGATTTTTAGGAGCTCACTCATGGAGATCGTAACCTTTGTGATCATCGGCATGATCGTTGCCGTACTGCTCTACGGTGTCATGATCTACAACAATCTGGTCAGTCTCAAGCATGCCGTGACCAAGGCCTGGTCGAATATCGACG